>JAEEGL012568251.1_pt1 | contig 15892 bp, 15 predicted proteins | sample 9134231 | NCBI WGS metagenome assembly JAEEGL01 (sample SAMN16246548, study PRJNA631951) | gut metagenome | biome: gut microbiome; feature: rumen; material: fiber-attached | host: Bos | place: Iran: Karaj | collected 2018-10
AGATAAATCCGTAGCCCTTTGAATTGTTGAACCACTTAACTGTACCTTTGCTCATGCTAAAGTACCTCCAATATATTACTTGCCGGGTTTTCCCGACTAAGATTAGTTTAACAGAACACTTTTTCAAAGTAAAGAAAATGTCCGAAAATTTTGAACAATTTTTTAATTTCGTTACTTATTACCTAACAAGCGCTGTAAACTATGGCACTTTAGCCGAGTAATTTAATGAGCTGCAGCCTTTTCAGGTAGGGCTCCGGTTGTCCTAACAAGAATCCTTGGACCGCCCTTCTTTTCTATATAATCTTCTGTGATGATAACCTGACCAATATTGTCATCCTTTGGAATCTCATACATTATGTCGAGCATAAATTCCTCGATAATTGAACGAAGGCCACGGGCTCCAAGTTTTTTGTCTAATGCCTTTCTAGCAATAGCATGAAGCGCGTCATCATCAAAATCTAAGCTTACTTCATCTAATTCCAAAAGCTTTTGATATTGCTTTATAATTGCATTTTTTGGCTCTTTGAGAATTCTTACTAGCATATCCTCATCAAGCATCTCTGTAGCAAATACAATTGGAAGACGTCCAATAAACTCTGGAATCATTCCAAATTCTCTAAGATCCTCCACCGTTACCTTTTGGAGAATGTTTTTGTCATCATCATATTTATCCTTCAAATCAGCCATGAATCCCATTGAGGAATGCTTATTCAAACGAGACTTTATAATCTCATCCATGGCAGGGAAAGCACCACCACAAATAAAGAGAATATTTCGTGTATTTATTGTTGTGGTAGGCACCATCGCATTTTTGCTAGATGCACCGATTGGCACCTCTACGTCAGCCCCCTCTAATAGCTTGAGCATACCTTGCTGTACAGACTCTCCACTAACATCACGCTGATTTGCATTTTTCTTCTTTGCCAGCTTATCAATCTCATCAATAAAAATAATCCCCTGCTGGCATCTCTCAACATCATTGTCAGCTGCTGCTAAAAGCTTACTAACCACTGACTCAATGTCATCACCAATATATCCAGCCTCTGTAAGAGATGTGGCATCAGTAATGGCAAGGGGCACATCAAGCAATCTTGCAAGAGTACGCACTAAATACGTCTTTCCCGAACCAGTAGGTCCAAGCATAAGCATATTAGATTTTTCAATTTCGATATCATCCATAGTACCAGTAGCCACACGCTTATAGTGATTATAAACTGCTACTGACATGACCTTCTTTGCATAATCCTGACCCACTACATATTCATCCAACATCTCCTTAATTTTATGAGGAGGAATAATGTTGTTTATATCGATTGCTGGTGCAGGTCTATCTTCTTTCTTTGCAGTTGATGCGCCATGAGCATTTTTAACCTTTGGTCCCTCTCCAAATAAAGAGCCTAAATTTAAAAAGCTAATATTTGGCATTTTAGACATATCGACATTGCTCTTTGAATTATCGCCGCCGCCAAAACCAAAGCTTCCCATTGAGTCAAATGTACGCTGCATGCACTCTGAACATACGCTCATTCCTGGTGCCAGCTTGATAAGCGGCCCTGTAATATTATCTGGTCTGTGGCATAGGTAACAAAACTCAGTTGGCTTATCATCTTTTTTTTCTGAATCTTTTGTTGAATCCTTTTTACCTGTGACCTCATCTATAACTTCATCAGAGATTTCTGCATCAATAATCTCATCTGTATTTACTTCTCTAAAATCCTGATTTGACATAAATAACTCCTATCTAATCAATCTAAATAGCGCTGTGTAATATTCTAGTATAATATCATCAGTAGCATTAAATATTTCATGCTTGCTTCCGACAAAACGTCGAAGCTGACTATCCTTTACTAATCTGCTGAAAGCATTCTGCGCTTCTGGTGTTACCAACGCATCCTGCGATGCTTGCATTATTATAACAGGTATTTCTATTTTATCTGCGTTTTTAAGAATTTTTTTAGAAACATTAAATGCTTCCCTCGACCAACCATATGTGCACCCATTTGTTTGGTAGTGAGGTTCTCGCTCCCTTTCGTTATAGGTAAATGTATAACGAGCCTTTGATAAAGCAGAGCATCTAGGATATTTAAAAACGTGGTTGTAGTCATGTTGTCCTGGTATATACCTTTTACTAATAAATGGTACATACGAAATTGCTCTTAGCAAAGCAAGAACAAATTTATTAGTGGAGCCGGTATTAAGCTGAATCATAGGTGATGATAATATAGCCTTTTCAAATACCTTGGGATACTGTTCTAAATACAGTGCTCCTATTCCACCCCCCATTGAATGAGCGAATAGGATGAGTTTTTCAGTGAGAGATTCTGCCTTTACGATTTTTTCTATGAATTCGTTAAAATCAGAAATGTAATCTTCAAAATGGTTTATATGAACTTTTGAATATCCTTCTACTTCTCTATCAGAAAAACCATGTCCACGATGTTCTAGCACGAACACAGAATAACCCATCTGGTAGAAATAATAAATCGTCTCGTTATACTTTGTAGCAAATTCGCAATATCCATGACAAACGACAATCGATGCCACTTCATTTGGATTAACAAATGATTGGTAATGCAATCTTAATCCATCTTTATTTTCAAAGTATCCCTCTGAAACATGCTCATTAAGAAAAGGCAGGATTGTGCCCTGCATAGCATTAGCAAAATCCTGTTCCTTAAAAAAAATATCTTCAAATAATTTCATTTTTAGTCCCAATTATAGCTATTAACAATTTCAATCGCTGTGTCTGGATAGTTTGTAATAATACCATCTAATCCCATTTCACAAGCCATATGCATGTACTGCTTAGAGTTGATGGTCCATGCATTAATCTTTAATCCATATTCATGTGTCTTTTGGACAAAATCTGGATACTGCACATTATAAAGAGCTGGATGCAGCGCCTCCACAGCATTATCTCGTCCGTACTCAGGCATATTAAGTGTACCATCCATATACAAGAAAGCTCTTCTCGAACTAGGGTCAAGCTCCTTGAGTTTCATAATGCTATAGTGATTGAAAGAAGAATAAAGCACTCTGTCCTCCATGCCAAACTCTTTGGTCATAGCAAGAATATCCGCTTCAATTCCTTCGTAAAAAGTTACGCCATTTTTAATCTCTATGTTAATTAGAAGATCAGTGGGCTTTATAAGTTCAAAGACTTCTCGCATAGTTGGAATATCTGCATGCTTGCACTCGGGATGAGTCGCGTTGTAGTTATATCTACGAAGCTCCTCAAGGGTCATATCAACAACCTTACCCTTGCCGTCAGAAGTTCTATCAATCTTTTCGTCGTGGATAACTACCAACTGTCCATCCTTAGTCTTGTGGATATCCAATTCAATTCCATCTGCGCCCAATTCAACTGCCTTAATAAAAGCAGGTATAGTGTTTTCCGGCAAATAGCCACTAGCACCTCTATGGGCCCAAACCAATGGTCTATGCATTTGCTTGCTCCTCTGTCTTAGGCTCAAATTCTTTTTTATAGCCCGGTGTATTTGTAATCGTGTCCAAATATGGAATCGGAAGCGTGCAAGGCACCTTGTTAAACGGATCGATAGCAATTCCAGCATACACATTTCCTCTCTTTAGCATTGAGTATAACTGTTGGAAGCTCATGATTTGTGTATGAACCTTTTGTCCATCTTTGCCAAGTGTCTTCCAATTGCGGAGTGAAGGCCAGTCAGTAAATAAAGGCAAAACCATAGACTCCTGTCCTTCCGGTGTACCTTTCAATTTTGCAGTTGACTTAAGCATATAGAATCCAATTTTTGTATCTTTGCTTATTCTTGCCATGCCTCTTTCATCTATTTCTGGTTCAACATCTAGCTTGATTGGTGTAATAAAATGACCATGACTAATCCAATATGCAAGTGTTGCATGATAACCATTGTCTTTGCCATACTTTGCCATTCCGTTAATCAAACCAGCTATTGCTGCATTTGCCACTGAAGTCTTTGCACTTGCCTCCTCCTGTGGTCCAAGATTTGTAAGTACTGCATATCTTCTGATTTTAATATCATCTTCACATGCTAACTGAAGCGATACTGTAGTATCTTCTGCAACATCTACAATCGCTGTTCTATCCTCAAGCTTTGCTTCCAAAGCTGTTATCGTGCTCTTTACAGGATTTGTCCCAGGCTGATATACATATACAGTGTCGTCCTTTGAAATCTTTCCAAATAGATTACCTGAAATAATGAGCCCGTCCCCGTCTAGCATAGTCGTAACGCCCTCAACAATAACTGCGAAGCGACTTACATTATTAACATCTGTAATCTCAGTATTTTCAAGAGTAAGTGTCTTTGAATCCTCATTTACAGATTGATCCTTTTTCTTTTTGTCAAATAAACCCATAACAATTCTCCTTAAATTATATATACAGAACATTGCCTGCACTTTTATCATTATAATCTATTTATACAAAAAAAAATACCATCTAGCCTAAAAGACTAGATGGTATAAGTATTAATTTTAAACGCCTGTTGAAACGTTGTTTGTTACATCATAGTAGCTCTCATAGTATGACATATCATCAGCGAGATCATCTAATGTCTCATAGCCATATACGCCATAAGTATATCCGCCGATTTCGAAGTAGCATGTATTATATGTTGTGCTGTAGAGATAGTAATCTGTTACAAGACCATCACCATTTACAACAACTGAGTCGGCTTCAACATATGTGTAGAATGAAAGTGATGCAACATCATCATCAACTGTTACATCACAGTTTACATTATATACAGCAAATACTTCATTGCCATATCCTGTGCTAACTACGTATGAACCAAGGTAGCTAATGTCGCCATAAGAAATATCATATCCATAGTAAGCGTCATCAAGCTCATCTTTAATAGCAGTAACACACTCATCACCTAAATCACCAAGATCCTTGATTTCATTTGCATCTTCAACATAAGAACCAAGACCTTCTGCTGTGATTTCCATTTCCTTTGTTGTAGGAATCATTCCATACTCTTCAGCGCAGTACTCTGTAAGCTCATCCTCATCATAGTAAGGAGCAAACTCAACTGTAACTGTATCGCCTTCTTCGATGTAGTAGTCATCCTCGCAGTAGAATGAGAAGTCATCATATACTTCTCTATCGTTTACGATTTCAACATTGATTCTACCATCACCAGAAATACCAGCAAATGTAATTTCTACATCATCAAATGGGTTGAATGTCTCAACTTCCTTAAGATCCTCAACTGTAAACTTCTGATCCTTACCTGTAATTGTTACGCCATACTTCTTCTTAATCTTGTCTGTCTTAACCTTTACAGAAACCTTTACTTCATCTCCATTTGTGAGGTGATCATAATCATCAAGCTCAACAGAAATATAATCATAGAGGTAATCACGCATCATATCACCCTCTGTATAGTGAATGCTTGCGTCATCCTCGTCATCCTTCTTGTGCTTGTACTTAGCCTTCTCGAAAACCTTCTCATAGAATTCGTCATCGATTTCGATTGTAGCTGTGCCTACTGTATCATAACCATCAAACTTTACTGTAAGATATTCATTAAGATCTACTGTATGCATCTTCTGGTTGAGGAAAAATCCACCAACTGCTAATCCTGCGATTACAACAACAATAATAATCCATCCCCAAACAGGAACCTTCTTGAATGGGTTTGCCTTTGGTGCTGCTGGAGCAACTGGAGCTCCTGTCTGAGTTGGAGCAGCCTGCTGTGCAGGAGCTGCCTCTGCAGATGACTGCTTTGCACCACAATTAGTACAGAATACTGTACCGTCTTCTAACTTTGTACCACAATTTTCACAAAACATAATATATCAATCTCCATTTTCTCTACGAATTAATTAGAACAAACCATACATAAAGCTGCTCATCATATCATCTACCTGTCCACCGATAATTGCACAAACGATGAAGCTTAATACAACAGCTGTAATAACAAATGCGTTAACTGCCTTTGCCTTGTTCTTGATTACAACATTGTATGCTGAGAATACATAAACTGCACCAGCGATTGTCCATGCAATAATAACTCCGAAGATACCAGACATAGCACCTGCAAATGAATCAGCGCCTGCTGTCATCTTGAATGAGAAGAACATAAGGATTGCACCAAGTGCATCAATAATTGTTGATGTGCTGAATAATGCAAGAGCCTGTACAAAAGATCCCTCTGTATCCTTGAATACATATGCAACAGCTGTGTGAATAGCCTTAACAACTACAACTGAAAGAAGTACAAAGAATGCATACTTGAATGCCTCATCATCAAGTGGTTCAGCAAATGCTAACCATGTGAAGATAAGCATTACTACTGCACTGATTGCTAAAACGATAAACTGTGCTGTCTGAGTTGCTGCTGTGTAAGCCTCCTCAAGCATAGCAACTGGTGCTGTGAAGAACTTCTTGAAGAAGTTTGCAAGTTCTGGTCCAATGTTGCTCTGTGGTGCTGCAACACTCTGAACCTGTGGTTGAGGATTAGTAGCTGCTGCTCTCTCTGCCTGTGCGCCTTCGCAGTTACATACCTGACCATCTTCGACTTGATTTCCGCAATATTTACAAAAAGCCATATTTTTATTCCTCCCTGTCTTTTTATTTTTTATAAAAATACGCCGTTATTATTTTCTCATATTCGTTGTTAAGTAGCAAGATAATTTTTATTTAGAATTATTTGTACCTTTTTCAACAAAAAAAATATTTTGTAACCTTTCTGTTTCTAGTAGTTCTTGCTATAATATTTCTATTCAGTGTATTAATAAACGAAAGGGAGGTCATTATGAGCAAAAAAAATGGTTTCATAGCTGAATTCAAAGAATTTATCCTTCGTGGCAACGCCATGGACATGGCTGTCGGTGTTATCATTGGTGGTGCTTTCACCGCAATCGTAACATCTTTAAATGAAGACATTCTCACTCCTATACTTGGAATCTTCGGCGGCACAGATTTTTCCGAGCTTAAGGTTACACTTGGTAGTGGTGAGAACGCACCAGTTCTTTCATATGGAAACTTCATTACAGCCGTAATCAATTTCCTAATTGTAGCTCTTGTAATTTTCTGCATAATAAAAGCACTCAATAAGACAACAGAGCGAGCTGCTGCTCTTATTAAGCGCAATAAAGAAGAAGCTGAAGCAGAGGAACCTACAGAAAAGGATTGTCCATATTGCTACAGCAAAATTAACATCAAAGCTACTCGCTGCCCACATTGTACAGCTCAGCTTTAATTATTCAATTAAAGCCCTCGTCACGGCTACAAGCCTTAGCATTTCTCCGCTCATCTAAAATGATTCGCTTGAGAAATCTAAGAGCTTGTTGCCTACGAGGGCTTTTTATTAACTAATTATTCCTAATAATCCACATGCTATAACAAGCATTCCTAGCACAATTCTGTACCATCCAAAAATCTTGAAATCATGCTTCTTGATATAATCCATTAAGAATTTGATTACAAACATTGATACTGCAAAGGCCACAACCATACCAATGATAAGTATTGCAAATTCCATTGAAGTAAAATCAAGGCCAAATTTTACCAACTTCAGTAAGCTTGCGCCAAGCATGACTGGTATTGCTAAATAAAAAGTGTACTCGGCTGCTACTGTTCTTGAAACTCCAATAATTAATGCACCTACAATTGTTGCACCAGATCTAGAAGTTCCTGGAAAAATTGCAGCTATCAATTGGAACATACCAATTAAAAATGCTGTCATATACGAAATATCTGCCACCGCAGTAATCTTAGCATTTTTGCCAGCATTTACACTCTCAACAATAATAAATGCTACACCAAAAACTATAAGTGCAAGGGCTACAGGGATTGGATGATAAAACAATTCTTCAAACAAATCATCCCAAAGAACACCTACAATTGCAGCTGGGATACAAGACAACAAAATATGGAACCATAGTACAAAAATATCTGTTTTAACCCATGCTCCAATGCCATCCTTACTCAATGGTGCCGCATTGTTCTTCTTACCAAATGGCCAAATCTTATTCCAGAAAATAAGCACTACCGCAAGAATTGCACCTAGCTGTATTACTACCTGAAACATACTGTAAAACTCTGGAGATACATCAAGCTTTACTATCTCGTCTAAAAGAATCATGTGGCCCGTACTACTAATTGGAAGCCATTCAGTGATTCCTTCAACAATACCAAACAATATCGCTTTTATTATTTCTAACATTATTGAATATTTCCTTCTACTACCTTTTCTTGCCAGCCGTTAATATGTCGTTTTTCTTCCCTTTGACGCTCAGCTTCCTCAAGCTTCGTCTGCATAATAGCATCATTTAGCTGAAGCATCTTGGTATCCATCATTGATACGATTTCCGAACACTCTCTCAAATCTCTACTTATATATTCAGGAGCATTACCCTCGAATTTATAGTAAATCTTGTGCTCCAAACTAGCCCAAAAGTCCATACCAATCGTTCGAATCTGGATTTCGACCTTTGTATCTACAGTCTTGTCGGAAAGATAAATTGGAATCTTTACCAGCATGTGATAACTTTTGTAACCGGATGGCTTTGGGTTCTTAATGTAGTCCTTTATAGAAATGACAGTTACATCTGTCTGACGGCCAATCATTTCTGCTATCTGATAAATATCCGACGTAAAAGAACATACAATTCTAACACCAGCGATATCGTTACAATGCTCAATCATACTAGGGATTGAAACATCATATCCGTTTTTTTTGAGCTTTTTAACTATACTCTCTGGTGTCTTTACTCTAGTTTTTATGTATTCAATTGGATTATATTGATGCACTTGTTGGAACTCATCATTGAGAATTTCAACCTTCGTGCGGAATTTTTTTATTGCAGATTCATATAAAAGCATGACGGTATTCCATGAATTCACTCCGTCATCCTGGAACATATTCATATCCACAACAAATCACCTCCCCAAATTACTTCAATATTATAATAGCACAAAATTAATTATTGCTAAATTAGTTTTATAATTTAATCCTCATCAAGCACATGTATTTCCAAATAATCAAAAGGAATCTCATCTACGAAATTATCCCTTGTAAATCTAGCTTTTCCATGACGCTTAAACTCTCTAATTGTGGACTCAAGCCATACAGGCTTGCTTGTGTCGAATTCATAGCATGCCTTATCTACCGCTGCAAAAATCTTGTGAGTGCGAGTCTCGTCAGAGTCATCCTCCACCACTAAGTCATGAAGCATGTGATTATCCTGCCATGATTTAAACCATATTCTCATTACTTCTCCTTTGTCTCAAAGTCTCATACATCAGAACGCTGGCAGCCACCGATGCATTTAAAGACTCAAGTTGTCCCTCCATAGGGATCTTTAGATAGTTGGAAGCATGGCCAGCCATCTCGTCGGAAAGGCCATTTCCCTCGTTTCCAATCATAAAAGCTGTAGGTTCTGTAAAATCAAATTCATCGTAGAACTTTTCACCCTTTAAATGTGCCGCATAAACTGAAATCCCATGCTCGCTCTTCAGCTTTTCAATAGTTTCGCCCAAATCACTTACTATTATATGAGGCATTCTAAAAATACTCCCCATTGTCGAACGAACAACCTTCGGAGAATAAATATCCACCGTAGTATTGTTCATGATAATACCAGAAACGCCTGCCCCTTCTGCCGTTCTAACAATAGTTCCCATATTTCCAGGATCCTGTAATGATTCGAGAATAATAATATGTGGAGCTTTTTTACCGTTTCCAAGTACATCCTCCATGGAGAATTCCTGCATCTTAACCAATGCCAAAACTCCCTGTGGTGTGACAGTGTCGCTCATTGAATTAAAAACGTTCTTGGCCACCTCTTCGATGATTGCATTTGGAGCTTTTGCTTTGACACTAGAAATAAACTCGCAACCTTCTGGAGAATCTCCAAAACCTTCAACATAATAAATTGCATGCAAAAGTTGCCCTGGCACCTCCGCCACAGCTCGAATTCCTTCAATCACAAAAAGCCTTTGAGCTTTACGCTCTCTGGCTTTTTTGTTAAGTGTCATTATGTTTTTAATTTGATTGTTATTAGTACTTGTAATCATTGTTCAAAGATTTGCAAATCTGATATTGATACTCATCAACGTCCTTGTGCATAGCAAGTGCCTCGTCGATATCGAAATCAACGAACTCACCATGACGATAACCTACGACACGATTTGTCTTTCCCTCGCAGAGAAGGTCAACAGCCATAGCACCCATTGTAGATGCATATACACGGTCCTTACATGTAGGGGAACCACCACGCTGCATGTGACCAAGAATAGTAGCACGAGTCTCAATACCTGTAGCTGCCTCGATACGCTTTGCCATAGATGTTGAGTGACCGATACCTTCAGCATTGATAATGATATGATGCTGCTTGCCCTTCTTACGTCCCTCAATGATATGGTTTACAAGCTTCTGCTCATCATAATCATATCTCTCAGGAAGTAAAACGTCCTCAGCACCATTTGCAATACCGCACCAAAGAGCGATATAACCAGCGCCACGTCCCATTACCTCAATGATTGAGCAACGCTCATGTGAAGTAGATGTATCACGAACCTTATCGATAGCTTCCATAGCTGTGTTTACAGCTGTATCGAAACCGATTGTATACTCTGTACAAGCAATATCAAGATCGATTGTACCTGGAAGACCAATTGTATTAATTCCGAACTTTGAAATCTTCTGTGCGCCCTTGAAAGAACCGTCACCACCGATAACAACAAGACCATCGATACCTGCAGCAATTGCATTCTTAGCTGCCTTTTCCTGATACTCAGGATCAAGCATCTCAAGGCATCGAGCTGTCTGAAGAATTGTACCACCGCGCTGAATTGTCTCAGATACGCTGTGTGCATTCATATCTATAATCTCGCCAGAAAGTAATCCAGCGTAACCTCTTCTAATACCCTTTACAGTCTTTCCTCTAGCGATAGCCTGACGAACAACCGCACGAATAGCAGCATTCATACCTGGAGCATCGCCACCAGAAGTAAGGACACCGATTGTTTTTATTTTATCTGCCATTTGATAAATCCTCCTAAAATATCCCTCTTTCAAACAATTCGCATATATTTTATCTTCTTTTGTAATCGTTTTCAATAAAAATATCAAAACGGTTGCGATTTTTTTAACAATCCACTAATACCTTCCCCTAGCTCTAGCAAACTCAACCTTGCCAGGAACTACTTTTACATTATCCTCTCCAAAATTTTTCTTCAGAACTTCAATATTTTCATCACTTGCGCCAAGGCACCAATTAGGAGGCATAACGTCTATTTTCTTTTCTGCCTTTTGATAAATCGCTAAAGAATCCGTACCATCCATCTCTCGGATAACATCTGCCAGTTTCTGTTTTGCCGCCTCAAAGGTTGATGTGCTCTCAAACTGTATCCATACTCTGTTTTTGCAATCGTCAAATGATTTTACGTCTGAGCAAATCAGTTTGGCACCTCTTTCATCATCATTTTGAACACGTCCTTTTATGAAAACTTTATTTCCTTCATTAATAAGAACGCGAGCTGACTCAAAATTCTTTGGAAAAACAATCACCTCAACTGTTCCGGTCAAATCCTCCAAATTAAGGAATGCCATAGCCTGACCATTCTTGGTGTATTTCATATTCACAGAATCAATCATTCCACCAATGACTACTTCTTTACCATCTTCGATGCTGGCCTGCGCAACTTCGGAATCAGAGTCCTCTTCTACCATAAATTCTTTTGCCTGAGCTGTTGTATTCTTTTCCAAAATAGGTATGTATTCTTCAAGAGGATGTCCACTAACGTATATTCCCATCAATTCCTTCTCAAAGCTAAGTAATAACTCACTTGGAAACTCCTCTACGTTTGGTAGATTTATCTTTAAAGATTCCTTCTGCTCTTCATTTGCAAAATCAAATAATGTCATCTGCCCTTCAATAGAATTCTTTCGTGTTTTGTTAACAGAATCCATTATTTCTTCGTACACAAGACATTTCTGACGACGATTTCCCTCTAAAGAATCTAATGCCCCCGCCTTAATAAGATTTTCAACGGTACGCTTATTAGCATCGTACTTAAGAACTCTTTTTATGAAATCTTCCAAATCGCGATAAAGTCCGTTTACTTTCCTATCCTCGATGATAGCTGCAATTGTGTTACTACCAACTGATTTGATTGCCGATAAGCCATAGCGAATTTTTCCATTATCAACGGCAAATTCTGCCTCTCCGTAGTTTACGTCTGGAGGAAGCAACTCCACACCTGACTCTCGACATACAGCAATGTACTCGGCAATCTTTGTACTGCTATTTAGTACTGATGTCATAAGGGCAGCCATGAACTCTAGTGGATAATACTTTTTCAAATATGCCGTCTGAACAGCAACATAGGAATATGCTGCTGCATGGGATTTATTAAATCCATACAAAGCGAAAGGCATAAGCTGATCAAAGAGCCAATCTGCATCTTCAGCTGAAATACCATTTTTCTCAAGACAACCTTGAACAAATGCCGGTCTTTCTGCTGCTAGCTTATCTTTCTTTTTCTTGCTCATCATTCGTCGGACATTATCCGCACGTCCCATTGTGTAACCGGCGCAAGTAGTCATAATCTGCATAACCTGCTCCTGATAAACAGGGAATCCATATGTATCCGAAAGTACATCCTTAAGGAGTGGGAATTTTTCAATAAATGGTGATTGTTTGCCTGTATTTTTACAATCAATAATATCAGGTATAAAGTCCATTGGTCCTGGACGATATACAGCGTTTGCCAAAATTAAATCACCAATCTGGGTAGGATTGAGCTGTTTTAAAAGGCTCTTCATTCCAGCTGACTCAAACTGGAAAACACCATCGGTCTTTCCTGCCGCAAAGAGCTCCATGGCGCCCTTGTCATTGTAATCTATCTTATGCAAATCTAGTTTTATGCCATGATTCTTTTCAACCTGCTTGATTGTGTCATTAATTACAGTAAGGTTTCGAAGGCCAAGGAAGTCCATTTTCAAAAGTCCGATTTCCTCAATAACTTCCTTTTCATACTGAGTAATGATTACATCCCCTTTTCCAAGGGCTAAAGGCATATATTCGTCAGTAGGCTTTCCCGAAATAACTACACCTGCTGCATGTACACCAGTATTTCTTGGAAGACCCTCAAGACTCATACATATATCAAGAAGCTTTCTAACTTCATCATCGCTTTCGTACATTGCCTTAAGCTCAGGATTATACTTAATAGCATTTTCAATTGTTACCTTTTTGTCATCTGGCATGACATCCGGTATGAGCTTTTTAATGCTGTTTGTATATGGTATTGGAAGGCCCATAACACGCCCCACATCCTGAACAACACTCTTTGGCTTTAGGGTACCAAAGGTAACAATCTGTGTAACACAATCATCCCCGTACTTTTTGCGGACATAATCGATTACTTCTTCTCTTCCTTCAGGGTCAAAGTCCGTATCAATATCGGGCATAGATACACGCTCTGGATTAAGGAATCGTTCAAATACCAAATTGTATTTCATTGGGTCAATATCTGTAATTCCCGTCGTGTAACTGATAAGTGAACCAGCAGCAGAACCACGACCAGGTCCTACTGGAATATTGTGGGTACGAGCATAGTTAATGAAATCCCAAACAATAAGGAAATACTCCACATACCCCATTTCCTTAATAGTATTTAACTCGTAATTAAGACGCTCCTCATAAAGATGAGAATCATCACCATATCTTTCTTTAAGGCCATCAAAGCAAAGCTTATTCAAATATGTCCAAGCATTATATCCTTCTGGCACAGCAAAAGGTGGAAGACCGGCAATGTGGTACTCAATTTCAACATTACATCTATCTGCAATTTCCTGGGTGCGATAAACTGCCTCCTTAGCATAAGGAAACAGCCCTAACATTTCTTCCTCATTCTTTACATAAAACTCTTCGGTCTCGAAACGCATACGGTCCTCGTCATCCATTTTTGCACCTGTCTGAATGCAAAGTAAGACATCATGGCTATATGCATCTTCTTTATTTGTGTAGTGGCAGTCATTGGTGCAAACAAGTGGAATTCCTGTCTCCTTTGAAAGACGCATGAGCCCCTGATTTACATTTTTCTGCTCAGCAATTCCGTGATCCTGCATTTCAAGGAAATAATTATCAGCACCAAATAAATCTCTATATTTAATTGCTATTGCCTTTGCCTCATCGTATAGTCCTCGCATGAGAGCTCTTGCAACTTCTCCAGCTAGACACGCCGAAAGACAAATTATCCCCTCATGGTACTTTTCCAAGATTTCAAAATCTACACGAGGCTTGTAATAAAATCCATCTACATAACCAGCTGAAACAATCTTTATAAGATTGTGGTAGCCCTCATTGTTTTCGGCAAGCAAAATAAGGTGATAATATCTGTCATCACCTTTTACCATTTCACGATCAAAACGCGACCCTGGGGCCACATAAACCTCGCAACCAATAACTGGCTTTACCCCCTGGGCCATGCACTCGTCATAAAACTTTGTAACACCGTACATGTTGCCATGGTCAGTGATTGCGGCTGCAGTCATTCCCTCAGCCTTGCATTTTGCAACATAGCTCTTTATTTTATTGGAACCATCCAGAAGTGAATATTCTGTATGGGTGTGTAGATGAACAAAACTCATATTATTCTCTCTTTCAAAAAAATCACTACCACTATTTTATAGTGGTAGCGGTTAAATCACAATGTGTTTTTTATTCTTATATATCTCTTCTAATAAAGATTTATAATCTGCTCATAAAGGACGTGGTCACCTGTAATATAAATCATTAGTCCATTCCTTCTTCTAATACATCTTCGTAAACCTAATCTCATCCCCATGAATACTCCCCACAAGGTAAATACTAAAGTGAATCTTGTAGTTGCCAACTACCCTTAAATTTGCAACAAAATCTCCGTCCTTACTCATATGGAGATATACTTTTTCTGGACTCAGTGCCATATTTAGTGCATCTATATGATGCACAGTGTTACCATCAATTGTAGAGACTGTCTCTGGTGGGAATATTTCTCCCCAAACATTTTCATCTGCAAACTGCGGGAGGTATTCTTCTCTTAGGTAGGCATATGAATCAGAGCTATCAAAGCTTATTCCCATCAGAACTTCTTCAATAAGTTGGTACTGTTCTTTTGCTACATTACATTTATGCAAAAACCAAAGTCCTAGAACGAGGGATGCAACAGTCATCATAATAAAAATCACATCAATTATTTTCAGTATTTTGTCCGTTTTCTCCATTAACCATTTCCATCACTTTCTCAACGAATTCATCCATTTCCTGCTGTACTTTCTCTTGTTCTCGCAATAATGCCTCTTGCTCACGCATTCTTTTTTCATAACGACTGTTATCCAAATAATCCAATAATTCTTGCGAATCATACTGCGCATTGTATGCCACTATCTGTGTCATACAAAACTTAACAGATAGTGGCATTGCTATGCACAAAAAGCATGTTAGTAATAAAGACATTATTGGACTTTTTTCATTTTTATCACTTTTCCCAAATATCTTCATAATCTAAAACTAAGCTACACTTCTTTTTATCAAATCACTTAAGCTATCTGAATCAATCACCTGTGAAGCTAGGCCAAACTCAACAGCCTCTTCAGCATCAAAATAGCTATCACACATTGTCACATTTGAAACATCTTCCACTGAATTACCAGTACGCTCGGCTATGATAGAAATCAACCTTTCATTAACCTGCTCAAGCTGCCTCAATTCCTGCTCAATTTCAAATGGCTTCATTCCACCCATTTCTCGATGTCCCCAGCTGCAATCGTGGATCATAACCTTGCTGCTTGGGAGCATTAAGCGCTTATCTTCATCACATGCCAACATGATAATACTTCCCATACTGGCGGCAATTCCTGTTACAACTGCTGTAACCGGACTTTTCATGAGG
>JAEEGL013530254.1_pt1 | contig 15892 bp, 11 predicted proteins | sample 9134231 | NCBI WGS metagenome assembly JAEEGL01 (sample SAMN16246548, study PRJNA631951) | gut metagenome | biome: gut microbiome; feature: rumen; material: fiber-attached | host: Bos | place: Iran: Karaj | collected 2018-10
CAACATTTTTACCACATTTTTATTAGAAATCACCGAATTATATATACTTATTGTCACATCCGCTTTGTGGAAAAAACCTTAATTCATGGCACTTTTTAGCTATATATACTTATTTGTATTCACTATTTCGTACATTCCGTATGCTCATAAGCGAAAGGCCGCGCGTTCGAATCGCGCCGGGGACGCCATAAAAGTCCGAAAAACTCTATGTTTTCGGACTTTTTTGCTTTATCTTTTGGTGCAACATAGGTGCAACATTTTCATTTCAACGACGAACAAAATATGCATTTTATTGCGCCTGTTGTGCGCAAGAGAAAAGAACGAAAGAAATGCCGGCATCCGCAGAAGCAAGATGCCGCATCCTGCATAAATCACGACCGAACCGGCTGCTGCAAGATCAAGAAAAACGCCGTGATTTAGGGCGTTGCCTGATGATTCCCTCGGGCACAGCACGGCATATGATTGCGCACCCGTAAATACGGGCATTCCGGCAAAACAGACTTTAATCACACATCACGCGCAGACTGTGCTGTCGAAAAGCAAACTTGTGCTGTTTAGGTTGTTTCATTCGCAAAATATATGTAAAATGTATAACATAAGCATTTGTGCCCTGCGACGGATGCATGAACAGGAGGTTTGGAATGAAACGGTTTCTCTGTATTGCGCTTTGTCTGATCTGTCTGCTGTCGGGCTTTACTGCCTGTAAGACCGAGCCGGAGCCGGTCGATCCCAACAACTGCAAACACGAGCGGCATGATCCGGAAACGACACGCTGCCTCGCTTGCAATAAGCGAATCGACCATCACTATGAGGGCGATACTTGCACGCTCTGCGGAAGAAAGACCGAATTCCTTTGGGACTGCATCAAGCGCAATGCCGAATTGATGGACATCCTGAAAAGCGGCGGGCACGAGAACAAAGGCACCGTCGAACGCATGACCTATGAGACCTTCGCCTACAACATCCAATCCCTGACCGGCGAGGAAAAGATGATCGAAAAGGAAGCGTTCGTCTATTTGCCCTACGGTTACGATTCCGCAAAGGCCTATAATGTGTTGTTCCTGCTGCACGGCTCAACCGATCAGGCGGGTTACTGGCTTGCGCAGGAGCCGTACCACGCGGAGGACTCGACCTACGTATCCACCGGCAATTACACCAAGGAGATGCTCGATTATCTGATCGGTACCGGAAAAGCCGAGCCGTGCATCGTCGTCACGCCGTCGCTGTACAACGATCACAACAATTATAAGGAAGAAAACAAATATGTCGCCGCGAACTTCGGACATGAGCTGACCGAGTACCTGCTGCCCGCCGTGGTGAAGCGCTATTCGACCTATGCCAAAACGACGGACGAGGTGATCGCGCAGCGTGAGCACTTTGCCTATGCAGGTCTGTCGCTCGGCAGCATGACGAGCTTTGCCTCGATCATGACGTATTGCCTGCCGTACTTTGCCTATATCGGTTCTTTCAGCGGTCCGGCGACGGACGCAGACGCGGTGATCGAAGCGCTGAACGGTCCCGAAAAGGACTATGCGATCGCCTATTGGTACTGCGCGATCGGCGATCAGGACAAGACCGGCGGTGATTTTTACGGTGACGTGCATAAAACCTATAAGAAGCTCGTCGCGGGCGTGGATCGGCTGATCGACGGGCAGAACTGCGATATGGTCGATGTTTACGGCGCGAACCACACCTACGAATGCTGGCTGACCTGCCTTTATAACGCGCTGCCGAAGTTCTTTCGGTAAGTAAGGATGATCTGTATGAAGAAGCGGATAACCGTAAAATGCATCGGTCTGCTGTTTGTGCTGCTGCTTTTGACAGCGTGCGCGCCGAAACAGACCGCCGTGCCGGTCCCCGCGGAAACGCCTGCGCCGACGCCGGTGATTGCGCTGATTTCCGAGCATGACGGCGGCGTGATCCGGCTGAACGATGAAGTGATTACGACGTACTGGGAGATGGATTTTGCGGACAGTCTCGCCTATCTGAAAGAAAACTGCTTCAAAGCGACCGTTGAGGCGCACGACGGGCAGGACCTGCAGCTGCGCTGGTCCGGCGGCACGGCGCCGTATACGGTCGAGTACGCAACGGATCCTGATTTTCAAACGGCGATCACGCTGTCGACCGAGCGCGACCGCATCCGCCCGGGCGATCTGTATCCCAATACCGCATACTGGTACCGCGTGAAGGATGCGGACGGCAACAGCTCCGCCGTGGGTTCGTTTGTCAGCGGCGACGGGCCGCGAATCATTCTGGCGAGGGAGCGCGTTGATGTATCCGGCGTGAAAAACGTGCGCGATCTCGGCGGCTATGCGGCAGCCGGTGGCAAAACCGTGAAGTACGGTATGCTGTACCGCGGCGGTATGTTTCTGTATCCGAACGGAAACGCCAATAAAACGCATCGGCTCACGGACTATGGACGCGCCGTGATCGGCCGGTGGGGGCTGAAAACGGAAATCGACTTGAGGGACGATACCGATTTCGGCGGGCAAACCGAAGCCGCGTTTGAAAACTGCAATTATCTTCGTGTGACCTATCGTGGCTATACGTCCATCTTTCCGTCGGATACCGCGACGGATACCGTCTATTACGACGAACGCTCCCCGGAAGCGTTCCGTCAGATCTTTTCGCTGCTTGCCGAAGAACAAAACTATCCGGTGTACTTCCATTGCCTGATCGGGCAGGACCGCACAGGCACGCTGGCGTACCTGATCCTCGGCTTGCTCGGCGTAGATTTTGAGGACATCACGAAGGACTATGAGCTGTCGGCATTTTCGGCGGTCGGCAGCATGAACCGCGAAAAGGACTGGAAATATTCGGGCAACGGCGTGCCGGCGGGTACACACCATGTAGATCGCGTATGGGAAACGATGAACACGATGATGCTGCAGTATTACGGCACGGACTCCGGTTTGCTTTCGGATGCCGTCGCCAACTATCTGCTGCGCGAATGCGGCATCACGGAAGAGCAGATCGCTTCGGTACGTGCAATTCTGCTCGAAGATTGAATTACGACGGAAAGGCGGAAAAAGAAATGAAAAAGATCGTTTGTGTATGTCTGCTGACGGCTTTGCTTGCTCTGCTCGGCTGTACGGCAGCGCAGGAAGCGCCGCAGCGCGCGGTGACGGGTATCGAGGTCGATGCATCACAGGCAAAATACTGGTATCTGTCCGGGCAGGAAATCGATCCGACCGGCTTGGTCGTCACTGCCGTTTACGACGACGGCAGCCGAGAGCCGGTTCCCGCGGAGGATTGTGCGTATCAAAAGCCTCCGTTTGTTCCGGCTGGGGAAAAAGCGGTTACGGTCACGTATGCGGAATGCGAAGCAAGCTATCCGATCTACACGCTGCCGAGCAGCATGGAAACAGAGGAATACAAGACCTATCAGATCCGGATTAACGAAAATAAAAGCCAGGTTTCGCTGACGCCGGTGCTTGTGGGCGAAAACAAACCGTTCGTGCTCGTCTGCCCCGGCGGCGGGTATGAAGCCTGTCAGCCCTACGGCAACGAGGGCTACGCCTATGCGGCGCGGATCAAAGAACTGGGTTACAATGCGATCATCCTGCAATACTCGATCAAGATGACGCATCCGACGCCGCTCGACGATGTGAATCTGGCGCTCGATATTATCGCCGAGAACAGTGAATACTGGCAGGTCTCCATGGACAACTATGCGGTGATCGGTTCCTCGGCCGGCGCGCACCTTGTCGGCTGCTGGTCCACGCCGGAGGTCGGCTATGCCAAATACGGCAAAGCGAAGCCTGCCGCTGCGATTTTGTGCTACCCGCAGATCAGCCTCGATATCCGCACGGACTCCGTGCTGCCCGCAGACGCGGACGCGGCGCTGATCGAAAGCCTGTCTGTCGATCGGCAGACGGACGGCTCGTTCCCGCCGACCTATATGTGGATCTTTGAAGAGGACAGTCTAAAACCGCAGGTCGACCGCATGGATGCGGTACTGGAGGAAAACAACGTGCCGCATATCACCCGATACTATACCGGCGGACGGCACGGCCTCGGCCTCGCGCCCGGTACGGCGGCGGAGGGCTGGCTCGACGAAGCGGTTGCCTTTTGGATCGAACACATCCAATAAAGGAAGAGACGAAGGAAATCGACGTATATGGACTCGAAACGGAACTGGAAACACATATGCTGCAGCGTGCTTCGCATCTTACTGTGCATGATCCTTTTGTACGGCTGTCAGACGGCTGTTAAGACGGAAAGCACGCCTATTGCTGCGGTTGAGACAGAACCGGCATTTGAAGAAAGCGCACCCTCCGAAGCGCCCGTGCTTGCCGAACCGGATCGCATTCGGACGGTCTATGAGCCGGAAACCGCCTATAGTTGCCCGCCGACGGTGATACAGAAGGTAGAAAACGTGGCGCAGTTTGAAACGCTTGCCTCGGCACCGGCGCCGCAAGGCGCATGGTTTATCCTGAATGACGCCGGGAATGCGATTTGCCTGCAGGAGAAGGAAGTGCCGCTGCATGAGGTGTTCGCCAAGTGCTACGGCACGATCATTCCCGTGTTCGAGCTTCCGAGCGCATCGGCGGCGGAATCGCTGCAGGCCTTTACCAAAGCTTCACGCACGATGGACTTTCTTGTGGCGGCTGAAACAGCGGAGATTTTGCGGTCTGTTTCGGCTGTCGGCGTCGGCAAGGTGCTGATCACAGACCGCGTGACCGAATCGACTTCACAGGAAGTCTGGCAGGCGGGCGCAACCGCTGTCGTCGTGCCGCAGATTACCGCAGACGAGGCCGCCGACTTGCAGCTGCATTGGATCGCCGTTCTGCTGCAGCCGCCGCTTGCCGCCGAGGATGCTGTGCGGGCGGCGCTGCAATGCGGGGCGGATATGGTTGTGACAACCGATGCACGGGCGGCATACCGCGTCTATTCATCCGCTGCACCGGAATCATCCGTCGTCCGAAAGACGTTTATCGTCGCGCATCGGGGCGTGCATGACCATGCGCCGGAAAATACACTTGCCTCTTTCACGGAAGCGGTCAAAGCCGGCGCGGATGCGGTGGAATGTGATGTGTATATCACCAAGGACGGCCATGCCGTGATCTGCCATAACGAAACCGTCGGTATGTATGTGACCGACGGAACCGATGCACGGGTGGAGGACCTTACGCGAGCCGAGCTGAAGGCCCTGCCGCTGAAGGCCGAGAAAGCCTATGCAAACGAACAGTTTGCCTTCTTGGACGAGCTTATGGACGCCATGCAGGAAAATACCGTGCATCTGGTCATTGAGGTCAAAACGGACAACCCCGATTGTGTCGGGCTGATCCGGAAGCTGGCGGAGGAACGAAACTTACTTTCTCGCATTTCGATTATCAGCTTCTTGCCGGAGCAGATCGCTGCCGCACGCGAGCAACTTCCCGAAGTCCCTGCTTCCCTTTTGGCCAATGTCGGAAAAAGCGAACCGGACAAGTATCTGCTTTCTTTTTACCGGAATACGGTCGGCCGGCTTGTGGGCTACAGTCCGAGCACAAGCTTCACGTCGGAAGGCATTGCAGCATTTCGTCACCGCGGGATATTGATCAACCTTTGGACGATCGACGGTCAGGACGCCATGTGCGGCGCACAGCAAGCGGGCGTTACGACACTGACAACCAATACGGTCGGAGAAAAAGCGGCGCTTGCCGAGCCGGGCCGATGAAAGGCGACATGAACTATATGATAGAGCGTGTATATACAGAATTAGGAGCGGCACCTTGAATTGACGAATGCTGCTCTTTATGCATCATCGGTTTGTCGTCTTTTAAAGAGGAGTTTTAAAAGTTGTTGGTTGGCATTCAAAAAAACTTTGTTGCCTCATAAGAAACTGAATCATAAAGCAATAAAGCCTTGACAACCAGAGTATCATCTGCTATGCTGTGCGTATAATAACTGCGTTATGAGTAACTGAATCGTAAAGCAGTAAAAGGAGAATCGCTATGTTCCTGTGCAGAGAATCTGAGTTGAAAACGCTGAACCGTCGGTATCGGAACCGGACGCCGGAATGTATCGTCATTTACGGCAGGCGTCGCGTCGGGAAAACGGCGCTTATCAACGAGTTTGTCGCAGATAAGCCGACCGTTTATTTTCCCGCCCTGAAAGCGACGGCGCAGGAGAATCTGGAGGCATTGTCCAAAGCGATATATGCCTACACGAATCCGAACGCTCTGCAAGCGCCGGTCTTTGGTTCGTTCGATGCAGCGTTTTCCGAAATCACACGCCTTGCAAAGCAAGAACGCATCGTATTCGTCATCGACGAGTTTCCGTATCTGGCAAAAGCGGACGATTCAATTCCGTCCCGCCTGCAGCATCTGCTCGACCGCGACTGGAGCGAAAGCGGCATCTTCCTGATTCTGTGCGGCTCCTCCATGAGCTTCATGGAGAAGGAAGTGCTCAGCGAAAAATCGCCGCTGTTCGGCAGAAGAACGGCGCAAATCCGTTTGGAACCGCTGTCTTATCGGGATGCGGCAAAGTTCCATCCGGAACTGTCCGCCGAGGAGAACGCGCTCATTTATGGTATCACCGGCGGTGTGCCGCACTATATCAACAAGCTGAATGTGAACGGCAGCATCAAGGATGCGCTCCTCGAAAACTTCTTTGACCGCACGGCGTATCTCTATGAAGAACCGGACAATCTGCTGAAGCAAGAGCTGCGGGAACCGGCAGGCTATAACTCGCTGATTACCGCTATCGCAGGCGGCGCGGCGAAACTGAATGATATCAGCAACCGAACCGGCATCGACAACGCACAGTGCCTGAAATACATCAAGACGCTGTCCGAGCTTGGCATTATCGAGAAGGTCGAGCCTGTGATGGATAAGAACAAGCGCAAGACACTCTACCGCATCTCCGACAATTTCTTCCGGTTCTGGTATCGCTTTGTTCCGCAGAATATGATGGCGATTCAGTCCGACCGGATGGCCCGTATCTATGATGCCGCTGTCGAAAGTTATCTGTCGGAGTATATGGGACAGACATTCGAGCAAATGTGTCGCCAGTATCTGACGCTTTACGCCGAGAACCTTCCGATGCAGATTGCCGCCATCGGCGAATGGTGGGGACAAAAGGACCGTAAGGAAGTGCAGCTTGACATCGTCGCCCTTGCGCCGAAGGAGGCGAACACAAAAGGACAAACCTACCTTATCGGTTCCTGCAAATATAAAACCAGCCCCGTCGGAACAGACGAACTGGCACTGATTCGTTCCTATGCCGAAGCGTTCACGACTGAGAACGATACCTGCTATTATGTCATCTTTTCCAAAGCCGGATTTACGGATGAATTGAAGGAGCGGCAGGCGAAAGGCGAGGTTATGCTCGTGACGTTGGAGGAGATGTATTCGGCTTAACAGTGTCACGCATCACATTCTTTTCAAGAAAAACGTGACGGGAATCACAGTATTCGCAAGAATCGAGTGATTTCCGTCTGTCGCATGGGATGAAGCCTTGCAAATTCGGGTCGGAACCTTACAATGAAACGGTAAGCTGTTTGGGAAACAACCATATTCAGACACATACATATCCGTTTAAACCAACGGGGCCGTTAAGATCCTCTTTCGAGTTTCTTAACGGCCCCTTTTTTGTTTCGTCTTTTGGTGCAACATAGGTGCAACATTTTCATTTTACGGCGATACCTTCAAGGCCTTCGATACTGAGATTCCGACTTCGATTCGGATGTCGGAGAGCAGCGCCCGCGGCAGGAGCATTTTTGCCTACGATCGAAAGAATAAAAGTCGCCGCCGCATACGAGAAACTGACCTGGGAGGTGATCGAGAATGGCCGAGAAGGACAAACGGTCCAGCGCGAGCTTCGTACCGTTCAAGCATGTTTGTTCCGATTTATGCCGATTCCGCAGGAATTCATTCGGCAACTATGAACTGATGGGAATCGAATACGGCGATACTCTATAAATTAAGGGGCTATGCTCATGATAGTTCTTGGGAGGAGTATAATCTCATAAAAAATGAACTGGATCACCACGCAACTAGGGCTGTTTGGAGTTAAAAGCGAGAAAAGGCTGGACCAAAAATTTTGGCTAAAAATGCCTAAAAAGCCTCAGATGCAACATTTTCCACCACATTTTTATTGAAAAACGCCTAAATATATGGACGTATTGGCATTTTGGAATTGCCAAAAACGCCCATTTTCCGGGCAAAAAAGCCCCATATATAGGGATTTGTCAATTCAAGGTTCCGCTCCTAAGCGGAACGCCGCGCGTTCGAATCGCGCCGGGGACGCCATATGGTATTTGCAATTCCATTTTGTGTGTGCTAAAGTGTTATTGTCATTATCTTGCTTTGGCATTTTAATGCCCTCCTGATGTGTTATTTCGGTGTAACTGGCAGGTCACACTTGTACTATAACACATCAGGCGTTTTTTTACTGCCCCACCGGTAAACCTCTACTGACCCCCGCCATTATGGCGAGGTTTTCGGATTACAAAAAACAAATCCACCGCCCTTTTGGACGGTGGATTTGCATGTTTGGATTGGTTACTTCATGAACGTACCGGCGATCATTTCGTCGATATACGCTTTGAACTGAGTCTGTACTTCCGCGGGAACGAGATCGCTGATCCGACCTGCAGACAGCGCGCCGTTCTGCAGCGTGCCGTAGATGACCTCGCCGCCGAACGTGCCGTTCATAACCGCCTGCATGCTGAGGCCGACGAGCGAAGAGTTGTCCGTCACCTGGCTCGTGATGATGCACTCGTTCTGACCGAGGATGTCAGCCGGCTGAGCGATGTCATAGATCTTGACGGAGCCCGCAGCGGCGTTAGCTTCATCGATCGCCTGACGCGCACCGGAGTCAACAGCGGAAGCATCGCCGAAGAAGACGTCTGCGCCCTGGTCGATCATCGCCTTGGCAAACTCAATGCCCTTGTCGCTCGCGGAGAAGGAGTTGGAATACACGATGTCCAACGTCTTTACGGTCTTGCCGGCCTTTTCACCGACATAAGCCGCCGCTTCGGCATAGCCCTGATACTTGGCCTTGGTGGTGTCGAGTTCCATGCCGCCGATGAAGGCGATCGTGCCGGATTCGGTCATCAGACCTGCCATCGCACCGGCGATCCAGCCGATCTGCGACGCTTCCGGAAGCAGAGAAGTCACGTTCTTGTTCTTCGCCTGCGCGGGCGTGCCGACGCCGCCGTTCAGCAGCGCAAACGCGATTTCGGGATATTCCTCAGCCGCCTGCAGCACGGCATCGGTGTACTGGTTGCCCGGCGCATAGATCAGATCATAGCCGAGGTCGCAGTAGGACACGATGGTGTCATAGTACGCGGACTGATCGATCATATCGGAGTAGGCGGTTTCCCAACCGTTCTGCTTGGCTGCGTCGATCATGGCGTTGTAACAGGCTGCGCCCCAGCCGCCGTCGGAAATGCTCGAGTCGCAAATCATAGCAACCTTGTAAGTCTTTGCAGCTGCCGCATTGTTGTCGGCTGCGGGTGCGCTCGTGTTTGCCGCGCTGCCGCCGCAGGCGATGAGGGACAGGATCATTACGATCGCGAGAGTCACGGATAACAGTTTCTTCATAGAACTCCTCCTTTGTGATATTCCATTTGGGATTTATTTTCAACCCGTTGGGTGAAAACCGAATGAAGCAGGCGCTTTTTCAGCGCTCCTCTTTGCGGTAGGGTTTGCCGCAGCTCTTGGGCCCCGCCTTCTTCATACCGATGAGCGCCAGCACCACGACCGTGGCGACATAAGGGATCATCTGGAAGAACTGATACGGCAGACCGAAGGACGCCACCTGCAGACGGATCTGCAGCGCGTCACAGAAGCCGAAGAACAGGCAGGCAAGCAGCACGCCGCTTGCGCTCCACCGCCCAAAGATGACCGCCGCCAGCGCGATAAATCCGCGTCCCGCAACGTTTCCGTCCACATAGGTGGTCGTATAGCACGTCGTCAGGTAGGCGCCGCCGATACCCGCCAGCGCGCCGCAGATGATGCTGGCAATGTACTTGGTGCGGATGACGTCGATGCCGAGCGTCGCCGCCGCGCGCGGATATTCGCCCACCGCCTTAAAATTCAGTCCGCTCTTTGTTTTGTTGAAGTAGATCGCCGTAAAGATCACCAGCGCATACGCCAGGTAGACCATGAACGTTTGATCCAGCAAGAGCCGGGTGAAAAAGTTCGTCGGGACAACGCCCATCGAGGAAGCCAGCGTGTTCATCAGCCGCACCTGCACCAATTCGGAACCGCTGCCGAAATACACGCGATAGATGAACGCTGCAAGCGCCGGCGCAAAGATGTTGATTGCCATACCGTAGACGATCTGCTCCGCACAGAGGGAGATCGTCGCATAGGCAAAGATCATATTGACCAAAACGCCGGCAAGCATTCCCGCCAAAACGCCCAGAATCGGACTGTCGGTCAAAAGGCTGACCATGAAGCCCACAAGGGAGCCGATCGTGGCAAGTCCTTCCAGCCCGATGTTGGTCAGTCCCGCCCGCTGCGAATACAGCTCGGCAAGGGAGATAAAGATCAGCGGCGTCGCCATGCGGACGCTGGCCAGGATCAAGTTGGTAACAAAGCTCATATCCATGCGTTATCCCTCCTTTTTCGCGGAGAAGATCCGCTCAAGCACCGCCTTGAATTCGGGCAGCTTCACCATGGCAAGTCCGGCAACCGTGAATACGATGACGAGCGCCTGGATGATTTCGGAAACGCTGGTCGGCACGCCGGTCGCCGCCTGCATTGTGGTGGAACCGACCCGAAGCGCGGCAAAGAAGATCGCCACCAAGATTGCCGCCAACGGATGCAGCTGCGCAATCAGCGCCATCGCCACGCCGTCAAATCCATACCCTGCCCCGAACCCGTTGATCAGCCGGAACTGCGTGCCCAAAAGCTCGGCGCTGCCGCCGATGCCCGCGATCACGCCCGAGAGGATAAAGCTGAACAGGATGTACCGCTTTACGGCAAAGCCGTTGAATTCGGAAGCGGTCATGTTCAGTCCCACCGCCCGCAGCTGGAAGCCCATCGAGGTATAGAACAGGAAGTAATAGATCAAAAGTCCGATCACGACGGCGATCACGAACGCGCTCGTGCACCGCAGTCCGAACAGCCGGGTCAGCTTCGTTTCATCCGGCACCGAAACGGTTTGCGGAACGCTTCCGTCGCGCAGCCAGTTGGTGTAAATCACGCCCATAAACAGGGTTGCCACGTAATTGAGCATGATCGAAATGATCATTTCGTTCTGTCCGCGGTAGATTTTGAGCATACCCGGCACGGCCGCCCACAGACCGCCGGCCGCGGCGCCAGCAAGAAGGCTCAGCACGATCGCCGGGAATCCGACGATCCCGCACTGCGTCGCAACATAGCAAGCAGCAATCGAGCCCATCAGGAACTGTCCTTCGCCGCCCAGATTGAACACGCCGCAGCGATAGGCAAAGCAGGCGCAAAGCGTCGTGAAGATCAGCGGCGTTGCGCGCGAAAGCGTGGTGCCGAGATTACGGGTTGTGCCGAAAGCACCCTTCCATAGTGCGCTCAGCGCGACACCTGGGTTGGCACCCAGCACGAGCATGATGATGCATCCGATTAAAAACGCAAGCAGCACCGAAATGAGCGGGACCAGGACGCTGAAAAAACGGTTTCTGTTCATAGCGGTCTCCTCACTTTCCTGCCATTGCCAAAGAAATCTGATCGATGGGCGGATGCGAACCGGAGTATTCTCCCATGATCGTGCCCTCGAACATGACGACGATGCGATCGCTCATTTCCAAAATCTCATCGAAATCGGCTGAAACCAGCAGCACGCCGCAGCCCTTGTCGCGCGCGGCGATCATGGTGTCATGCACAAAGCGGGTCGCGCCGATGTCCAGTCCGCGGGTGGGATGCACCGCGACAAGCAGATCGGGATTGTTTTCCAGCTCGCGCGCCAGAATCACCTTTTGCTGATTGCCGCCGGACAGGTTGCGGGATTCCTGCGCAACGGAGGTACAGCGGATATCGTATTTTTTCTGCATCGCCTCGGCATAGGTGCGGATTGCCCGCTTTTTCAAATGCCAGCCCTTTGCATCGGAAAAGCGCGGATCCCCGGTTTCCTTGAGCACGATGTTCTCCATGACCGACATATTGCCCACCAGGCCCATCTTGTTCCGGTCCTCGGGGATGTGCGAAACGTTTTCGAGGATGAATCCGTTCGGGGAGAACGTGGCGACCCGGCTGCCTTTCATATCCACAGTGCCGCTCTCCGGCGCAATGACGCCGGTAACCAGCTGCGCAAGCTGACTCTGTCCGTTGCCGTCCACGCCGGCGATGCCGAGGATTTCACCCTTGCCGACCCGCAGCGTGACGCCGTTGAGACCGTTGTGCTTGCTCTGTTTGTGATAATCCACGTTTTTGAGCTCGATGACCGGCTCCCCTGCCTCCGATACCTTGGTGTACTGCGACGGGGTCAGCTCTCGCCCGATCATCAGGTTAGCGAGCTCCTCGCCGGAGGTTTCGTTTCTCTGCAGCGTACGAACCGTTTCTCCTGCGCGCAAAATCGTGATGCGGTCGGAGATCTGCAGCACTTCCCGCATTTTATGGCTGATGAAAATGATGCTCTTGCCCTCATCCGTCAGCTTGTGAATGATGCGGAACAGGCCCTCCACCTCGATATCCGTCAGCGCGGCGGTGGGCTCGTCCAGCACCAGCAGCTCCGCACCACGGTACAGCGCCTTCAGAATCTCGACGCGCTGCTGTGCGCCGACGGCGATTTCGGTAACCGGACGATCCAGCTCCACGTCCAGTCCGTACCGGTCCGAAAGCTCCTGAATCTCCCTGCGCCGGGCGGCTTTGTCGATGAAGATGCCTTTGGTTTTTCGATCGCCGAGGATGATGTTTTCAAAGACGGTCATGGCTTCGACCAGCATGAAGTGCTGATGCACCATGCCGATGCCGAGCTTCACCGCCGTTGCCGGAGAATCGATCGCAACCTGCTTTCCGCGCAAGTAAATACTGCCGCCGGTCGGCTGATAGAGACCGAACAGGATGTTCATCAGCGTGCTTTTTCCGGCGCCGTTCTCGCCGAGCAGCGTATGAACCTCGCCCTGAAGAACGCTCAGATTCACATCCTTGTTGGCATAAAAGTCACCGAATTTCTTCGTGATATGCTCCATTCGCAGAATCTCTTCCATCCAATTCCCCCTTTCCAAACGGTTCCGCCGCCGCTTCACCGGCAGCCGATCACTTGTCGATCAAAAAACGCACCGGAAGAACGGGATCATTCCCGACCGGTGCGAACCATATGACAAAATTTGTTTTTTCTCATGACAACAGGACAGACACATTTTGTCCGCTTTTTGTCAACGAACGAAATCGGCATCATCCTGTTTTTCTCCCATCGTAATTTGATGTTTGTATAATATCAAAAAATACAGAAAAACACAAGGGTATTCCGCGTTTTTTTTCGTAGATATACACTTTTTTGTCATATTTATGAGAAAAGGCATCTTTTTCGCTTGCGCAAAGTCCGCCCTTCATAGTACACTATATATAAGGTTCGTTTCATTCCGGACGGAACAAATCGGGGTGCTTTTTCCGAGCAGAAACGAATGATAAAAATGCGGAGGAACGAGGATGCCGACAGAAGTCATTTACGGAATCATTCTTTTGACCGCCATCGCTGCCGGCGCGCTGCAGACGGTCACGGGCTTCGGCGCGGCGGTGATTCTCCTTTTGGTGCTTTCCCAGTTTTTCGATATGCTCACGGGGCCGGCGACGACCACTTTGGTATGCTTGTTTTTAACGATGGTGCTGTCCTGGCGGTATCGGAAGCACATCGAGTTCCGGCTCATCCTCACGCCGCTGATCCCCTATCTTCTGACCAGCACGCTGATCTCGCTGTTCCTCGACAAGATCGACCTGCGGATTTTGGGTGTGCTGTTCGGCGTGTTCCTGGTGCTTCTGAGCCTTTACCATCTTTTCCTCGCAAACCGCGTTAAGGGCCGCTATACCGAAGCCGCGGGCGTGGTATTCGGGCTTGTCTCCGGCGTTATGGCGGGGCTGTTCGGCATCGGCGGGCCGCTGCTTGCCGTCTATATTTTGGGGGTTTCCCGCAGCAAGGAGAGCTTTACCGGCAATCTGCAGTTTGTCTTTTTCATCAGCAACTGCGTGATCTTTTTCACAAAGCTGATGAAAGGGTTTTTCTCCGTTTCTCTGCTTCCGCTCGCTGCCGTCGGCGTCGCGGGCGTTTTGCTCGGACAATGGATCGGCGGTACGTGGATCGAAAAGCTTAAGCCGGAGAAAATGAAAATCATCATCTATATCTTCATCGGCATCTCCGGTCTGATCACGATTCTGCAAAATGTCCTTTGACGGATCGTGCGCCGTTGCCTAAGGTGCAGGATCTGTCCTTTTCTTTATTCCTTTTTCATCCCACGGTGAAGAAAAAGGAACCGAAAAAGAAGCCGAAGAATTTTGGGGCATGATAACAGACGTTCCAAATTGAAATGTGCATTGGAACGCTATCAGCTTCACCTTTCCCCAAAATCCCCTGCCTTCTTTTCTTTCTTGGTTTTTCTTGTCTTTTCTTCTTCAAGGAAGAAAAGAAAGAAGAACAAAACAAACACGCAAAAAGCACAATAATGATGGGGCTGTTAAAAAAGTCGCAATAAGAAATAGCAAGACTCTCGGGAAAAGTCCCGGGAGTCTTTGCTATGTGGTATAATATTTGTGTGAAAAATAAAAAACAACCACAAAACAATCATAGCGCAAAGCAAGGAAGATTACCGGTGTTTTTTGCAGATATGTTGAATATCTGCGATCCGGTATTGGCATTTGACGAGCTCATGGAGGAAGTCAACATAAAACGGTACCTTCCGGAACGTCCGTACGGAAAGAAAGGACGGCGGGGGTATAATCGCGTCAACATGCTGAAAACGGTAACTTATATGTTATCATGCACTAATCTTGGCGTGATATGACATAATCGCTTTTTCTATGTTGTTATCTTACATTGTTTCTTCGATGCCGTACACTTGAATTTTTATAGAACCGTTCTCCCAATTATTGAATTGCAAATAGTAGTGCGCTCTCAGATTTGGGAGCGCACATTATCGTATGTCGGTTATATAGCCGAAGAATTAACCCCACGAAATCACCGGTTGTCTCTTTTCCTTATTTTGATATAATATCATTAAACATATAGATGGTTTTACTTTGCGACGAAATACATCTTTTATTACAACAGTCTGGAAAGGACGAAAGATAAAAATGCAACATAAGGAAGACGGCGCAATCGATGCCTTGAACAAAATGATCGACGAAAAGAGCTTGAAAAAACAAGCGGGGCAGGTTGAAGAAACGACCCCTCCGGCCAACAGTTCCGCTAAACTTCGAATTTTATAAAATCATAGCTCCCGGTTATCGGCGATGGTCGATAATCGGAAGCTTTTTTGATCTCTATTATAAAATATCATGATCCATTGTATGATCGCGTGCGTTCGCCGGGCATACACAAAAACAAGCGTGACGCAACGGTCACGCCTGTTTCATCTCTTTTGCGCTGGTAATTGCCGCCCCAGAGCAGCTTCCTTGCGGAGCACTGTTTGAATACGACTCTATTGTTTTGTGTTTACTTATTTTCGCTGCGTCTCATAAAGCAGACGACTAGTGAAAGCAGCACTCCTACAGACGGAGTATTTGTCTTTGTTTCAAAAAGCAATTAGAGTATTATTGAATGGGCTGTTAGAAAACGGAATTCAGTTTCTTAACAGCCCCTTTCTTTTTCGCACATGTTCGATTTCGTCACACATAAGTATTGCTTTCTGGAACAAAACGATATCGTCTAATCGCTACATTATTTATAAAATATATGTGTAATTACGAATCAGATTTGTAATGTGCATCTATTATTGAGGAGAAACAATAATCATGCTGTACGATCCTATTTTGATTAAAGTAAGTAA
>JAEEGL015509236.1_pt1 | contig 15892 bp, 14 predicted proteins | sample 9134231 | NCBI WGS metagenome assembly JAEEGL01 (sample SAMN16246548, study PRJNA631951) | gut metagenome | biome: gut microbiome; feature: rumen; material: fiber-attached | host: Bos | place: Iran: Karaj | collected 2018-10
TAGCTTTAGGAGCAACTGTCATAGAGAAACACTTCACGCTTGACCGCAATATGGAAGGCCCTGACCACAAAGCCAGTCTGGAGCCTGATGAGTTGAAAGCAATGGTAAGTGCCATCCGTAATATTGAAAAGGCAGTTGGTGGTGATGGTTCCAAGCATATAAGTGATAGCGAGCGTAAGAATATAGCTGTTGCCCGCAAGAGCATCATTGCAGCCAGAGACATCAAGAAAGGTGAACAGCTCACAGAAGAGAACCTGACTGTAAAGCGTCCTGGTACTGGTATCTCTCCCATGCGGTGGGAAGAAGTGATAGGAACCAAAGCTATTCGTGATTTCAACGAAGAAGAGTTGATTGAGTTATGAGAAAGATTTGTGTTGTGACAGGATCAAGGGCTGAATATGGCATCCTTAGAGGCTTGATGAAAGCCATTAAGGATGATCCAGAATTGCAGTTGCAGATTATTGCAACCAATCAGCACCTCTCTAAACTACAAGGTGAGACCTACAAGGAGATAGAACGGGATGGCTTTACCATTGACTACAAGGTATATATGGCTGACGATGAGTCGCCAGATAATGCCAACACCACAGCCAAGGCCATCAGCAGAGGAGTAAGTGGTTTTGCTGATGCGTTTGATGCTTTGCAACCAGACCTTTTGCTTATACTTGGTGACCGCTATGAAATGCTGGCAGTGGCTTCTACAGCACTTATCTATAAGATACCCATTGCGCACTTGCACGGTGGGGAAATAACAGAAGGTGCTTTTGATGATGCCATCCGTCATGCTATCACAAAGATGAGTCATCTGCATTTTACCTCTACAGAGGCTTACCGTAAGAGAGTGATACAGTTGGGAGAGCAACCGGAACGTGTGTTCAATGTGGGCGCTCTTGGTGTGGAGAATGTGGTGAAGAATGATTTTATGAGCAAGGAGGAGATAGAACAGAGCCTGAACTTCTATTTAACTGACAAGTGTTTCCTCTGCACCTATCACCCAGTAACACTCAGTAATATGTCATCAGAGACACAGGTACTGAACCTGTTGGAGGCATTGGATGATTACAAAGACTACCATATCATCTTCACCTACAGTAATTCAGACACTAATTCACAGATTATTATCAAGCGTATTCAGGAGTATGTGGATAGGAATCAGGGAAGATGTATGTTCATTCCTTCACTTGGTCAGAGGCGTTATTTCTCTGCACTGAAGTATATGACTGCAGTGATAGGAAATAGTTCCAGTGGAATTATTGAGGTTCCAAGTTTTGGTATCCCTACACTGGATATTGGTGACCGCCAGAAAGGACGCATTGCAGCTGACAGTGTGATACATTGTGGGTATTCCACAGAAAGGATAAAAGAGGGATTAGACAAAGTTTTTGCCTACGGTCACAAGACCATTGATAATCCATACTACAAGGAAGGTACGTGTGATGCTATTCTGAATATCATCAAGACCTATCCGTTAGATAATTTGGTACAGAAACAATTTTACGATTATAAATAATGCCGGTTATGGTTGATCAAAAGTACATTATATCCCAGAAAAAAAGCCTTCTAGAGGCATTGAGTCAGATTAATTATATTGCAACTGGACCACTATGCCTTTTTGTTGTTGATGACACAGGAAAAATGGTCGGCACTCTAACAGATGGCGATTCACGTAGAGCGCTTATTAAAGGAGCTTCAGTTAATGATAATATATCTTTAGTGATGAATCGCAATTACAACTGTCTTCATAAAGGCGTTGATGATGATGTCGCTCATATTCATCATCAAAGAGACCTAAAAATGAGACTCGTGCCTATTCTTGACAACGAAGATCATATCATTGACATAATTGACCTTGAACGTAATCTTACAAGGCTTCCCATAGATGTAGTTATGATGGCTGGAGGAAAAGGGGAAAGATTACGTCCGCTGACAGAAAAAACGCCAAAACCATTACTGAAAGTAGGAAATAAATCCATTATTGATTATAACGTGGAACGTCTAATAAGTTTTGGCGTTCAAAATATATCTGTAACAGTTAATTACTTGAAGGAGCAAATTGAAGAGCATTTTGAAACACCTATTAATGGAGTACAGGTGAAATGCGTTAGAGAACCAAAGTTTCTAGGCACTATTGGCTCAATCAAGTTTGTTGAGCATTTCTATAATGACACAGTTCTTGTTATGAATTCTGATCTTTTCACGAATATCAATTATGAGGATTTCTTCATGCACTTTATAGAACATAATGCAGATATGTCTGTTGCGGCAGTACCTTATACTGTCTCTGTGCCTTATGGAATATTTGATTTAAAAGGAAGAGAGATACATGGGCTTATTGAGAAACCAACATATAACTATTATGCCAATGCAGGTATTTATCTAATACGGCGAGAATTGTTAGATTTAATACCCGATGGAGAGTTTTTTAATGCCACTGATTTAATTGAACTTCTAATAAGTAAAAATAAAAAAGTAATTAGATTCCCGATTGCTGGATATTGGATTGATATTGGTAAGCATGAGGAGTACAATAAAGCACAAGATTTAGTTAAACATTTACATTTTTAATTCATACTAGTATGTATAAAGGCAAAAGAATTTTGGCCATTATTCCTGCCCGTGGTGGCAGTAAAGGCCTTCCTGGAAAAAACATACGCGAATTGTGTGGTAAGCCGCTCATCGCGTGGTCTATTGAACATGCCCAGAAGAGTAAGTATGTAGATGAGATATTTATCTCGACAGATAGCCAGGAGATAGCAGATGTGGCAGAGAAATATGGTGCACCTTGCCCAGAACTCCGCCCTGCTGAACTAGCACGTGACACGGCTCCTTCTTCCGAGTTTATTGTTTATACGCTTAATAAGATGAAGAATGAAAACAATCCGTTTGACTACTTCATTTTGTTGGAGCCTACATCCCCGCTTCGTGACGTTGAGGATGTGGACAAGTCCATTGAAATGCTGATTGATAGCCCCGAAAGCGAAAGTTGTGTAGGCGTTGCTATGTCTGGAACAGTACACCCTGCATTTATGGTAGTTAAGGGCGAAAATGGATATCTGGAGGCTCTTATGCCTGACAAATCTACATTAAGAAGGCAAGATCTTCCTGATGTGTACTTCTTTGAGGGCAGTGTTTATGTGAGCAGTGTGGATGCATATCTCCAGAAGCGCACTTTCTACCATGACAAAACCCTTCCGTATGTAGTTCCTGAATGGAAGAGTCACGAGGTGGATGACTTTGTTGATTTCACCATCATTGAAGCAATTATGAAACTTAAGTTAAACGGATATTTTAATAAATAAACAATATTATGGCTAAGATTGAACTTACTAAGACTGGTAAAAGTCAGCTTCTTTACAAAGAGGCTAAAAAGATTATCCCTGGCGGTTGCCAATTGTTGTCAAAGAGACCCGAGAAATTTGTACCCGAATACTGGCCTGCTTATTATTCAAAGGCTAAGGGCTGCAAGGTTTGGGATCTTGATGGAAATGAATACCTTGATTTCAGCACTATGGGCATTGGTGCTTGCACCATTGGCTATGCGGATGAGGAGATTGACAATGCCGTAAAAGCAGCTATTGACAATGGCAGTATGTGCTCTTTGATGGTCCCTGAGGAAGTGGAACTGGCAAAGATGCTGCTTGAACTTCATCCTTGGGCGGATATGGTTCGCTACGGTAAGGGTGGTGGTGATGCTATGGCCGTTGCCGTACGTATCGCCCGTGCTGCTACCAAGAAAGACATCATTTTGTTCAGTGGTTATCACGGCTGGCACGACTGGTATCTTTCTGCTAACTTGGCTGACAATGCTGCACTTGACGGTCAGTTAATGGCCGGCCTGAGTCCCGTTGGAGTTGCCCGTGGTCTTAAGGGTACTTCTAAGCCTTTCTATTACAACAACAAACAGGAGTTCCTTGATTTGATCAATACTTATGGAGATCAGATTGGTGGTGTTGTTTTGGAGGCTGCCAGAAACATGACTCCTGAGACTGACTTCTTTGCTACTATTGAGCGTGAAACTCAGCGTCTGGGTGTTCCTCTTATTATTGATGAGGTGACCAGTGGTTTTCGTATGAATTGCGGTGGTGCTTGCGAGTACTTTGGAATCCATCCTGATATGGCAGTATTCGCTAAGGGTATGGGTAACGGTTATCCTATTGCTGCTATCATTGGTAAAGAGAAGTTTATGGATGCAGCACAGGAGAGCTTCATCAGCTCTACTTTCTGGACAGAGCGTGTTGGCTTTGCAGCTGCCATCGCTACCATAAAGAAGATGAAACGTGAAAAAGTTCAGGATCACATGGTGGCTTGCGGAAAGCAGGTACAGGAAGGCTGGACGAACCTTGCCAAGAAGCATGGTCTTGACATCCATATCAGTGGTATCTATCCTCTCAGCCATATATCCTTCACAGCTGCTCCTGGTGAGCTGAAGACTCTGTTCACTCAAGAGATGTTGAGAAGAGGCTTTATTGCAAGCGATGCTTATTACGCAAGCTTTGCTCATAAGGAAGAGCATATGACAAAGTATCTGGAGGCAGTAGATGAGGTGTTTGCACTGATGGCAAAGGCTGTTAAGGAAGGCAACTACAAACAGTTGCTCCTTGGTCCTGTTGCTCACGGAGGTTTTGCACGTCTTGCCTAAATTACCATTGTCTGGTGGCGGCTGACCCTGCCACCAGACACCAATCTAATTCTTAAAGTTATGCTTAGTAATAAAGTAGTTATTGTTATTGGTGGCGGTGGCCTCATAGGCAGGGAAATCGTAAAAGATGCCGCTAAGAAACACGCCATAGTGGTCAACTGCGATATTGCATTTGACACAGATTGGGAAAAAGGAACTTATCATTTGGATGTAACCTCAACAGATGCAATTGATAAACTCATTGCTGATGTGGTAGAAAAATATGGCCGTATTGATGGACTTGTCAATAGTGGCTACCCTCGTACCAAGGACTGGGGGGCTTTCTTTGAGGATATTCCCATTGAATCGTGGCGTAAGAATGTGGAGTGGCAGTTGAACAGTTGCTTCTATCTTTGCCAGAAGACTCTGGATGTAATGAAAAAGCAAAAGTCTGGCTCCATTGTGAACTTTGGTTCTATCTATGGTGTAGTGGGTAATGACTTCACTATCTATGAAGGTTACGGTGGTACTTCGCCGGCTGCTTATCCTGCCATCAAGGGTGGTATTATTAACTTCTCACGCTATCTGGCCTCTTATTTCGGTAAGTATGGTATTCGTGTGAATGTAGTTTCCCCTGGCGGTATTCTTGATAAGCAGAATCCCTCATTTATTGAGAGATACAGCGAAAAATCACCTTTAAAACGACTTGGAAAACCCGAGGAAGTGGCACCAGCTGTAAGTTTCTTGCTTTCTGATGAGGCTTCATTTATTACGGGTCACAATTTAATGGTTGACGGCGGTTGGACTGCTATTTAAAAGATAGAAACTCTTGGATAATTAAGTAGTTGTCAAAACAATAAATAATGAAAGTAAGTAGAGGAACGGCAAGAAATATACTTCTCTATTCTGTAGCGAACTATCTTCATACTGGTATTAATGCTGTGGCAAATATCTTTGTCAGCAACATACTTGGTCCCGTAAGCAATGGTATTATTAGTTATTATAACGCTATTACAACAAATGTTAATCAAGTTGTTTTTGGGACATTCAGATCAGCAGTTGAAAGAGAGGTTCCTCAAATTGAAGATTATCAAGAAAAGAGACACTTTGCACAACAGTCATTTGTCATTAGTTTTATATGTGCCTTAATAGTTAGCGTTCTTTTCGTAGTATTTGGCTCCTTTTCTTCAGACCCTACGATGAGATTTTGCTCATATATGGTCGCAATTCTAAGTTTAGTGTCATGCTTGTCAGATTTCTATCGTATTTGGGTCAAGTCTTTAAATCGAATACCGGAAGTGTCAATAGTGATGATTGTTACATCCCTGCTGATACCAGTATTTGCCATCCTCTTTTCATATTGGTTTCAGTTGAAGGGATTCTGGATAGGTAGAATTATCCTTCAGGTAATATCTTTATTGTGTTTTTTGTATGCCAGTAAGGAACTGTTTAAGTTTGTTCCAATTGAAAAAGAATTTCTTAAGAAGATTTTTGTGTCTGGTGGTGAGATAGTGCTTTTTGGCCTCTTTACGACAGGTATAACCACAATGGACCGCTTCTTCGTGAAAGGTGCTCTTGGCTTAGAACAACTTGGATACTATGCCATAGGTGCAATGGTATTTACTATGTTGATGTTAGTACCTACTTCAATAACAGGAGCTGTATACCCCAAGTTTGTCGGGATGGTAAATCAGGATTTGAAGGATCAGGTGAAACAATATTCAATCTATATAGATATTATGTGCCTGATAGTTTCCTATATAGTTTACTTCACTATTCCTTATCTGATAAAATGGGTGATGCCTGGATACTTGCCATCAATACCTATTATACAGGTTTTGCTTGTTGCTTTTGTGGTATATGCCAGTACGCAACTCCGTTACATGGATATTATACGTAAAAAAAGCATGAAAACATTGATAGTATATTCTGGTATTGCATTCATATTAGGTATAATTATCTTTCTTGCAATTAGTAAGTTGTCAGATAATATCATCCCATTTGCCTGGGGAACAAATGTATGTTTTGTTTGTTTGTCAGTTGGGGTTAATCTTGCTTGGGGTAAGATTTACTATGGCATACGCTACCGCCTTGCCTTATTTCTAATTGCTTTGTGCCCGGTCATCGCACTCTCACCGTTATTCTTTTTTCATAATATCATAATGGGCTTAGCAATATCAGTTGCTTTATCAGTTACCCTCTATCTTTTAAGATTGTCTTATTTTAAAATATAAAAGCAAAAATGATTAATATCCTAAAGTTAAGACAAACTTTAAACAGTTTGCCAACTTCAGAAGATCTGAAGGGAAAGAGTTATTTGTTTGTAACAATTAGGAGTTTTAGCTTCGTATTGCATCAAGAGTTATTTTTTGCAAATATACTTGCGCGTAATGGGGCAAAAGTAGTTGTGCTTTTAGATGATGGAAACCTTCCTCATTGGGACACATTTCAATTGCATGAATCAGGTAACTCCAGAAATCCATCTGTCACATTGAGAAACAAACTTACCCGCACTTTGTTTTTGACCCTATACCATCATCCCTCTATAAAGGTTGTTTATACCTCGAGTCTTCTTAAAGGAAAAGGTAAAGATGCTATTGAAAAACAAACTTTGGATAAAGGGGACGAACTGAATGCAGTTAGTTCTGTCCGCCGGTATTTTGAATGTGGCTATTATGATGAGAAAGATAAAGACCATCAGGCTTACTATCAAGAAACGGTCAAGAATATAAAAATGATGAAGTTGTTCTCAAAATGCTTGTTGGAAGACTATAGATTTGATGCGGTAATATCTTCTCATGGTATTTATTCAATTTGGGGGACAGCGTATAATTTCTTCAAGTCCAAGGGTATTAAGGCTTATGTGCATGGACCTCATGCATACAGAAATTGTCATACCCATTTCACGGACACATTAGCACAGACGCTTTCAAAAGACTCTTCATGTATCGAATATATGAAGACTGGTATTTTGGATGATAATATAAAAAAGATAGTAGATGATTATTTCTTGGCCAGAAGAAATCATACCACAAAAGATACATCCATATATTATTCGTGGATGGATAAGAAAGAGGAACTTTCTATAGGGAAAAAAGACAAGAAAACAATTAATTATGGAATGTTCCCTAATATTATTTGGGATGGTGATATAGCTCAGCGAGATACAATCTTCAATGGTATGTTGGATTGGATGATTAAAACGATTGATTATTTTCTTGCACATCCGGAAAACAATCTAACAATCCGATTCCATCCTGCTGAAGCCACGCTATGGAAAGATACCGCTAAATTATCAGATACTATTCTAAAACTTTACCCTAAAATTGAAGAAGCGCCTAATATTACACTTATTAAGGCTGAACAACAGATAGATACTTATTCATTTGTGAGAAACAATATAGATGTCGGAATCATTTATGACGGAATATTGTCGCTGGAACTCACTCATATGCATAAGCCAGTACTATCCCCTTCTTGTAACCGTTACACCGGAGGTACATTTGTATTGAATCCAGAATCACAACAGAAGTATTTTGAATTGTTGGACTCTTTCCCATTTGAGGGCTACTTTACAGAAGAAAAAGAAGAAGAGTTCTACAAGTATTCTTATTGGTATTTATACCTATCTGCGTATATGATGCCTATATATTCTGAAACTCAGTACGGCAAAATCCTTTATGACAGCAGTACTTTAGAAAGACTATCGAACCCGGAATTCCTTAGTCTATACCATAAGCTTCTGAACTTGTAACGCATTGCGAACTGCTTAATAGTACTGTTGTAATTACCCTTCATCTTATGAAAGAATATTATATTGTCTCTTTTCTTGATTCATTTGATTTTCCACTACGAGAAGCGACTAGAAAGGAAGTATGGTGGGAAGCAGAGCAAAGACTGGACGAGGGTTATGATGTTACGGTATTTATTGCTGAAACACCACGTAATGAATTGGTAAAAGAAAAGGACGGGATAAAACTTACAGCAATTAACCCAAAACAGATTCCTACATTGAGAGCAGATGTGGTTCATTGCTTAACAGGTAGCGTGAGCATCTGGCTGCCACTTTTCAGAAAAGTGAAAGCTAAGAAGAAGATTCTTACATTAACTGACGGATGGATGTTAGCCAACAGTCGTATTTGGCTCCGGAAACTGGTTTTAAGGAGGGTTTTCAAGTATTTCGATACAGTAGAAGTTTATAGTGAATATCAGAAACGTATAATAAATGATGATAGAGTTCTCATTGTTAAACCTCATCTCCCCAAGTTGAATATCCCGGATGTCGAAAAGGCAGAGAGGCCAACCGTTCTATATATGGGCCATATCAGCAAGTCTAAAGGTTTTGATGCAATAATACCAGCTATGAGAAGATTATTGTCAGAGAACCCTGACGTGCGTTTTGTGGTTGCCAATAATATGATTCAAGGTGATGGTGAATATCTTGATATGGTTAAGGCACTTGTTAATGACTACCCTGAGCAGATAATCACAAAAGGTGTAGTGAACCCGTTGGAAGAATTAAAAAAGGCATGGGTTTATATATACCCATTCAATACTCCAATGGGTACGATGGCTTTCGCTTTGTCATTATATGAGGCTGAACAATGCGGGACCCCTTTTGTCGCATGTGACGTATCTGCAAACGCCGAGTTTTTTGATAGAAAGTATTTGATACAACCAGATAATAGTCAGCAATTGCATGACAGAATAAAAATATTCCTTGATGAGAGAAAAACTACAAGCAATATACGGTAATAAGGCAGCTTATTATTCTGACGTTCTTGCCACCTTTGATGAAAAAGGGGTAAAGTATGTATTATTGAGCATTTTGGTTGCGGATGATAACCCGGGTGATTTAGATGTTCTACTGGTTGATAAATCATATAAAGAAGCAAAAAGAATACTAAAAGGCCTTGATTTCTCATATTATACCAAATATGAGACAGATCAGTATTTGTGGAATAAATATGTCGCTGGAATTGGATTTATTCAAATCCACTGTTATTTAAGTTTTTCTTTCCAAAGAAGGAATTATTTGAGAGGCTATACATATAACGGAAATGAGACATTTATGCCATCGTTTCAGTTTTATGTATTCTTGATAGAGAGTTTTTATAAACAAAAGAGAAGAGACAAGCAGTATGAGGCTTATATACAACTTTCTGGCAAAGAAGGGGTCATCCGCTTTTCTCAGAAGTGTCCCGTCCATGGTCAAGAAATTTGTAAACAGATGATTGACAACTATGAAAGGAAAAAGTCTATACTGAAAAAAACAAGCATAATTGACATAAGTAACCGCATTCTTAGACGACTATGCCGATTATTTTGTGGAAATGACAAGAAGGTCTTGTTTATAGGTGTTGATGGGGCGGGTAAGTCCTCAATCGTTGAGGGCGTAAGACGCATTTATGCTAAGGGAGGAATGTTCCCTAAGATTGTATATCTTGGCCTTAAGGATAGTATTTTCAATAACAAAGTAGAAGGTGAACCAAAGAAAACAGAAGGAACAAAGAAAGAATTACAAAAACAAAGAAAACAAGGAACACTTGTTTTTATACGCAATTTAAAGGCTCTTCTTTATTGGGCCGAATATAATATCAAATATATTCTTCGGACCTGTACTCCTAATAGTGTGCCTACGGTGTATTTGATAGACCGTTGTTACATTGATTTGTTGCGTTATTATCCGACTGCTTTTGCACGATGGCTATTTATAGAATTTAGTTTGTATCCTAGGAAAATGGTTTTGTTAACAGGAGATCAAAGAGTTTTATACGAAAGAAAACGAGAGTTCTCTGAATGGGAGTTTGCGGAAATCTACGATTTTTATAAAGATATTGAGCGCCCCTTTGAAAATAAAAGAGGGGATAATCTGCTAAAGGTAGATACAACAGAGATGACTCTTGAAGAGTCAGTTAGAAGAGTCAGTGACTTTATAATGAGTGGCAAGTAAACAACTTGTTTGCTGTATATTAGTTCATGTATGTGGCGTTATAGTATTAAAGCGGGAGGGAAATCGTATCTCATTAAGTTGAATACGTATTCAAATTGCAGTGTATACGTTAACGAAGGGTACTAATAATGAAAAGTATTCTATATAGTCTATGCCTAATCTGCTTATTAGGCTATGCTTTTTTTGCGGATTTCTTAATGGCCGTACTTGGTTTTACTCCGGCAAAGTTGATTTGTGCCCTTGGAGGTGTGTTGTTTGCGGTCATAATATGTATTGTCCAGTTTAATAAACTACAACTTAAGCAGTATTTATTTGTTCCTTTTTTTCTCCTTATACTATATATAGCAGTCTTTCATAGTACAACTTCACTTAGTTACTTTTATACTGCAATAATGGCTTTTTTCTTCATTCAAGCCGATGATAAAGCCAAGAAGTATTTCGATATCTTGTTTGTAATACAGTTTGTACTTGTTATATATGAAGTACTTACGCAAGATTTGATTTATACGAATGTTGTAACAGGACTATTTAATACAAGAGACATTGAGCTAAAAACAGAAATATTTGATGAATCAGGTTTCCGGGCAAAGGGCCTGTTTACTGGATGTCTGGAAGCAACTTCATTCGCCATTAATTATTCATTGATATTTAGAAATAATTGTAAGAAATCATTCTGGGCGTTCGTAATGACTGTTCTTCTTAATGGAAGGATGGCTATGATTATCGCGTTCTCTATTTTCGTTTATAATCTTATTATTTTGGCAAAAAAGAGACACGTATCCAAGGGAACCATAAAGTTCGTTTTTATATCTCTTGCGACAGTTCTGGCTATAAGCTTAGTTACTTTGGCTTCTACGTCTCAAAAGATTAGCCACTTGTTGTCGGTGTTTAGTCCTGAATCGGATAGTTATTTGGGTAGAACTGAGAGTTATGTGCTTGCTTTTAATGAGTATTTCAATGTGTACGGGATAAGAGAGAAATTATTTGGCTCTGAATATGAATTGATTCGATTGATTGATGGAAGGGAGATGTCAGCTGAGTCAGATATTTTAGGGATGTTATTGGAAATAGGTCTTTTGGGGTTCTTGTATGTATTCCTTAATTGGGTATTAGCATTTAAGAAAACAAAAGAAAAGTTGTTTGAACAAGATCATATTTCTTATAAGTATGTATTGCTTTGTATGCTTGTATGTATGATTGAGTATAGATATGCCAGCGGTAATATTAGAGGAATTCTTTATTGGTTTATTATCATGAGTCCATTCATAGAAAATAAGAGGCTAGTTTATGCAAAGATGTAGACAATATGATGATATTGATTTGGATATCACATAATTAAGCTATAATTATTATATAACGAGGATTTGTATGAAAACACTATACATTGTTGATTATATAGGAATCAGTTCTGGAATGCGTTATTATCTTTCCGCATTAGAAGAGCAGATTAAGAAGATTGGAAATGTGGATTTCAAAGTGCTTTCTAATTATCCGGACAATGGTTCTAGCCGGCCATTTTTGCCCATTATCTTTAATGGAGGAACGATTAGAAAGATATGGTCTTTACTGACCGCATATTTCAGAATAAAGAAGTTTGTGAGACAGCATCGCGACGCAATTTATATGTTCGAGTGTTATGGCTCTATGGTGGATATTGTCCTTATGCCCGCAATATTGAACGCAAATAATGCTATCCTGGATATTCATGACCCAATTATGAAAGGGAAAGAGAATGATGGTTTTATTCTTAAACAACTTTCAAAGAACTATAAGCGTTGCAAGATGCTTGTCTATCATTCAGAATCAGCATTAGATACAGTAAAGAAATTGGGATTCAATGGCGAATCTATCTTTGTACCTCATTTCTCCTATACTTTATCTCAAGATTACAGTGTGAGCAATATCAGTAAGGAAGTAAGAGAGTCGGTCATAGATGGAAAGATAAACGTTCTCTTCTTTGGTAATATTAATTATTCGAAGGGGCCGGACATTTTGCTGCAATGCATCAAAGAACTCCCGGCAGAGTCTGAAAAAAAGATTAACTTTATTATGGCAGGTAAAATCTCTGATGACTCAATTAAAGGATCTGACATAACGATGCCTATATTGCATACCATCTTCCGTACAATCAACGACGATGAATTAAAATATCTTTATAGTAATGCTGACTACATGGTAATGCCTTATCGTGAAACATATCAAAGTGGAGTATTAGAAATGGCTTTCAGGTTCAAAGTTCCTGTTATTGTGTCGGATATTCCATATTTTAAATCTGTCATTGGTAATTATCCGAGTTTTGGTATTGTTGCAGGTTCAAGTCCTCGCGAGTTGGCTGATGCCATTGCTTCCTTACCCATACTTAAAGCATCAGAGTATTTTAAAGAAGAAGATATTGAGCGTTATAACAATAGAGCCGAATTCAGTTTGTTTAGGGAAAAATTGAGTCACTATTTTTCAAGATGTTAGATCGTATCACTTGCTTGTTGTTCTTTATATTCTGCTTTAGTGCATCTTTATCAGCCAAGGCTCCCATTAACGATAACAGTAATGAGAGAGGGGCGCGCAAACAGTTATTATATGAGGAAGAACCGTTTAGAACGCAAATAACACAAACGAATACCGTTTATGTTATATCTGAAATGTTTGATTTAAAAGGGGATATTGTAGAATTGCCAGAAGGTGCAACACTACGTTTTATGGATGGAGGAGGAATTGAACATGGCATATTGAAACTATCAAATGGATGCAAAGTAGTAGGTGGTAAATTTTGTTTTTCCCCTAGCGATGCTGATATGATATTATACCCTGGGCAAAAAATGAACTCACCGATAGTTGCTATAGATGCTTCCGACATAACGATAGAAGGGACCAGTTTTTTTTATAATGCTGAACCCAATACAGGAATTCCTTGTATTACAGTGTATGGTAAAGAACGTTGCTGTAAGAACATTAAGATTAGCCACTGTGAATTCAACGGAACAGGTATAGGAGTGTATAGTAATGTTGATGGAGTAAGAATTAGTGAGAACAGATTTGAGAACTCAACGCAAACACTATCTGTTGAGACCCTGTATGATATGCGTCCATATAGGCATCCCAAGAATGTTAAGTTCGTAAATAATTCCGTGTCCTCCAGTGTTCCAAACCTAACATATCCGATTTTCTGGTTGAGCGGAGTTGAGGGGCTAGAAATCAGCAATAATAAGATAGCGACGGCATCTGATGCCATCATGTTGTATTGCGGAGATGGTAATATAGCCATGGATAAAGTGACTATTCGCAAGAATACGTTCGAGTTATCTAAAAGAGGGCCGGATGATACCATATGGAAACATTGCATAATAGTTAGAGGAAAATCGTTCCCCTATCAGAAGGAGGGCGTGAATTTCGGGAATAGTATTACGGTATCTAATAATGAGTTTATTTCACAAGAAAATTGCACAGAAACTCATAATACTAAGAATAGAGCAATATCAATTACGTGGTGCAATGATATTACGGTTAAGAATAACCGGGCAACGGGATTCTCGAGTTTCGTAGTTATTGCGGATGTTTATAAGGGGTATCATGAAAGTGCTACGAATATTTCTATATCTAATAATAAAGTGATTGATACATACGATAAACCAATCTTGATACCTGAGGAGATAAGCTCCTGTTCCGTCAAAAGGAATAGATTAGTGAACTGTAATGTAATGGATGATGTTACAAGACCTTTAAAAGAACTCAAAAGTTCAGTCTTGTCACGCAATAGAATACAAAGCAAATAATAACATTAAATATCATATTTTATGTCGTTATCTTTTTGGTTAAGAGCGAACTTAAGCAAATACGTGAGGAGTGTTAGAATGAGCTTCTTACACTTAAAGGGGTATAAAAACATTAATAAGAATACTGTCATTGAATCCGGCATCAAGTTAGACAAATTAAACCGAAAAGGAATTTATATTGGTTCAGGATGTTTGATTGCTTCCGGAACTACGATTCTTGCTCACGAACATATCTTTGTGAAGCCTGATGGCAGTTATTATTTCAAGGATACTTACATAGGGAATAACTGCTTTGTGGGTGTTAATTCTCTGATTTGCCCTGGTGTACACATAGGTAATGAATGCGTGGTTGGGGGGGGCACAATTGTAACTAAGGACGTTCCTGATAATTGTATGGTTGTGGGGGTCCCTGCTAAGATAGTGAAGACTGGTATTCACATGAACGACCACGCGAGGCTTGAAGGTGATTTCAAATACAAAGAATAATCATAGTTTTATGGATAAAAAGAAAATTTACATTGCCGGTTGTGGCGGTATGCTGGGAGAAGCTTTCTACCAGCAGTTTAAAGATGATTACATCATCAAGTGTACGGACAAGGATGTTAATGCAGAGTGGTTGTCGTTCCTAGACTTCAGGGATTATGATGCCTACAAGAAAGATGTAGAGGAGTTCAAACCTGACTACTTGTTCCATCTTGGCGCGTACACCGATTTGGAGTGGTGCGAGCAAAATGCTGACGAAGTGTATCTGACGAATACTCTCTGCGTGGAGAACGCTGTGTATATAGCCAACTCATTGGACATACCTCTACTCTATATTAGTACGGCTGGTATCTTCGATGGTAAGAAACAACTCTATGACGACTGGGATCAGCCCAATCCTCTTGGAGTTTACGCGCGCTCTAAGTATATGGGGGAGCGGTTTGTTGTGGAAAATGCCCGCCGTTATTTGGTTTGCCGTGCCGGCTGGATGATGGGTGCAGGTCCAAGCAAGGACAAGAAGTTCATTCAGAAGATTATGAAGCAGCTGAAGGATGGTAAGAAGGAATTATTCATTGTGAATGACAAGGATGGCACCCCTACTTATACTCAGGATTTTGCTCGTACGGTGAAGAACCTAATTCAGAAAGAGTATTGGGGATTGTACAACTGCGTTTGCGGTGGCCAGACAAGCCGCCTGGAAGTTTGTGAAGAACTGTTGAAGATTCTTGGAAAGCAGGATGAAATAAAAATAAATGTTGTGACATCTGAATACTTTGCGAAGGAGTATTTTGCAGATCGTCCCGCATGTGAACGTTTGTGGACAAGGAAACTCAATATCCGTGGTGTGAATGCCATGCGCGATTGGAAAATATCACTTAAGGAGTATATAGATAACTATTACCAAGGATATTTGGATTAACCAATAACTATGAAGAAGGTAGTCTTAATAGGAACGAATGGCATTCCGGCCAACTACGGTGGCATTGAAACATTAGCTGAATATTTAGCTCGTGACCTTAATGAGGATTACGAATTGTACTGCTATTGTTCAAAAACACCTAAAGATAA
>JAEEGL012446937.1_pt1 | contig 15891 bp, 13 predicted proteins | sample 9134231 | NCBI WGS metagenome assembly JAEEGL01 (sample SAMN16246548, study PRJNA631951) | gut metagenome | biome: gut microbiome; feature: rumen; material: fiber-attached | host: Bos | place: Iran: Karaj | collected 2018-10
GGCTATTTAAAAGGCAGCACACATGAAGATGTGTATGGCCAGGTCCAGGACATGATAGATGGCTTTGATGCCATAGTTCTATGCTGTGGAGCCAAGAAGGCAAGGCCTCTTGCCGCGGCTGATCCAGAGAAAGTCAAGGGTGTATACTTTGCAGTAGATTTTCTGACACAGACTACCAAGGCTCTGATAAAGGCATCTGAGAGCGGTGTGGAAAACAGCAGTGATCATCAGCATAGCGATGTGGAAAAAGACAGAGTGTCTGTGGAAAAGTTAAAGAGTCAGGGCGGATATATTGATGCTGCAGGCAAAAATGTTGTTATCGTAGGCGGTGGTGACACGGGTAATGACTGTATAGGAACAGTCATAAGAATGGGAGCAAAGAGTGTTACTGCTCTTGAGATGATGCCAAAGCCTCCTGTAGAAAGGCTTGAGTCAAACCCATGGCCTGAATGGCCTAAAACTCTTAAGACTGACTACGGTCATGAAGAAGCTATATGCGTTTATGGAAATGACCCGAGAGTATTTGAAACTACTGTTAAAAGCGTAGCTACAGATAAAAAGGGAAATCTAAAGAGTATTGAAACTGTTAAGGTAGCCTTTAAGGATGGGAAACTTACAGAAGTTTCTGGAACTGAAAAGACAATAAAGTGTGACCTTCTTCTCATAGCGGCAGGTTTTGTTGGTTGTGAAGATTACACCGCTGAAGCTTTTGGCGTAAAGAGAAGCCCAAGGGGAGTGGTGGTAACTTCTGATGACAGCTATCATATAGCGGGAACAAAGCTCTTTTCCGCAGGGGATATGCATAGGGGACAATCCCTTGTTGTATGGGCAATTGCAGAGGGCAGAGCCTGTGCAAAAGAGGTGGATGAGTACCTTATGGGATATTCGAACCTGTAATGGAAACTGCAATTCTTTTATTGAACAATTATTGAGGTGTTATTCGTCTAATTTGAGGTGGAAAAATCTACAATATCGTTGTATGATATAACCTAGTATTGTTTATATAGGAGGATGAAAGTATGGAAACCAATACAAATACAAAGTCTCATTCAATTCTTAGCTACATCACATGGATTGGCTGGATTGTAGTTCTTTGCATCCGTGACAAGGAAGACGAAGTTGTTAAGCATCACCTCAATCAGTCTCTTGTTATCAACCTCGCAGCTACAATCGTTAATATCATTTCCAGAGTTGGTGGCGTTGTAGGAACTATTTGTGGAATTCTTAGCCTTTGCATTTTTGTATTCTGGATCATCGGCCTTGTTAGAGCTGCTAAGCTCAGCACAGAGCCCCTTCCAGTACTCGGCGGAATTCAGCTTATCAAATAATTGATTTGAGTTGATAGGATAAGGTCTGTTCATTTGAGCAGGCCTTTTTTCTTTTATTATTCGGTCTTAAGGACATGGAGCATAGAGAAATGAATTATAACTATAAAGAAGTAACAACACTAGATATTCCGGAGCTTTCAATTTACCATCAGCTTTCGGAGAATCAGCTGTTTCACATAAATGAGCCAGACCTTGGTATTTTTATTGCTGAAAGTCCCAAGGTTATAGGTCGTGCTCTGGATGCTGGCTATGAGCCTATATCTCTTTTGATTGAAAAGGGACAGACCCAGAAGGACGCCGCAGAAATAATTGACAGATGCAGAGAAAATGGTGAGATTCCAGTGTATATAGGGGAGCCGGATATGCTCTCTAAGATAACCGGATTTCATTTAACTCGCGGAGTTCTCTGCGCCATGAAGAGAAAAGAACTGCCGTCTGTAGCGGAGGTGGCTGGAAATGCCAGAAGAATAGCGGTTCTTGAAAATGTGACAAATCCAACCAACCTTGGAGCCATAGTCAGAAGTGCAGCTGCACTTGGAATGGATGCAGTTCTTTTTACCAGTGGCTGTACAGACCCACTGTATAGAAGGGCTGCGAGAGTTAGCATGGGAACAGTGTTTCAGGTGCCATGGACATTTCTTCCAGAGGGCAGAGAGTTTAGCTCGCTTAAGGAACTAGGCTTTAAGACTGTGGCTCTTGCTCTTAGAAATGATACCAAGATTTTAGATGATCCGGAACTAAAAAACACCGGGAAACTTGCTGTTTTCCTCGGTGCTGAAGGTGATGGACTTCTGCCTGAAACTATTGAAGCCTGTGACTATTGCGTCAAAATCCCGATGGCCCATGGCGTTGACTCTTTAAATGTTGCCGCCTGCAGTGCAGTGGCATTCTGGGAACTTGCAAAATGAACTGCTGACTTAGGCTAGTGAATAACTACAGGTAGCGTCGGTGGTAGAGAGACTTCTGTTAGTGCCGTTTCTTCTGAAACAGGAAGATAATACTCGGAAATATCTGTATTCCTGTTAACGTCACTGGCCATATCAGGGAGAATATCAATATCTCTGATAAAGACTGGAGTTCCATCTCCCTTTAGAAATCCCTTGATATAATCATTAATTGAATTAAGTCTATATGGGAAAAGCATTCCTCCCATGTGCTTCTGAGTGAGATGGTGGATATCTGATCCGCCGCTCATCAAAAAGCCATGTTCCTTGCCATATCTAAGCCCTAGAGAATTCTGATGATCAGGATTCTCGGCGTTAAAGCCTTCAATTCCATCCACATCATTTGGAGCAAGATGGATAGTGTTTAGATATCCCCTTTCTCTGTAGGGATGAGCCTGCAGCATAATCCCGCCAACAGCATTAACGGCCTTGTGAAGTTCAGGCCTTGTCATGTGGATTATCTCAGGAGTCTTTAAAAGCCACTCTTTATCAATTCCATAGAGAAGGTACTCATCACCTTCAAAATTTATCTCAATTCCAAAAAACACATCAAAGTCCTGGTCTTTAGCGGCTTCATAAGCATGCTCGTAGCCAAGGCAATAATTTTCTACCCATTCATTCCAGGGAAGAGTTCTGGGAACGGCGGTATTTCCGTTGTAGAAGTGGTCTGTGACAATGATCCCGCTGTAGCCTATCTTTTTCATGTGCGCAATGTAATCTTTGCCTGGAGTATCAGAGCAGGCGCTGCCTTCTATTGTGTGTAAGTGTGTCTCGTATAAGTATGCCATCTGTTACCCTTTTCATCGCATTTTTAACTATATTAGCATAAAAATGCACAATTATCAGTTATTAAAATCATCATATACAACATATACATAAAAAGCAGCAGTGGTATACTAAATATAGTGATAAATGATTTATCACACAAAAATATTCGGGAGGACAATTGTATGACAGGATTTCCACTAATTATCATCTTTATTCTTGCAATCGTGCTTATGATTGTAATGATCTCTAAGTTCAAGATCCACCCATTTATTTCAATTATGTGTATTTCACTGATATTGGGACTCCTTGCTGGAATCCCGATTGCTGATGTAAAGCTTGATGATGGATCAACAAAGGCAGGTATTGCAACTGTAATTGGCCAGGGCTTTTCAGGAACCTTTACATCAATTGGTATCGTAATTATCCTGGGAGCACTTATTGGAAGCATCCTGGAGCAGACAGGCGCAGCACTTAAGCTTGCTGACATAGTTATCAAGATAGTTGGCAAAAAGCATCCGGTGCTTGCAATGGAGCTTATGGGCTGGGTTGTTTCTATCCCAGTATTCTGCGATTCCGGATTTGTTATCTTAAATCCAATCCGTAAAGCCCTTGTAAAAAGAACTGCAGCTTCCTCAGTTGCTATGTCTGTAGGCCTTGCAGCAGGTCTTTTCACATCACATGTATTTATTCCTCCTACACCTGGACCAATCGCAGCAGCCAACACGCTTGGCATTGGTAACAATCTCTTACTTGTAATGGGACTTGGTGCTCTTTGCTCCATTTTCCCAATAATAGCAGCATATTTCTATGCATTGGCAGTAGGCAAAAAGATAAAGGCAGATGATGAGGCAGATAAGGACGAGGTTTCTAAGACCTATGAAGAACTTGTAGCTGAATTTGGCAAGCTTCCAAACGGCTTTTCTGCCCTTGCTCCTATCATCGTTCCTATTATTCTCATGGCTCTTTCAACAATAGCATCTATGGCCAAGATGACAGGCTTTGCACTTCAGATATTTACATTCCTTGGAACACCTATCATCGCTCTTGCAGTTGGTACAATCTGCGCAATATTGCAGCTTGTAGGCGCAGGCAAGATCCAGAAGTTCTACGATATTACTAATGACACCTTAAAGACTGTAGGACCAATCCTCTTTGTAACTGCAGCAGGCGGTGTTCTTGGTAAGGTAATAGCATCTTCAGATATGGTCAACTATATTTCAGAGCATGCGACAGTTCTTTCTACAGTTGGAATTTTCTTCCCATTCCTTCTTGCAGCAATCCTTAAGTCAGCGCAAGGCTCATCAACAGTTGCACTTACAACCACAGCTGGTATCGTAGCTCCGCTCCTTCCGGTTCTTGGATTTACAACACCTGTACAGGTTACACTAGTTTGCATGGCAATCGGTGCCGGCGCAATGACAGTATCTCATGCTAATGACTCTTACTTCTGGGTAGTTACAAACTTTGGCTCAATGACACCTGATAAGGGCTATAGGGCATGGACTCTAGGCTCACTCATCATGGGTATCGCAGCAATTGCCGAGATAGCAATCCTGAGCCTGTTCCTTCACTGATCAGGTGATAGAGCCCAGATGACTTAATGGGTATTGCACCAAACTCATGACACAATAATATAAATATTTTGAAATTACGATGGGGCGGCGGGTAGCATATCTATGTGTCGCTCCATCCTTTGTATTGTAGGCTCGATTTCATATTTGAAATAAAAAGGGAGAGGGTATATATGATCAGTTCACTTAGAAAAGATGCAGATATTATCATAAAAAAGTCAATAGATGCAGTCCTTCCAGACGAAGCGGTAAAAAGAGCGCTTAAAGGCTTTAAGAAAGGCTCAGGAAAGGTTGTACTAGTGGCAGCAGGTAAGGCGGCCTGGCAAATGGCAAATGCTGCGGTAAAAGAAATGCCGGATATTTCAGAAGGAATTGTTGTAACAAAATATGATCACGTAAAGGGTGACATTCCAGGTATCACTTGCTGCGAGGCAGGGCATCCGGTTCCTGATGAGAATAGCTTTAGTGCCACTAGGAAAGCGCTTGACCTGGTAAGGCCACTTGGAGCGGATGATACAGTTCTTTTCCTCTTATCGGGAGGTGGGAGCGCATTATTTGAATCACCGCTTATTCCGGGAGAGGAACTGCAAGACATTACCAAGCAGCTTCTCGCCTGCGGTGCAGATATTGTGGAGATAAACACCATCAGGAAGCGTCTTAGCGCAGTAAAGGGTGGAAGATTTGCAGAGGTTGCCGTCCCTGCCAAGGTTTACAGCATTGTGCTAAGTGATATTCTAGGTGACCCACTTGACATGATTGCAAGCGGACCAGCTGTTCCAGACTCTTCAACATGTCAGCAGGCTCAGGAAATTGCAGCAAGGTACAATCTCAAATTGTCAGATGAGGCTAGAAATCTCCTGGGAAAAGAGACACCAAAGGAACTAAGTAATGTAACTTCAGTTATTACCGGTTCAGTAAGAGAGTTATGTACAGCGGCGGCAAATGCTGCAAAAGACCTTGGCTATGAACCTATTATTCTGACTGATATGCTCTCCTGTGAAGCAAAAGATGCAGGAAGCTTTTTAGCAAGTATTGCAATAAGTAACAGTAGAAAGGGCGATAAGAAACTTGCCTTTATTGCTGGAGGTGAGACGGTTGTTCACTTAAAAGGTACAGGTAAAGGCGGCCGCAACCAGGAACTTGCCCTATCTGCAGCAATAGGACTTAACGGTCTTTCTAATGCAGCAGTGTTATCAGTTGGAAGTGATGGAACGGATGGCCCAACGGATGCAGCAGGTGGATATGCTGATGGAGAAACAGTATCAGATCTTAAGGAAAAAGGGCTGAATATCAATTTGTATCTTGATAATAACGATGCTTACAATGCTCTTAAGGCTGTGGATGGGCTTATTATCACGGGGCCGACAGGAACAAACGTCAATGATGTGTCGGTTTTATTAATTCAATAAAAAGACAAGTCTTTTTTTGAAAAAAATTAAGAGATAAAATGAGTTAGTTTTTAAAAGAATTTGCAGTGAGGGGATCGTATGAGAAAGATTGACAACAGTGTATTTATAGCGCCAGGAGCGCAGGTTGTGGGAGATGTTACCGTGGGAAGTGATTGCGGCATCTGGTACAACTCTGTAATAAGAGGAGATTCCAGAGAAATCCATATCGGAAACCGCACTAATATCCAGGATCTGGCAGTCCTTCATGTGGACAAGGATTATAAGCTTTCTGTTGGCGACAACGTGACAATCGGCCACAGCGCCATAGTTCATGGCTGCAGCGTTGGCAACAACGTTTTAATTGGCATGGGTGCTATCATTATGAATGGTGCTCAGATTGGAAATGACTGTATCATAGGAGCAGGAGCCCTTGTTACAGAGAACACAGTAATTCCTGACGGCATGATGGCTTTTGGAAGCCCTGCTAAGGTAGTAAGACCTATCAGTGATAAGGAGAAACACGGAATCACAGAGAACGCAGATATCTACGTTCAGCACGCAATGGAAGCCAAGATGCATTCCAGAAGAAGGGCAATGCCGCTGTAACCTAGACAGAGGACTAATTGAAAGGTTTCATTATGGAAGAAAAGCAGCACAAGAGAAGAGTGCATTATTCAGGTAAATATCCTAAAAAGTTTGAGGAAAAATATAAAGAGCAGAACCCGGAAAAGTATGCAGATACAGTGGCACACGTAATATCCAAGGGCTCAACTCCTGCAGGAATGCATATTTCCATTATGGTAAAAGAAATACTGGATGTGCTAAAAATACAGCCAGGAGAGCAGGGACTTGATTGCACTTTAGGTTATGGCGGTCACACCAGGAAGATGCTGGAAAAGCTTACTGGCAGTGGCTGTATCTATGGTCTTGATGTTGATCCAATAGAATCAAAAAAGACTGTTGAGCGACTTAGAAATGCGGGATTTGGAGAGGATATTTTTAAATTCAGGCTTACAAATTTTGCCAATATTGATCAGGTTGCCGCAGAAGCAGGGAAATTTGACTTTGTTCTGGCAGATCTTGGAGTATCCTCCATGCAGATCGATGATCCCAGCAGAGGCTTTTCTTATAAGATTGACGGGCCCTTGGATCTAAGGCTTGATCCAGAGCATGGAGAATCAGCAGCAGAGCGCCTGCACAACATAACCAGAGATGAATTTGTAGGAATGATGGTGGAAAACTCCGATGAACCCTATGCTGAGGAGATAGCTGACAAAGTATTTAACCTTATGAAAAAGGGAGAACCTATGGATACCACTACAGCCCTTAGACAGGCTATAGAGTCTGCTTTGTGGAAGGTTCCCAAAGAGGAAAAAAGTGAAGCTATAAAAAAGAGTTGCGCCAGGGTTTTTCAAGCTCTTAGAATAGATGTTAACAGTGAGTTTGAGGTTTTGTATGCATTTTTGGAAAAGCTTCCTGGAATATTAAAGCCAGGAGCGAGGGTAGCAATTCTGACTTTCCATTCAGGAGAGGACAGACTTGTTAAAAAGGCCTTTAAAGAGGGCAAGAAGGCTGGAATCTACAGCGATATTTCTGATGATGTAACAAGGCCATCTGCTGAGGAATGCAGAGTAAATCCTAGAAGTAAATCAACCAAGATGAGATGGGCAATACGGGCGTGACGTGAGGATTCATATATGTATGTAAATAGAAAAGAACATTTCCTGTCAAATTCGCTTTTCTGGGCAGCAGGAATACATGTTTTATCCAATATTGCATTGTTTTTAGTAAGAAGGTTTGTTCCGAAGGCAAACGCAAGTCAGCCTGATCTTGCAAATCCTGCAATTCTGGTAGGGCAGATTGCAGTGGCAGCAGCGCAGGTCATTCTCATGGCCATAGTTTTTATATCGGCCTATGACAGGCTTAAAAAGGCCTTATCTGTGGTGGATGAAGCGGATCGTCTTAAAATGGCCATCCTTCAGAAAGAAGCTATGGGCAACAAAGTGCCGGCACTTACAGGAAATTCCATATTAAGGCTCCTTGAGCTGTGGGGAGTTATTCTTGTAGCAGTCAGAATGGTTTACGATATATGTTCTTTGGTTTACAGAAGATTCATAGCAGATCTTATTGATTTTAGCAGCGATTCTATTTCAAATGAGGATTTTATTGCTATTTACAATAACACTCATGGATTTAAGTATATTGGTATCCTCATAGCTCTTTTGCTGGGAAGTCTGATGACCGGAATATTTCTTAATGACAAGCTTATAAAGGTTCTGACCATGATACTTATGGCATTTTTTCTATTATCTTTTGTCCTTCTTGAAATGCAGACCATAACAGTTGGAGGATATAGGATTGGAATTGTGTGGACTTCAGTTATTTTTCACCTGATAGAGACTCTGGGACTTATAGTTTTAGGGTTATATTTGAGAAAAAAATACATTGGGCTGTAAGTACCATTGGATAAAATGTAGAAAATTGGTGCTGATATAAAATTTTGTACCAACTAATTGGATTCTGTGCTAAAGTAATATTGCGCAGAAAAAAGTTTCCGGCAATTCTTTTGCCATATATGTATATTTCTGATGCGTTTTCGTATTCATTCGAGAAAGCCCATTATTCCGGGCATTCCATGGTGAATAAATCTCCGAAGGAAAGGAAGGTGGTTTTTATGAAGTCAAGTTCACATTTATATGCTAGTAGTAGTGATCCTGCTCCTGGTCGAAGTACCAAGTTAAAAACCACCAAACTTAATATAATAGGAGATTATTACAATGGAATTACAAGAAGAGAAGACAATCGCTGAAATCTTGCAAGAACTTCTTGAGTCCAGGCAATACACTAAGCTTCGCCAGACTATCGCAGAGATGAACACTACTGATATCGCTGCCGCAATGGGAGAGATGGAGGACGAGGATTCCCTTAAAATGTTCAGAATCCTGCCCAAGGACATGGCTGCTGATGTATTTGCCGATCTGGAACTGGATAACCAGCAATATATTATCCGTTCACTGTCGGACCGAGAAGCTTCCAACGTTATTGAAAATCTGATGGCCGATGATGCTACCGACCTGTTGGAGGAGATGCCTGCCAACGTTGTTAAGCGTATTCTGGCTAATGCCAGCCCTGAGACCAGAGCTGATATCAACCATCTTCTTCAGTACCCTGAGGATTCCGCCGGCAGTATCATGACTGTGGAGTATGTGGACCTTAGAGAGAACATGACTGTGGCAGATGCTATAGAGCGCATTCGTAAAAAGGGCCTTGACTCAGAGACTATCAATATTTGTTATGTTGTTACAAACCAAAAGGTTCTGGTCGGAACCGTTGCTCTTAGATATCTGCTCATAATGAAGCCGGATGAAGTCATTGGCGATATCATGAACACCAATGTCATCAGTATAGGAACCCTTACTGACCAGGAAGAAGCTGCCAGAATGTTCCAGAAATACGGTTTCACAGCCATGCCTGTTGTAGATCAGGAAACACGTATGGTTGGTATCATCACTATCGATGACGTAGTGGACATTTTGGAAGAAGAGGCAACAGAGGATATCGAGAAGATGGCTGCTATCATGCCATCCGACAAGCCATATCCCAAGGTTGGAATATTTGAAACCTACAAAAACAGAATACCCTGGCTCTTATTCCTCATGATCAGTGCTACCTTTACAGGGGCCATTATTACAGGCTTTGAGGATGCCCTTTCAGCTTATGTTGTGCTGACGGCATACATTCCAATGCTGATGGATACTGGTGGTAACGCCGGAGGACAGGCAAGTGTTTCTATTATCCGTGCCCTGTCACTTAAAGAGATAGAATTTTCAGATCTTTTAAAGATAGTATGGAAAGAAATCCGTGTAGCAGTGCTCTGCGGACTTACACTATCTGTTGCAAACTTTATAAAGCTGCTTTTGTTTGATAAGCTTGCTATCACAGTGGCAGCAGTAATCTGCCTTACACTGCTGATAGTAGTTCTGATCGCCAAGATGGTTGGATGCTGTCTTCCTATGCTGGCATCCAAGGTGGGCTTTGACCCAGCAGTAATGGCTAGTCCATTTATCACAACTATTGTTGATGCACTTTCACTTCTTGTGTACTTCAACATAGCAACAAACCTGCTTCACCTTGCTACGTGATGAATATTCCGCGATATGCAAATTGCTAGATACGCATTCATCTTAGTGTGAAAGCTAGTCCAATACGAATATAAAAAGCGCTCCAAGACATTTTGTCCTGGAGCGTTTTTTTGTATTGCAGAGCCGCTTAAATGAATTATGTCAGCTGTGCTGCTCAGTGCGAAATTGTAAATTCATAAGCTGTATTATAGGTGGCAACGTAAAGAGTGTCGCCCTTAATCTGGAACTGGTCTGCAGCTGAGTTTATCTGGATTGAGTCATATTTTTCTCCGGTAAATCTATCAAGAAGATAGATATGATCAGGTTCTGAAGTAAATCCATAGCCGCAGATGATTGTGTCATCAACTATTTTGAAGTTGCTGCCATTTGCTACAAGGGGTTCACTTCTAAATACAAGCTCATTTGTTGCAAGGTTTATAGCTACAATATAGCTGGAATCTGACTCTTCAGAGGAATAGCCAAGGTGACCGATTTCTGCATATAGAATATTGTCAACGATTGTGGCATAACGGATGAACTGGTGAACTGCAGAGGTTTTCTCCTCTTCGTAGTCAGGACCATCGCAGAGCTCAGACAGGTCAAAGCTGTAATACATGGTATTCATCTCAGTATCATAGATATCAATTCCCTGGTAGGAGTTTGCATATTCTACTTCATTTGTTCCGTTATAAAAATAGTTGTCATCCTCGTGGGTCAGCATTTCTGTTTGCAGATCATTGGCCTCAGCCCATGCGTAGGTGTCGAGATAGTCTGATTTTTCTTCCTTGGTCTTGGTCAGAGTCAGGTGGCTGCTGGCCGGAACCGTAGCTTCCGATGCTTTATAATATTTCCAGGTGGGATTGGAAATAGATACGCTCTCTGGAACTGGTTCTTTTTCAGTTGGAGCAACTTCTATAGTGTCAGCATCTGTGCGGCTTACTATGGAAGTAAGATTCTGAGGCTTATCCAGCAGGTAATCTGCTTTTACAAGATTAGGATAGTCTTTTGCGGATAGGGTTATATCAAGATCCCCTGCTGCATATGAAGCAATCTCATAAGGTGAAAAGAAAATGTTTAGTCCCTTTTCATCTATTGTCCAGGTATAGGTATCGTCCTTTAGCTTCTGAACAAACTGATCAGGATCTGCGCCATCTTCTGCAAAATAGAAACTGTCTACCTCTTCCATAATTCCTGGATAAGCTTTTTCAAGCTCTGTTCTGATGCCATCATAAAGTATTGATGAATCGTCTAAAACCTGATCAAGTCTTAATATTTCACCAGTTACAGGATCATAATTTGTAGAATATGAATAATGATTTGGGTGAGCACCACCAGTAAAACTACTACTAATTTCAAATACAGTAAAAAGCTTATCGTCAAATCTTACTATGTCAGCTGATTTAGAGTCGTAATAGCCTTCAGTGTTGTAGTCATCTTCCATGGCCCATGAGGCATATTCGGAAATGTTATTAGTTGACCCGAAACTATTGGTTTCATTGTAATTATTTATGTTCTCAGAGAGCTTTGGATATTTTTCTTTACACTCATCTGACAGGACAATCTCAGGGTAGCTGCCAGTGCAGAGAACCTTCCCGTCCTGGGATGAAGAAATTGGGTGGTTAACCACAGTTACCTGGTAGCCTGTGGCTATTGCGCCGTCTGACACAGTACCTGAATTAGTGGCATCTTCAATTGCCGGGGTTGAAACTCCGGTTGCACCATCGTTATTTACTACATTTCCAGTGCTGGTGCAGGCACTTAGGCACATTATCATTGCTATAGAAGCAGCGATAGTTTTAACAGATTTTCTTTTCATAATTATTCTCCTCGTATTTGTACATCGAAAGAAGGTAATATCTTTATCTTCGACGTATATATCTATACACCCTGGTTTCATAAGGACGAAGATATCCCTTTTTAAGCTCCTGTTCATTAAGGCCCAGATGAATATTACCGACTATTCCTGCGTGAGGATCTGTCTTCATATCTGGATAGTTGCATAGAACCAGCTCTCCGTGGCATCCGGAAAACTTTTTTGGTTTAAGGGCCTTAACAGGGAACCTAGAGAAAGAGCATATAACCAAATAGCTTTCATCGTCAAGGCTTCGCTCATACATATAGATATTCTTGTCCTTTGGAAAATGCTCTGTGTATTGCCCGTAGATAAGCGTCTCAGAAGATTTCCTGAGGGAGAGGCATTTTCTGTAAAAGTTCAAAATGCTAAGGTTATCAGGTTCCTCTTTTGCCACATTCACACGCTTGTAATTGGGGTTTATGTAGAACCAGGGCTTAACCTTGGAAAAACCTGCGTTGTCAGTAGCGTTCCACTGCATTGGAGTTCTGGCTGAATCCCTGCTGGATAAGTGAATTCGGTGAAGGCGCCTTTCTGGGTCTTCCTTCAGGTGGTAGGTGTGGTAATTGGTAATGGATGAAACATCGACATATTGGTCGATTGACATGAGCTTAATGTTGGTCATGCCAATTTCCTGGCCCTGGTAGATAAAAGGTGTTCCCTGCTGAAAGATGTAGCTTGCAGCCAGCATGGTTCCGCTTTCTCTCCAGAAGTACTCGCTTCCGTACCTGCTGATGATCCTGGGATGGTCGTGATTCTCAAGATATAGCGCATTCCAGGCCTTGCCATTTAGGGCATTTTGCCATTTGGTGAAAGCCTTTTTTAGCTTCACAAGGGAAAAAGGCCTGTGGAGATATTCTGTGTACAAGCAGTCTGCCATCATATGATCAAAGGAAAACATCATATCCAGGGACTTGGTCTTGCCTGTGAGGTATTTCATGGCGGAATTAACTGTTGTCATAGGGCCCTCGCCTAACTGGAAGCAGTCATACTCGTCGCAGACTTTCCTGAACTCAGAGAGATACTCATGAATATGAGGGCCGTCCTTGTAATGGGACATTCCTGTGGCTGCCGGTAAAAAAGATAATCCATCAGGAAGACCTTCTTTTTTTGAAATAAAGTTGATTACGTCTTCTCTAAAACCGTCCACGCCCATATCCAGCCAGAAGCGCATGATATCTTTTACCTCCTGGCGAACCTTGGGATTATCCATGTTAAGGTCAGGCTGTTTCTTGGCAAAAATATGAAGGTAGTACTGACCTCTTACTGGATCATACTCCCAGGCTTCACCTTCAAAAAGACTCTTCCAGTTGTTGGGCTTATCTCTCCAAATATAGTAGTCGCTATAGGGATTATCCTTGCCCTTCCTTGATTCTATGAACCAGGGATGCTCATCTGAAGTGTGGTTTATGACAAGATCCATTACTATCTTAAGTCCGAGACTATGAGCCTTGTGTAACACTCTTTTAAACTGGTCAAGATCTCCAAAGTCAGGATGGATGTCCTTGTAATCTGAAATGTCATATCCGAAATCCGCATTGGGGGATGGGTAAATTGGAGAAAACCATATGCCATCTACTCCAAGGGATTTGATATATTCAAGCTTGTCATAGACTCCGTACAGATCTCCGATTCCGTCTCCGTTTCCATCACAAAAGCTCCTGACCCAGATCTGGTAGAAGCTCATGGGTTTGTACCAATCATGATTTTTTTGACTGATGTTTTCCTTCTTCATATTAGCCGCCTCTTTCAATTAGATAAGAAACAGAAAGTATACTATCAATTAGATAAGAAACAGAAAGTATACTAGGTGAGATTTAGTTATCGTCATATTTATCATCTGAGAAGTCGCCTGTAATGTTGTCTTTAAGTCTGTCGATACCATCGTTTATATCACTCTTGATACTTTCGACATTCTCTCGGAAGTCTTGCTTAAAATCTTCCATGTTGTCTTTCATCTCCTGAAGATTATCATTGACTCTACCTTTGAATTCCTCGTAGTTTTCCCTCATGCCTTCGTGGATTTCTCTTGGAATATCAATGAAAACCCGCTGGGTTCCATTGAGAATATCAGCAGCAGAGTTCATAAGGTATTCAAAACTTTGATGCTTTCTGATTCCAAGTTCTCCACTTTTGGCCATTTCATGGATTTCCTTGTATCTGTCATAGGCTATTCGAACGGCCTGATCCCAGGAAATGTAGATTTCATCCATGGCGTTTTGCCCGACCTGGTGCATTCTATCAAGGTTTCCTGATAGCTGTTCTAGAAGTGCTGCCATTGACTGGGCATTTTCTTCTATGAGATAACCGTTCCTGTCATGGGTTATGCCTTCTGCAGCGCAGGATCCTTTTATCAGAACACTGGCAAGTCCGCAGGCAGCCGCTTCTCTAACTACAATGCCGTTTGTATCGTATGTAGATGGAAAGAGGAATAGGTCCGCCCTGGTGTTCCAGGCACGTAGCTTTTCCCTGTCGCGAACCGGGCCTGTAAAGATGACTTTGTCAGATATCCCGTATTCTTTTACAAGTGCCTGCATCTCCTCAGCATCAGCGCCTCCGCCCACAAAGACCATTCTGTAATCGATACCTTTTGTGGATAATTCCTTCATGGCATCTATTATGATCGGAAGACCTTTATACTTCATGAGACGGCCGACGAATAGGAATAGTGGAATTCCTTCAGGAATATCATAGGAATTCTGAAGCTCTTTTACCGCCTCTAGGCTAGCGCGGCCCTTTGGGAAATCAACGCCGTTTGGCATTACTCTGTACTCGCCCTGAAATCCAAGTGAGCGCAGGTTTTCTCCGGCACCTTCTGATACAACCCAGACATCATCGCAGGCTTCGATGTTTTTAACCATTGTCTTGATTGTTTCCTTTTTTAGTAAGCCATCGCCCACAGCTCTTGCGATATCCACATCAAATTTGGTGTGGTAGGTGAAGATAAGAGGAGCACCGGTCTCTCTTCTAAGAATCCTTCCCATGATTGTAGAGGCAGCAGGACAGTGAGTGTGTATTATATCTGGCTTCATTGAAGCCATCTGGTCAATCTCCCTTATGGACAGTGGATAACCTGTTCTATAGCCCTTTACAAAATCGGTTGTATCAAAACTTGGATAGGCAACAACCTTGTAAGGATATCCATCATAACTTGTATCAGGATATCTTGGCGTCCCTACAATTACATTTGACTCAAGTTCTGTAGTCAGGATATTTCCGTAATTCATAACCACATTTGCAACGCCGTCTATGACAGGCGGAAAGGAATCATTAAGAAGGCATATGTTCATAGCGCAAATTCTCCCTGGTAATTCATATATACTTTATAGGTCATTTTATCTGCTTTAAAACTTGCGATAATAAAATCTACATATAAGTTTACCACAGTTAAATTTGTGTTAAATAGCGCCTGCGAGAATTGTTTCCAATGCAGCTATATGCTATGATTTCAAGTGCAAACGCATGAAAAATGTATTAGAGGTTTAGCGAGGTATATTATGGAAAAATGGGCAAGAATCAAATACACACCAAATCTTCCACTTGGCGCAAATGGTGAGAGAGTTACAGCCAGCAAGGAGCATATCGCTCTTTCCTGTGATGCAGCCTGTGAAGGTATGGTACTTCTTAAGAACGAGAGAAATGTTCTTCCAATAAGGAAAGGCACAAGAGTAGCGCTTTTTGGAAAGGGAACCTTTGACTATGTAAAGGGAGGCGGCGGAAGCGGCGACGTTACAGTGCCTTATGTGAGAAACCTTTACGAGGGCCTGTCACAGTTTTCTGAGGACATTTCAATATTTGACAAATCAGCCAGATTTTACAAGGAATATGTAGAAGAGCAGTACAGACAGGGCATTGCCCCTGGCATGTTAAAAGAGCCGGCTCTTGCAGAGGATATTGTAAGCGACGCTGCAGCCTTCAC
>JAEEGL012201690.1_pt1 | contig 15890 bp, 7 predicted proteins | sample 9134231 | NCBI WGS metagenome assembly JAEEGL01 (sample SAMN16246548, study PRJNA631951) | gut metagenome | biome: gut microbiome; feature: rumen; material: fiber-attached | host: Bos | place: Iran: Karaj | collected 2018-10
TTAAAATAAGCTTTTATTTATCTAATAAAGACATTTCTTATTTTTTTATTACATTACATTTTTCGATATTTCCAATGTGTAATTTCTTCATTTTCTTCTAAATCTTTATTAGAAGTTAAATTTGTGTCTTTCATCTCTTCATTTTTTCTTCTTTATTTATATTATATACATTAATTTCTATTAAAATTTAAATATTATATGTGGTTTTATCTTATTGTTTTAAATTATTATTTTACAAATACCTTTATTTTAAAAAATATTAAATGCTTCTATTATCAAAATTTTTAGTTTTATATTTATATTCTTTTCTCTTTCCCTTTTAAATTCAATTTTGATTAATTAATTAATATTTGAAAATATAATTGATAATAAATTAAATTTTGTTCTTTATTTAATTATTTGAAGTTTCACCTTCATTTTTTATAGGTGTAATACATACACTAATTATATCTTTAATTTCATTTAGAAAACTATTACTTTCATCAAAATCTTTAGTTTGAATTTCCATTTTTTTTATTTCTTTTTCTTTTTTATCTTCTTTTATTTCATTTTTACTCATTCTCTTTTCATTAATATAGAAAGGAATTTTAGGTATTTCTATTTTATTACAAAAATTAAGGTTTTTAAAACTAATATAATTTCTAGCATTGTTTATTGTAGGTGATAAACTTGTATGTTTAAATAATGACTTTACTTTATTATAATTTTCATATTTCTTTGAAAATCTATTTAAAAGAGGATAATTTTTTGGTGACAAACTATTATAATTGGTTATTTTTTTTAAATTAATATCATCTTTTTCTAAAGTATTATCCCAAATATTATTATGGTCTTTTTTTTCATTATTATTGTTATCATTTATTTTTAATAAATATTTCTTTATATTACAATTTATTGGTTTAGCCATAATTTTTTTGAACGATAATTTTCTTGTCATCTGATTTTCTTTATGTAAATCAGAAATAATTAAATTTTCATTACTAGATTCATCAAAAATTATATTTGATTTTAATTCATTTTTTCCTAAGGTAGAAATATTGGGTAATATATTCTTTTTTAAAAGTTTTCTATTATTATATAAACTTTTTTGTCTTGGGAAAACAGAAAATTTTCTTGAATTTATTTTGCTTAATTTAGATAAATGTAAATTTTGAGCTGAATCTTGTCTTTTAAGTTTAACATGATAAAATGACATACTTTAAATAATTAATGATTATTGATGACTACTTTTACAATAATTATTTTATATTAATCTTAGAATAAATGATATTAATATATAGAGAAATTATTTATATTTATATAAAGTAATTTCATTTTCATTTTGAAATAAAAATGTATCTTAAAAAGTAAAAAAATAATTTTTATTGTATAAAAATTAAAATGATTTATTGTATAAAAATTAAAATTTTAAAAATAAAAGTATCAATATGGAAGAAAATAATCCAATAAATAGAGACAATAGTATTGATTTTACTATTTTAGGAAATCAAAAAGTTATTTTCCAAAATGAAAATGAAGAAATTGATGAAGAAGAAGAAGAAGAAAATAATAATGATAATAATAAAATGGATATTGATGATGTTGATGATGATGTTTTTACAATTATAAAAAAAGGAAAAAGAAAAAAAATTAAAATATTTTTATTTATTGATAACTCATTTTTTTGTTAAATTATAATAATATAAAAATAGGAACAATTATTTTTTTTCAAGTATATAAATATATAATTTTCAATAAATTTTCTTATAACAAAGAATTGTAGAAAAATTATATACTTTGTCAACAATGTTATTTTTAGAATTTATAGAATTATATTTTTGTCCAATTATTTATTCCATGAATTTTGAAATTATTTTGTATAACAATAAAGAATTTAAAAAAGAATTTTAGTTGAATATAATTTTAAAGCTATTTTATTTGTAATGTTGGTCGATAAAAATTATATTATTTTGGATAAGAAATATTAAATAATCTTTTTTTAATGTTAAACAAATACTTTTTATTTATATATTAATAAATAATAAGATAATCATTCAGAAAAAAAATTTTATTTTTTAATTTTTTTTATAATTTAAGAATATTGTTCAATAATTGTTTTATTTTTTTGAAATTGACTTATCCAGATAGAATAGGTAGACTACCCGTATTAAAATTTTTAATGATAATAAATATTGTAAAAAATTTGCTAATAAAAAAACAAATTCATCAGATGATTATGCAGTACTTGAAGATGATGATAATTAAAATAAATTTATAAAAAAATTGTTAAATCTTATTTTATTTTAAAAAATAAATTGTTTTTGAGTTGAATTTTTATGTTTGAATAATGAAATTTCACTTTCATCAATTTTAATTTCATAAATTAATTAATTGTCTATTTGATTTTTGTCAATCTAATTTGGATTTGCATTTCTTTATAAAACACCAATAATTTTCATTTTTTTCTAAAAAATGAATGATGATTAGACAAATAAAATTATTATTATCATATTATCTAGTTTTTTCAACTTCCAATATAAAATATTTAATTAATTCATTTAATAAAATTCCTATATTCATCTCCTTAAAAAAAATATATTTAAATAAATTTTAAATTTAAATAATAAAAACTGAAAAAAATTCTCAATTAAAAAATAAATAAAATCCACTTAAAATATTAGAAAAAAAAAGTAGCAAAAAAAAAACATTCAAACCCCATAACTTGATATCCAAAAAAATATATTAAAAACCTAAATAATATTATTCCTTTTTTTTTTTCACAGGTCTATAAACACCAGTAACAACACAATGATCTCTTTCATAAGGTTCCAAAGTAACTTGTTCTTTAACTTTAAATCCCATTTTCCTTAATTCTTGAATTTGATTTTCAAAAACAACAGCAGGTTCAGCAGTAGAATCAATACAAGTAGCTTTAATAGAAAAAACAAATCCTCCTCCATTCTTTAAAAAATATAATGCATTAATTCCAATAATTCTCGCTTGATCAGGTTGAGCAACATCAGCGAAAATACAATCAACCATAGAAACCATCATTCTATATCTCCAAGGTTTCCTTCCATCTTCAATAATAGGAATTAAATTTGTTCTTTGTTTTGCCATATTTGTAAGGTCTCTCCCTGATCTTTGTGATATCTCAATACCATATACTGTACCAGTTTCACCTACTAAGTCACTTACATGTGATATTGTTGTTCCAGAAGCTGCTCCTAGATAAAGTACTTTAGAACCTGGTTCCATATATATTGATTCTATTCCATTGAGGATTGCTGCTCCCAGTTTAGAACGGAAAGCATTCCATACTCTGTATTCCAACTTTGTGTCTGAAGATGTATCTGATACTTGAATGTGCTTCTCTCCATATACTACTTGACCTGGAGCTAAGTTCTTTGTTACTAAGAGATCCATTTTTGGGGTTTTAGCAATGAATACTCCTGGGAAACGATGAGGCTCTATTATTGTTTTTTGCTTTGCTTTTGCTCCTACTCCTCCACGAGTTGGACGTCCTCGTAAAGAACGATTGGAAAAATTTGGCTTATGACCACCTCGATTGTCTTTTCCCATTTTTTATTTTTTTTGCCTTTAATTAAGATAAATTTTTTTAATATTTTTTCATTTTATTTTATTTTTTTATTATTTAAATTTGGTTATTTAATATCACTCATAATAAAAATATATTATAATAGATTGTTATTTTATTATCTTTTTATTTTTTTTTACTTTTTATATACAATAATTATTTTTTCTTAGGTACAGAAAAAACATTAAACTTCCTAGGATTTAGAACTTGTTGTTTTTTATTTTTATTTTCATTTAAACTATTACTCATATCTTTCTCTAAACTATTAGATTTAAAATAATTATCAATTTGAATATGTTCTTCATCAAGTTCAAAAAAATTTCTAAAAGGAACAGAACGACAAACTTCATCTATTTCAGTTAATTCATTAATAAATTTATCAAGTTGATTTATTTTATTTTCATGAAAAGAATTTCCAGTCATATCATTAATATTTGTAAATAGAGAACCTGTGTTTGGTAAATTTAAAACATCTTTAAATAAGTTTTTAAGTGCATTATTAAGTAAAGCAAATTGATTAAATTTTTTAAAAAGTTTCCATTCTTTATCATTATATATAACTTCACATACATAATCTAAATATGGTTTTCCATATTCATCTTTTTTTAATATTGTATTAATTATATTTATTTTAGGTTTACTAAAGTTTTTTCTTTCTGTTTTTAATTTTAAATTTTTAAAAGGAATTCCTTGAGGAATTGGTTTTTGATAAGAAAATGCATTTGATATTAATTTTTCTTCTTTTTTTTTTTCTTTTTCTTCATTTTCTTTTGGAATATTATCTTCTAAATTTGTAAGTGATGGAATATTAATTTTAGAATTATTTAATAAATCTTTATGATTAGAAACTAAAATAGAAATAATATTTTTTAATTTTTCAATATATTCTTTTATTTCATTTTGATTTTTTAATATATTATTAAATGAATTTTCACTATTTGAAACATTAATATCAGTTGATAAATACATTTTTTGAATATTATCTTTTAAATTATCTGAACTTTGTAATAAACTTATATTATTATTCTTATTTAATCTTATTATTTTATTTTTTAAACTTTGAATTTCACCACTTAATTTATCATTTTCAGCTGTTAAATTTATTAATTGACTTTTTGCTTCTGAAAAATCTTTTGATTGAGTATTATATCTTTCTTTCCATTGCCCAAGTTCTTTATCTAAAAATTGAATTTTTTGATCATTTAATGCACTTACTTTTTCATTATTTAATTTATTTAATAATATTTCTTCATCTTTTGTTTTTATATCATTTTTTAATTTTTCTATTTCCATTGTGTATTTCTCTATTTTTGATTGGGTTTCTTTTTTTAATTCTTCAAAATTTCTTTGATGTGTTTCTTTTAAAGTTTTCTTTTCATTTTCAAAATTTTTTATTTTTCCTTCATTTGATTTATTTATTAATTTATATTCAATTAACATTTCATTATATTTATCTATATATTGTTTATATTCTTTTTTGTCTTTTTCATATTCTTCATTTAAATTTTTATATTTAGATTCAATGATTTCTTTTTCATTATTAATAGAACTTATTTTATTTTCGATTTCATTTTTTGATTTTACAAAAAATTCTTCAATATACTTTTTAATAGCGTTTATTATTTTATCAAAAGCAATTTGTTGTTTTAATAAAAAATCAGGAATTAAATTATCAACTTTATCTCTACTTTGTAATAATTCATTAATAAAAGTAATATAATTTTCTTTAGTTAATTTATCTTTATCAGAAATAATTTTATTAATTTCTTTATCTAATTCACTTATATATTTATCTTTTAATAAATTATAATTATCTTCATTTATTTTTTTAAACTCTTGACTTAACCCAATTTTTAACTTCCTAACATATTCATTTATATCATCAAATTTACTAGAATTTTCATTTTTAAATTTATCAATTAACTTATTGGTTAAATCTTGATTATATTTTTCTAAAAGAGAAAAATAATCTGACTTATCTAAATTTTCCTTTTGATATTTAATTATATTATTTTTATATTCTTTAATAGTCTCATTAACACTTTTCATACATTCTGTTCCAATAACATATTTCCATGAATTTTCTATCACTGGTATCGCACCTTCATTTATAGAATTAATAACGCTTTCAATTAAACTAAATAACATTTCTCCAGATAATATTTTCTTATTGAAATTTTTTGGTTTAGTTTTCTTAAAAATTTTATTAATTAAAGTTTCACTTTGAGATAAAAATTCCGGTCTAATATTTTCATCAGGTAAATTTTGTAAATTTTGTAAATCATTTTCATTTTCAACAGGTCTAACTAAAGGAAAACAATCTCTTTCAGGAAAATAAGTTTTAATTAATTTTCTAACTTGATTTTTTTCAATAATAATATCAGACATACCTTTTTGTTCCATTAAAGCATTTTCTAAATATTGTTTAGCTGTTATAACATTACCTTCATTATCTTCTAATTTTAAAGCAAAATCTCTTAATAACCATAATAAAGAAGGAAAATATTTTCCCATTTCTTCTTCTTCATTTTCAAAAGATGAATTTCTTAATTTTAAATTTTTTGATAAATTTAAAATTAAACTTAAATTATTAAGAGCATTTTCATCAATAGTACCAAAAGAATTATAAATAAATAAAGAACTTATTAAAATAGCAATTAAAAATATTTTACTATCATGATTAATTTCTTCATCATAAGCTCCAAGACCTTCAGTATCAATTAAAAAAGCAGGAAAAGGATTTTCACTATGATTATTTTGAATTATTATTGGATTTGACCATAACCAAATTCCTTTAGTACAAGGACGAATTGTTGGTCCTACATCAAATCCTTGAGTATTATCTTTATTGTTATTTTCTGGATTTTCTATTTTTTGTTTGTTTTGAAGTTGATTTATTTTTAATACTCTGTTTAAAAGAAATGATTTTCCTGTTCTGTATTTTCCTACTAAACTTATTATTCCTACTTTTGTATATGATGGTTTACATATTATTTTTTTTGCTTCTTCGGAGATTATAAATTTGTTTGAAGTAGAATCAAATGTTATAAAGGGAATTGGCTTTGTTGGTGATTGTTTTTGGTCCTCTGAAGACATTTTTTTAATTTGTTTTTAAAGTTTTTTTAATTTTATTTAAATTTTTATAATAAATATTTTAGTTTTTTTTTATTTTTTATTTGTTTATATTTTTTAAACATTTATTAATATTATTTTTGTTAATTCATTTTTATTATTAAAAATTGATAAATATATTTTATCATTATGATTAAAGAAAATATATTTTTCTTCTTTATTATAATCATATTTAAATTCTTTTTTATTACATAAACAAAAATGAGTAATATCAATTGAATATATTAATATATTTTTTTGACATTGTAACAATAAAAGATTATTTTTATTAAAAGTATTACAATAAATAACATTATCATCAATTTTTTCTTTTTTTTGCATTTGAAAATCATAAAGAGACCAAATATCAACATTATAATTTTTAGTAAGAACAATTAAACATTTATCATTCTCATTTCCAAAACTAACAAATTTAACATCATCATCATGATAAATAATAACAGAAAGAACATTAAATATATTAGGAAATTTATAAATTTTTAATTTACCAAAAAAATCACATGATAACAATAAATTATGATCATTACTAATTTGGAAATGAGTTATTGAGTCACTATGACCACAAATTATTTTTCCCATTTTTTCAAAAGACTCTTTTGTTTCATCTTCTGTTATTTTCTTTATTGAAATTTCACCAACTTTATCTGCATATAATAAATAATTTATATTATTTTCATTTATAGTAAATAAAGATGTTAAATTTTTATTACATACACTTGTAAATTTTATTTCATTATCTTTTGATGATATGTAATATATTGTTTTATTAGTTTTTCCTACTATTATTATATCATTATTTAATGGAATTCTTTCTATTGTTAATATTTCATCAGGTATTTCTATTTCTTTTTTTTTAGAAAAAGATAAATCCGTTAAGTTAATTTCATATGTTAAAATTTTGTTATGTATTATCATTGCAATTTGAAAAGGATTTTCTGATAATATAATATAATTATGAATTGAATAAAAATATTTATCTTCTTTTTTATTTTCCATTAAATATATAATAAATTATATATTTTTTTTTTAAATTAATAATATTATAGTATTCTTTTATGATTCATAATTCTTTTATAATTTAATCTTTTAATGAGTAAAAATATTAAAAAAAGAATAATCCTTTAATCTTAAAAACATAATATTAGTTTTGTTATAAATATTTCAATTTATTTTTTTATATGATTAATAAAATAATTTAAATATCTAACTTTTTATTTATAATTCTGTTTAAAATAAAAGAAAATTTTTTCAAAAAAAATTAATATACATTATTAATCAATAAATACAATAAATGATTGGTAAAAGAAGGATGAATAAACCAACTTTTGAAACAGTAATAAATCATAATGAAAATGATTTTCAAAATACAATAGATTTTTTTCCTATTGGATTAATTATCTTAGAAAAAGACTCTGAAACTAATGATTATAAAATCAAAGAGGTTAACTCCTATATATTAAAATTATTAGACTTACCAAGAAATTTAGATATTCAAATTTTTAAAGAGAGATTAAAAGAATTTAAACAATGGGAAAATAATCACTTAAGTGAATTAAATTTAAAACAAATAATATTTGAACATGAAGAGCATTATCATAAATTTCAATCGGGAACTTTTATTTCTCCTTTATCAATGATTTATATTAAAATAAAAACAGTAAAAAAGAATATTTATATTTGTATGGATAATTATAATGATGAAAGAAAAAGTATTCAAGTCAATTTAACTAAAAGTTTAAAATATCAATATATCGTTACTTTATATCATGAATTAAATAATCCTTTAAATGCTTTACAAAATACTGTGGAAGATAATTTAAATGAAGAAAATCAAATGGTACATGAAAGTTATTGTGATTGTAAAATTAAAATGAATGATATATGTTTATTAGTTAATTTAATCCAAGTTTTTATAAAAAATTTTATTTGGTATTTTAAAGTTATTTTTGAATGTTCAAAGGATTTACAAGTATTATGTACTTTGAAAATTAATTTAGAATATGAATTCACGAGAGTATTAAATAATTTTGCAAAGTTATTTAAATATAAAGAAATTAGATATTCAACTGATTTTACTTTTTTAAATGATAAATATATTGAAACAAATGAAGATTATTTAACTAATTTTTTAAGAGGAGTGTATATTTTATTATATCATATGATTCCAAAAAAAAATGGTTTTGAACTTAATTACAGTATTATTTCAGATAAAAAAATAAAATTAAATTTTAAAAAATTTCTAATTCTTAAATCAGAAAGAAAAAGTAAAATTATAAATGATATAGATTTTCGATTTAAACAAGAATTTGATTTTTCAAAAACAGTTCAAACTATTGAAATGACTAAAGAATTATTAATGAATTTAAGTGAAATATTAAAAATAAAAATAAAATTTTATGATGAAGATGAGGATATTTTATTAAGTTTAATTATACCATATTCAACAGAAAAAGAAGATATAGAATTTATATCTGAATGCACTCAAGAACAAAAAAATAAAAAATTTGAAGCAATAAATAGAAAAATATTAATAACATTAAATGATGAATCAAAATATTTAGATAATATAACTTCTCCAAATAATCATAGAGGCTCTTCTAATCTTCAATCTTCAAATACGCAATCATTTGGTAATAAAAAATGTAATTTTGATGAATTTAAAAATAATAATAACACAATAAACAATTTCACAATAAGTAATAACACTATAAATTACCATTCAAGAAGTAATTCAAAAAATAATGAAAATATAGATATTACTTTATTAGAAAATGATCCATTTATAAAAGTAACAAAAGATAAAAATTTTAAAATTATGGAAATTACTGATTCAGATATATCAAATAGTTCATTTAAAGAAATTATTTCTCCACAAACAACACAAAAAAAACCAAAAAGAAAGACATTCTCAAATGAAGAATCAGTAAATATTTCTGCAAATTTTAGACCAACTATTAATGGTTATTTAGCTCCTGGAAAATTAAGTGGAAATAATGTTTCTTTAAAACGAGCAAATAATACTTTAAATGAAATATCAATATCTTATAAAAATAGAATAACAGAAAAAACATCTCCAAGGGAAAAAGTAACTACAAGATTATCTACTTATGAAAAAAATTATAATTATAATAAGTTTTGTAATTGTTGTGATGTATTATTATGTGATGATGAAAGTTTTAATTTAACAACTATTAAAAATATGTTAAAGAAATTTAATGTTGAATGTGATACAAGTTCAAACGGACAAGAATGTATTGATGCTATTATTAATAAAAAAGAGTTAAATTGTTCTTGTGATAAAAAATATTATAAGTTAATATTTTTGGATATGATGATGCCGATTATGAATGGTTTAGAAGCTGCGAAAAGAATTCAAAGAATGATTGATGATAATGAAATTTCAAATAATATTAAAATTATTATTGTTTCGGCTCATATTGAAGAAAATTTAATAAAAGAATTAAAAAATATTAAATGTATTGTTGAAACTATACAAAAGCCTTTAAAGAAAAGTAAAGTTGAAGAATTATTAAATTCTTATTATTATTGTTAATGAAAAAATCAAAAGAATTTATTTTAATTTGAAATTAAATTTTGTATAAATAAAGTTATTGGATAATAAAAAAAAGAATATTTGTAATATATACTCCATGAATATAAAAAGATTGTATTTGTGTAATATATATTTATTTATAGTTGTTAAAAAAATAAATAATTGTTTAAACTGATGATATTTTAAATATTCAGAAAATAAATTTTTTTTTGGGAATGATTTAAATTTTTTTATTATTTTTATTTCAAATAAGAATTTTTTTAAACATGTTAATAAAGTATATTAAAGTCTCAAGTATACATTTAGTGTTTTATACAAAGACTCTTATTAAATATTATTGTTCAAGACAAATTTGAATTATTTTAATTTTATGAAAGAAATAATAATTATAAAACTTAAGGTTTATATTGAAAAAAATATTAATAATAATTTAAATATATTATATAATTAAATAATTTAAATAAATATAAAAGAATTAAATTTTATCAATTTATTTAAGAATACGTAAAAAATTAACAAATGTTTATTTTAAAAGTAAATAAATATAATATAGAAATAAATCAATAAATTTAATTAAATGAATTATCAATGTTATTATGAGAGGTTTCAAATTCACAAGGATTTTTAAAAATCAAATAACTTTCTCTAATTTTTCTTAAATTATTTTTTGACAAAACATAATTATTTAATTTTCCTTTAAAATCATTAATTCTATTTTCTAACAATCTATTTATTCCTGATTGAGAATTATAAAATTGTTCTTCAAGTAATCTATCAATATCTTCATTAAAATTTTCATTCTTTTCTTCTTTTAAAGCTTTAATTTTTTGGAAAAAATTTTTTAATTGTTTCTCAAATCTAATTTGTTTTAATCTTTCTTCTTCTTCTTCTCTTCTTTTTTCTTCTAATTGTCTTCTTTTTTCTTCAGAATCTTCTTCTAAATAATCAGTTTGAAAAGATTTAAGATTTGAAATTAATTTTTTTTTTGATTTTGGAATAATTTTTTTAATTTTAATAATAACAGGTTTTTTCTTTTTAACATATTTAAATTCTTTTTTAACTTGAGGAATCTTTTCAACAACTTTTTTTTTATATTTTCCTTCTAAAATATCTTTAACTTCTTTTCTTAATTCAAATTTTTCTGTATTTTTCTTTTTAAACAAATAAGAATTATCATAAATTAATTCAACTTCTTTTTCTTCTTCACTAATAATATCTTCCATTTGAAACATTGGAATTTTTTCTTTATTTTTATTAGTAGGTGAATTTTCTTTTTCTTTAATTTTTTCAATTTCTTCTTTTTCTTTTTGAATTTGTTCTTCTTTTATTTTTCTTATTCTTTCTTCCATTTCATCTTCAAATTTTTCTTGATTAAAAAAATTAGGATTGTTTCTTAAAATTAAATGTTTTAAAAAATCAACATGTTCAATTTTTCCACTGCTTAAACGATTAGCATATTCTTCAGCAGCGTTTTTTCTTTTTTGTGTTAAATTTGCTCTTTGTTGTTTTTTAACAAGTTCTTGTGCTCTTTTTTCATTTTCTAATTTTTTTTCTTCTTCAATTTTTAATTCCTCATTTTTTTTTTTTTCTTCTATTTCTTTTTGCTTTTGTTCTTCTATTAATTTGTTTTGTTCTTCTATTAATTTATTTTGTTCTTCTCTTAATTTAAGTGCTCCAATCAATGGATTATAATTATCTTCTTCTATTATTTTATTATCTTCGAATTTTGCTATTTTTTTATTTACTTCTTTATTTTCTTCTTCTTTTACTTTTAGTGTTTTTTTCTTTAATTGTTTTTTACTTTTATTATCTTCTTTTTCTTCTTTTAATTTTTGATAATTTGAATGTGGTTCAGAATAATTTTTTGTTTTTCTTTTATCATTTTTTCTATTTATTATTTTTTTCTTATCTTCTTTTTCTGAACTTATTGTTATAATACTAGTATTATTATCATTTTTAATTTTTTGTGATTTTTTACTTTTCTTTTTTCTTTTTTTTTTGTTTTCATTTTTTGAACCCTCATTTTCTAAAGTTAATTCATCATTATCCATTTCATATTCTTCTTCTTCTTCATTATCATCTAAATTTTCTTCTTCTTTTTTTAAATAAATTAATGTGTTTTTTTCTTGTTTATTATTATCATTTATATCTTTTGTTATGATATTTGAATTTTTTTCTTCATTTACATTTAAAGTTGATTTATTTGAATTTAATTCATTATTTTTAAGATTTATTTCATTATTTTCACTATTTTTTGATTCAATAGTATTTACATTCGTTTTAATATTATTTATAACATTGTAATTATTTCTTTCTGTATTAATTTGGTTTTTTATATTATTATCCTCTTTCTCTATTTGAATATTATTTATTAAATTACTAATATTTCTTTCTGTATTTGTATCTGTTTTTAAATTACTGTTTCTTTCTGTATTAATTATTTTACCATCAGTATTTGCCTCTGAAATCATATTACTTTTATTTCTTTCAGTAAATGGACTAAAACTATTTTGTCCTTGATTTATTTTTGGATTATAAAATTCAGAAACATTCTCTTTTTCATTCTTTTTAATATTATTCTTATTCATAATTAAACTACTAATATCAGCATTATCACTTATTCTATTTGAATTAGGAAATAAATTTTTTATTTTATTATCAATGATTTTAGGCAAAACACTTGGTTCATCTTTAATCTTAATTTTATCATATTCATTTTCCATTTTTCCAAAAGATTTCTTAGTTGCAATGAAATTTTCATTTGTTTTTTCAAAAATAACTCCTTCATTATTATTTAATAAATTTTTTTTTTTATTTGAAATATATTTTATATCTTTTCTATAACTATCATGTAAAAAATTATTTGATCTTTCAGAAAATTCATCATAAACTGAGTCAAAATTATTTGGAAATAATAATCTATGATTAGAATTCGAATGATTAATTAATTTTTCAGCATTTTTATCAGTCAATGATGCATAACTTATATTATTTACATTTCTAATATTATTTGTATTAGTTGATGAATGTGAAAAAACATTTTTTTGAGTATTTTTTTTAATTAATTTATGTGATGAATAATTTTGTTTATCATCAAATTTATTTTTAAAATAAGTTAATTGAGTTTCATCATCAATATAATTTTCTGATATATTATTACTCTTTGATAATGAATTTATATTATTATTTACTTCTTCAAAATGAATTTTTTTAGTCATTTTATTATTTTTCTTATAATTACTATCATATTCAATATCTGAGTAAGGTGATAAAGAATTAAAATCTTCATAATCTGAAAATTCAATTTGATTATTTTTTAATTTTTCATTTTCATTTACATAATTTATGATGTTTCTTTTTAAATTTAAAATTTCTTTATTTAATAAATCAATTATATATTCAACTGTAATTACTTCTTTATTTTGTTCTTTATAATCAATTTTTCCACTTATTTTATTAATAATCCATTCAAAGAAAACATTATGAATTATTAATTTTGGAGGTTCAATATTATTTTTTTCCTTTTTTATATTATTTATTATATATTTTGCTGAATTTTCTAAATCAATTTTAGGAATTTTATCTAATTCTTTTAAAGATTCAATTTGCTTATTTAAAGGAGTTTTTATTAAAAATTCCTTTATTTTTCCTTCTGATTCAGTTTCTTCATTTAATAAAATTTCAGGTAAATCATTTATTTGATTAGAATTATTTTTCATTTGATTTTTATTTTTATTATTTTTAGCTTTTTCTATTTCTTCTCTTTTATCAATTTTTGATATTTTTTCTATAAAATCTTCAGTTAAATTTTCTTGACTTAAAAATTTTAAATATTTAACACTTAATAAATATTCTTTATGTAAATATTTTTTTTTATTTCTAGATTTTTTATCGCTTATGCAAGATAAATGATTATAAACAGCAGGATAAATAACTTTATTTATTTTTATTTTAGGAATTTTTTTGATTAAACTATATGATTGAGTTAATTTTGAATTTTTTATTTGAGGTAAAAAGTCAAAATCAAAAAAAATTGACTTCTTTTTTTTTCTTGTTCTATAAGATAAAAAATAATCATCATCTTCTGGTTTAATAGCATGTAAATTATTTTTCATTGAGTCTGTCATTATTTTTAAAACAGTTTTAATTAAAACAAAAAATATTATATTTTATCTTAATTATTGATTTTTTATTATAATAAAATATTATTTTAATTTATTAAATTTAAAAATATATATGGAAGATGTTCCAGAACCAAGTAATTATCAAGAAACCTTAGATCAACTTTTAGAATTTAAAAAACTTGTTTTTAAACTTGAGAATGAATTAAATAAAAAAGAAAATGAAAAAAATGAATATATGAAATTACATAGAGAATTAAAAGAGTTTAACCAAAAAATACTAAATCAGAATAATATTAATAAAGAAGAAATAAATAAACTTTTAGAAGAAAAGCAAAGAATTGAAAATCAATATAAAAATGAAAATAAAATATTAAAAGAAAACTTAGAAAATCAAAAAGAACATTATGAAAATATATTAAATATAAATAACCAATTTGAAGAAAGAATATTAAAAAATAAAATAGAATCAGAAGTAGAAAATAGATATAATGAAAAATTACAAGAAAAAGATATTGAAATACAAAACTTAAATGAAAGAATTAATAATTTAATGAAAGAAAATGTACATTTAGATACAGAATATAATGAATATAAAAATCAAACAAAAAATGAAATTGAAAGATTAAATGAAAAATATGATAATGATATGAATGATATGATAAATAAATTTGAATCATATAAAAATAATTTAGATAATATTGAAATAAAACCTAAAGAAGATGAATTATCTCCATTATTAATTCAAGAATTAAGAATTCAGTTAAATCATTATAAAGATCAAGTAAAAGATTTAAGTGAATCAAAAGAATTTTTAAAAAATCAAAATGATATATTATTATTATCAAATAAAACAAAAGAAGAAAGTTTATTAAAAAAAATAGAAGCTGAAAAATATAATTCAAATCTTCATATTAATCAAATAGAACAATTAACTGAACAAATAAATAATAAAGACAATGAATTATTAGATTTAAAAAATGCACTTGAATTAGCCAAAAATGGTTTAATAAATTTACAACAAGAAAAAGAAGATTTAATTAATGCTAATAATGATTTAAATAGTAAAATTAATATTGCAAATAATGAATTAAATAGGTTAAAAAATTTAGTTGTTACAAGAGATGAAGAAATAAATAATACTTTATTAAATTATAGAACTCAAAATCAAAAAAAATTATATGATGAAAGAAAAAATGTTGAAAATTATCAAAAAGAAATTGAAAATTTAAATTTAAATTTAAAAACCCTTAAAGCAGAATTTAAAGAATTTATTGATAATACAAATATTGAAAAAAATCAAAATGATAAAAATTATCAATTATTAGTTGAAGAAAAAAAAAATTTAATTAAAAGAATAAATGATTTACAATATGAGTTAGAATATATTAGAGGAGATTATGAAAATAAAATTAGAAGTTTATCACATTATGAAAAAGAATATTATTTAATGGGAGAAAGATATAGAAATTTAAATTTATATATGATATCTCAGAAAAATAGTGAA
>JAEEGL015478302.1_pt1 | contig 15890 bp, 14 predicted proteins | sample 9134231 | NCBI WGS metagenome assembly JAEEGL01 (sample SAMN16246548, study PRJNA631951) | gut metagenome | biome: gut microbiome; feature: rumen; material: fiber-attached | host: Bos | place: Iran: Karaj | collected 2018-10
GTAGTGATACACAGTTGGTCCGCAGGTGTACATTGAAACCTTGCCGGGCTCGTTTGGTACAAACTCATCAACTTTTCTTGTGAGCGAATTATAAAAGTAAAATTTCTCTGCCATAATATACTCCTCTAAATGGTTTTTATGTTATCCGGCTGTCGCCGCCATAGTCTTTTAAGTATCCTGCTTATCTGTCACAGCCCTGACAGCCTCCACAGCTTTCTCCTGTCTGGAAAGTCGCATTAACACTGAACGCATCCATAGGACTTGTCAAAAGACATATCGCCTGTGATGAAATACCTTCTCCGCTGCCGGTAAATCCAAGCCCCTCCTCGGTGGTGGCCTTTACGTTCACCTGAACAAGCTGTATTCTCAGAGCCTGTGCAATGTTGACCCTCATCTGATCGATATGCGGTCTCATCTTTGGCGCCTGTGCAATGATGGTTGCATCTATGTTTTCAATTATGAAGTGATTCTCTTCAAGAAGTTCACCGACTCTTTTCAAAAGGTCCAGAGAATTTGCGCCTTTGTAAGCCGGGTCGGTATCAGGGAAGTGCTTGCCTATGTCGCCAAGAGCTGCTGCTCCAAGCAGCGCATCCATTATTGCGTGAAGAAGCACATCTGCATCGGAGTGACCCAGAAGTCCCTTCTCATAGGGAATCTTCACTCCACCGATTATAAGATCCCTGTCCCCAACAAGTTTGTGTACATCATATCCCATTCCTATACGCATATTGTTTCCTCTTAATTTATTAACATTAAAAAATCATTTAAATGATCAGTTCCAGCAGGAAGGCTGTAGCACATGCACATCCTGCAACAGTCAAAAGACTCTTTCTGTTAAAGGCAAGAACCAGTGCCACCACGAATCCGCAAAGTGATGAGATCACATTATCCGTTGCTCTCAGTATCGCCGGAAAAGTCATAGCTGCAAGCGTCGCATAAGGCACATAATAGAGAAAAGACTTGATGAACCTGCTTTTAATCTCTCTCCTTATTAGTGTCAGTGGCAGCGCTCTTATTATATATGTGACAATCGCCATCAGCAAGATGTAAAGATAAACTCTGCTCATACCTCTTCACCTCCTGCTGTCTCCATTTCCTGCAGGGAGTCATCATCGTCTGGTTTAGGTGCCAACAGAGCTGCTGCCGCTGCCACAACAACCGTTATTATTATGATCCTGAATCCTGAAGATATCTTTTCCGCTAGGAAAGGCAGATAAGTGAATACTGTACTAAGGCCCATTGCCGACAGAACAACTGCCATTACTGCTTTGCTGGTCCTGGTATCAGGAATAATGATGGCAATGAACATGCCATAAATCGCAAGACCAAGACAGCTTATAAGTCTCTGTGGCATCAGCTGCCCCGAAAAGGCTCCCATGGTTGTACCAAGCACCCATCCAAAGACAGATACTATAATAAGTCCATACGAGTACAAAGGGTACAGCGTGCCTTTTTTCAGAACGCTGAGACCAAAGATTTCATCTGTTACTCCATAGGAAATTCCAAGTCTGTGAATCGTGCTGACTTTGGAATCCAGCTTCTGGGAAAGTGCGCATCTCATGAGCATATATCTCAGATTGATAATAAGCTGAAGGATAGCCAGTTCCACAAAGCTGCCGTTCCTGGCTATTATCTCAAGGGCTGAGAACTGTCCGGCACTGGTAACATTCAGCAGCGATGTCATTGCCGCCTGAAATGTTGTCATTCCGATCTTCGACGCCTCAATTCCAAAGGCAAAAGAAACTGCCATATATCCAAGACAGATCGGCACAGCATCCCTGCACCCATCCTTAAAGTCCTGTAAACTTCCGATTTTCATACAACAACTCCTCTGATACTACTTTTATACTGCTCTACAGGCATCTATTACATCTGTGATGCTGCATCCGGGAATACTCCCCTGGATCATCTGCTTATTGCCGCCTCCCCTGGCGCCATAATCATTTTTGAGCATGTTCTGCAAAAGTCCCAGGTCTTTTCCTCCATTGCCGGAAGCAATAATATACTTATATCCTTCGCTGTCCGCACCTGCGAAGACACCACAAAAACCGCTGTGCTCTGCAGAAAGCTTGTTGACTATTTTACGCATCAGGTTGCCGTCAAGGTCTTTTCCCTTGACCAGTAAAACGTCCTCCTGATCGCTTCCTATCTTACTTATTTCTATATCTATCAGTTGTTCTCTGCATTCTGAGAGTTCACCCTTCAGGGCGTAGTTCTCATCGGCAGTTCTTTTCACAGAATCTATAATCTTATCTGATCCTGTTGTTAGAAACTTGGTCAGATCTTTTAAAATACCATGCTCAGTATCAATAAACTCCAGAGCTCTTTTGCCACACAGAATGCTGACCCTGACGCCGCCTTTATAGTTCTGGCAGCTGATAACCTTCAAAATGCCGATTTCTCCTGTCCTGTCCACGTGAGGAGCACAGCAGGCACATACATCAACGCCGGGAATTGTTACGATTCTGATATCTCCGGACAGTTCCTTCTTACTCCTGTAATCGATATCAGCAAGTTCCTCTTCTGTAGGGAATTCGCATCTCACCTCAAGGTTGCGCCAAATTGCCTCGTTTGCCTTAAGCTCGATTTCTTTTATATCCTCATCAGTAAGGACTCCATTGTAATCCATGGTCACTTCTGAGTCGCTTAGGTGAAATCCCACGTTATCATAGCCAAATTTTGAATTAACCAGCCCAGAAAAGATATGCTCACCTGTATGCTGCTGCATATTGCTGAATCTGTGGTCAAAATCGATTATGCCATGCACAGACGTACCTGTTTCCAGAGGAGCATCCACCTCATGAGATATTACGCCATCCTTAATAGAAGCGTGTCTTACGCTGACTTGATTTCCGGCTGCATCCCTGATAATACCTGTATCAGAGCTCTGCCCTCCCTGCTCAGGGAAAAAAGCTGTTCCATCCAGCACAACGAAGTATCTGCCCTTGTCATCCTGTCTGCAGTCAAGAACAGTGGCATCAAATTCAGCCATATATGCATTTTCATAGTATAGTTCTCTTGTTTTTTCCATAGAGAACATTGTATCACAACGATAAAGAGAAATTAAGCCCATAAACTTGCAATTACCCACATAAAAAAACCGTCGCACCGGTTTATCAGTGCGACAGCTCATATCATTCATCATTCATTATCAGTAATATAGCTTCATGCCGTTTCAAGATGGAGTTCTGTAAGAATCCCAACTACTCTCTCTTTGATCTCATCCTTCTCTGACTTAAGTGAAAAAGCAAGCTCTGTGTAGAGGAGCTTCTCAGCTATGTTCAGGTACTTCTCATTGAGAGCTGCAAACTTCTTGCCCTCGGACTCCCTTACAGCCTTGATCTTACGAAGGGATTTAACAAGGCTCATCATCTCCTCAGCCACATTGTGCTTGATGACGTCCATGATAACAGGCTCTGCCTTCTTGCCCTCAGGCAGGTCAAGTTCCGGTGTAAACTCAATATCATCTATAAGATCCTCAGCTTCATCGGCACTGAGAACATCTCTTACTTTCTCATCGGCCCCCTCAACAGGTACATAGAGCACACTTCCGGTATCAACTGCAGAAATCATCTGATAGTACTCTTTCTCCTTGCCCCTCTCGATAAACGACGGAACGAGAATATCTCGAACACTGCATAAACCATGACTTCCGTAAATTACGCACTCTCCAATATTAAGCATCACGTTCCTCCTTTAATGATATAAAAAAGCCTCCCTAACCTAACGCCCGAAACACATAAATTATACCATATTATTACAGAAAATGTAATAATTTAAATTATTAAATTTTGCCCCTCCACTGCTCAAATGTTATCACATTTACGTGTTCGATCCTGGTCTCATTAAGCAATAAAATCCTTGCAGCAGGGTTTGTGTGATGGTAGGTGAATCCACATTTTTCCTGCACTCTTCTGGATCTTTCGTTCCCCTCAAAATACGCGCAGTATACTTTGTCCAGGCACAGGTCCTCGAAGGCATGACGGAGTAGCTCTTTTGTCGCTTCAGGCACAATCCCCTGCCCCCAGAACGGAACCCCGACCCAGAATCCCAGCTCTGCAGCCCAGCTCTCAAGAGGTCTTGTGGCAGTTCCCTCCAAAGTAAGCCCGATGCTCCCTATCACCTCTTCATCCCTGGCTTTGAGGCAGATGGCATAGACCTCCGCTTTTGCAAAGACAGTCCGTATGATTGCCCTGGAATATGCCTCATCCTTATGGGGAAGCCACCCGGCAGCAGGACCCACCCGCTCATCTTTTGCATATTTAAAGAGGCTGGGAGCATCCTCATCTCTCCAGCCTCTGAGTATCAGTCTCTTCGTTTCCAAAGTCATCATATCACCGCATCACATGCTCAGATAATTAAATCCGGTTCTGGCAATAAACTGGTCAAAAGACTTTTTGAACATGATAAAGTATGCCTCTTCTTTATGCTTTGCCTCATGGGTCAGATAAAAGATAACATTGCCGCTCTTTATATCCCACTCGATATCATGGCTGGGATCAAGGGCATCGATATCCTTGAAGGAGAGCCCGTATTTGTCCCTGCAGTACTGGTCTCTGTTTTCAAGATCCATGGCTTCCTCTATGACCTGACTCTTTATCTTTAAAAGATTGTCCAGCTGCTCAAGCATGATCTGATGAACGATATTAAAGGAGTTTATCTCGTATCCCACCAGTTTCATGTCTGAAATGATCCTGTCAAAATCCACATAGGTCTGGGCAAAGGGATCAACCTTCTTTTCACCGTAACTAAATACTGCATCATATAGAGCCTCGTTCATTGCCTTTCTCCTTTCTGCTGTGCCTTAAGAAACTCAATATATTCATCTTCCGGAATTGGTCTGGAATAATAAAATCCCTGTAAATATTCTACACCTTTTTCAACCAAAATTTCAGCCTGTTCTACGGTTTCAACGCCTTCTGCCAGAATATGCAGTCCGTAATCCTTCAAAAAGCTTACTGAATACTCCAGCATCCTCAGGTTATCAGGCTTATCCTTGTCCAGACAGTTCCATACGAACTCCTTGTCCATCTTTACAAGAACGTAATCCATCTTGAGAAGCTCTAAAAGATTGGAATAGCCTGAACCGAAGTCATCCATTGAGAAAGAAGATCCAAGTTCTTTTAACTTATGAACATTCTCCTTGAAGACCTCGTCATTGTTGATATAGGCAGTTTCAGTGATCTCAAAATTGATAAATTTAGGAGGAATCCTGTACTTCTCCATTTTCCTCATGAGCCTTGAATAAGTCTGTCTGTCCACAACCTCGTTGCCGGAGAGGTTGACCTCAATAGTCCTTACTCCGTAGCTCTGAAGATCCTCTCTTGCTATAAAGGAGCATACCTTCTCAAATACCAGATCATCGATTTCCTGTATGAGGCCACATTTCTCAGCAACAGGTATGAAGTCTTCGGGAGAAATATATCCTTCAGAACGTGGACGTTTAAGTCTAACCAAAGCTTCTGCGGACTTGAAACTACCCTCCTTAACCCATAGGATCGGCTGGTAGTAAACGTCAAAGGATTTATCCCTGACAGCCTGTCTGACAATCTCCTCAACATTATTGCGGTAGACCATCCGGTCAATTATCACATCATCAATTACCAGGTTGGGCGCTGACTGTGTAAAGATATACTCGCCGGAAACATAACTGAGTATCTGCAATGCTTTGTCGGCACCAGTAACATATCTGGGAACTTCAAGGACTGAAAATGTCAGTTTATAGTTGCGGCCGTTATCCTTGTAGTTCATGATCAGAGACATGAAATGTTCAACTTTTTCAGGTGATTCTATAAAAAAGCTTAAGGTATTCCATTCCGCCAGATAAGCCGGTTCCCCTATGTTCTGCTCCGCCAGCTTAGCGACACTTTCCACCAGGCTGTTTAGCTCAAATCTGTCTTCACCGCTGATAACATTGGATTTGCCGGTAAAAATAACAGAAACTATGAAAAAAGGACGTGTGTCGGTGTATCCGAATTTCTCTTCTATCATGTAGATAAAAGCATCTCTGTTTTTAACGTTTGCAATGTTCTTTTCGTAGTATTCCATGGGATTCTCCATGGACAGGAAAAGAATCAGCGCCATCAGCATCATGGCTACGGAAGAAACCTGATAACCGTGGAAGGTCAATTGGATGAAAGCTAAAAGAGCCCATATCACCAGGCCTATTATAATGGCCCTTGAGTCATCCTTTCTCATCCTCTTTTGAAATACAATGGCTACAATCATTGTTACAAAGATATACAAAAATCCTATGAAGTAACAAAACATTACCACTGAGCCATATGTATAATAATCGCCCGCCGCATTGGTAGTGTAATATACCTTGCCAATCAACAGGGAAATGATTCCCAGAAGTGCCGGAATTCCCATAACTACTGCAATTCTCCAGGATGCGCCCTTTCCTCTCTCAATTCGGGCATAGACATAAACCAGCATGAAATATGCACATATGATCAGCGTCGCCACGTAAAAGTTCTGGCTCACTCTCCGCAGAGCAAAGAAATAATAATCAAGGTACTGGAATATCGTACACTCGACGATCTCGCATACCAGGTTTACAAAAATGGCTACAAGGAAACAGAAAAAGACCCGCGAAGAAATATTCTGCGGGATATTTTTCCTCAGGTAGATCACTATTAGTACAGACAGTACCAAAATTGCAATAATAGGTGTGCGTATTTCCATAAACTGATTATAATACAAATATTGTCAAACAACAAATCATTTAGCCTCTGAATTTGCCTTTACCAACTGAGTATAAAAGGCGGTAATGGGCAGGAAACTCTGGGCAAAATTCTTTGGTGCACCGCTTCCGACAATCACGGTATCTTCCACTATTCGCTTGCCTCCTATCGATGCAGGAGCAACTTTTATTGCCCTTTCAAAGGTCTTTTTTCCAAACTCCAGATATTTTATATCACCGGTAAGTTCATATCCGATGGCCATAGCCTCTAAAAGCAGCGTATTTGTACCATTTCTGTTTAAGCTGGGCAGTTCTTTGTACAGGAATAATCCCTGTCTTGTCATAAAGTTCTCAGTAAGATCATCAATGGCTCCAAGGATCATTCCTTTAAGCTCATCATTCGGAAACGCCCTGTAATATCTCATCAGCGATCCAACTGCCACAGATATCATGAACCCCACTCTGATCGTGGTGTTGTCGGTATAGGGCGACAACCATTTACCATACCTGTCGTTCCATGCCTTAAACTGTGAGAGGATCCACCTGCATTTATCTGTCCATTTCTCATCATGGGTCTCCAGGAAAAGAGCTGTCAGCGTCCTAAGGGCCCATCCGGTCTCCCTTGCACTGGCCTCTCCCGGAACCTGGTACATGGGCGTATCAAGGAGCCTTATCACATTTTCCCCAATGCCAAGGGCGGTCTTAAGTGCTCTCTCGTCTCCGGTGAAATGATAGAGATCAAGGAGGCCTTCCACCCATTCATGACTGCATACCATCTCTCCCGTGCAGCCATTGCCCTCTTCTGAGCCACCTGTATGTCTTCTTGTGTGTTCCCACTGTCCTCCCACTCTCAGCGGATCACTGCTGTAATGGCATACATCCACATCCATCCAATGCCAGGCTGCTGCCACGGCATAGTCAAGGAATCTTCTGATGCCGCTTCTGGCATACATCATAAACATTGCATGCGGATAATCATATTCATTATTGGTCCACACGAGGTTACCGCCACCTCGTCCCTGGGCGGTATAACCCGGGTCAGGCGCATCACCAAAGTTCAGCATTCCATAACACCTGGCATGGCTGTCAGCCTTGTCTATCAGGGCGATTTCAACATCATCAATCTGCTCTTCTTCAGACAAGAAGATGTCGGGCATAACAGACGCTTGTGCGAATTCCTGTGGGTCTATGGAAGGCTTGTCAGGCATCTGATATATAAGACTTCTGTTATCCAGCTCATATATCGGCTCATTGGCATCATGGAAATGCAAAAGAAATCTCGTCTCCCTGGCCATGCCGGAGGTAAATACAACAGGAGAAGCCTTGGTCATGTCTTTACCAGCCTCCTGATCGGGTATAATAAATATTGTTATTCCATTTTTATCGCTTCTGACTGCTTTCGGAAAGTTCTGGAAGGCCTGAAAGACTGTCGCACATACTCCAACATTCTGCAAAGGATCAGTATAGTCTGCCATAAAGGTCCCGTATAAAACCTCCGCAAAATGCTCATTGGCCTCCTTTTCAAGCATTTCAGCTATTATTGTATTCTCAACGGCCTCACCGCTTCTGCTGATTTTGAATTCGGTCCTATAATTTGATTTGGCAACAATAGTGCGTATGTTGTGTCCAGAATTGAGTTTGATACTGTTACTTTGAGCATGTGTTTTATCAGAATCTGAGCTGTCCTCAGACTGCTGTTTAACAATGTCAAAGGTTGGCAGGTCTTTTATACCCGTTGTGGTAACAATATCCCCGCTGACGCTCATCCCCTTGGTGTCGCCACATCCGGTTGAATCCACTTTAGCGCCTGTATACTTTGGACTGTCATACTGAATGTCAGCATCTTTACTGGTTTTTACCGCAAATATAATATCGTCAGGTTTGATATCTCCATCAGTGCAGTTGATAAACTTAAAGCCCATATCAAGCCATGGTTTTCCTGCCGTCACTGAAATTCTCATTTCAAAACGGATTCCTTCACCGGAAAATGCATTCTCGTTTTCCGGAAAACATCTGCCGCTTCCCTGTATAATTGAGAGTATTTTTCCACACTTTACGACTTCCCATTTGTCAAAAATAGTCTTTAGTTTCTGACCGCCTATCCTGACAAAAGGGCCTTCAAATTGCTCCCTTGCAAAAGATATATCATGATATTTAAAACTATAAAAAAGGCAGACGCTATCATCTTTGACAGAGAAACAGAGTGCTCCGTTACTGGCACTAATCCTGCCACTATCTTCTGCTATTACAACCTTGTCTGTTGCAATACTTGTCATACAAGGACCAGTACCATAGGTAAGTTCCAGCTCTTTCCCTGCATTTCCCGGAAGATCTGCAAGAAAATTGAGGTAAGCATATCTGATTGATCCGTCGTCCCAGGTAGAAGTCACTTCCGTTTGAATCGGAAGGGTTCTGTTACCATCTGTTATGATTAGGCATTCTGCCTGATCAGCAGGGAGCTTTCCCTTTGCAAAGGGCACACATATCCCGCAAAGCTCATTTTTCCTGTCATCCTTGTAAAGCTTATCAAAGAATATCTTCATTTTAAATCTCCTGTGCTTCTAAGCACTATTCAGGGCATTTTGTTTCAATTTCCGATACACTATCCCGGGCACTTGGCTCTAATTCCTTACCTCTCAGTCTTAAGGAGATATGATGTATATCCGGGAACCTCAAGTCCTCCACCGAAATCCACCTCTTTTCCTGTTATGAGATCTGTGGCTCTTCCCGATCTGGCATCAAAATGCGCACGGAATGGATTCTCATCTGCATTAATAACTGTCAGAACTCTGTCGCCCTCAGTCTCCCTCTCAAATATGCACTGCTTATTGGTGAGAAGAAGGGACTTGAATCCTCCATAATTCAGAGCAGCTGAGCCCTTCTGAGCCTTACATAGTGCTGCAATGTGGTCTGTAAGTTCATTCCACTTAGGCTCATCGAAGCATGGCCTCAATGCAGGATCTCCCTGCTTCTTGTCAGCCTTCTCACCCCATTCACTTCCGTAATATATGGTTGGAATGCCCGGCATACCGAACATAAGAGTATATATGAGTTTCAAATGCTCAGGATTATTAAGAATGCTGGCGATCCTTGATACATCGTGGTTATCCACAAACGATAACAGGTGCTTGCCTTTGTACAGTGTCCAGTTCTCCGGCCCAAACTGCCTCAGCAGGGAATGAACTATCTCAAAAAGATTCATGCTGTTCATGGCTGAGAACATACCCTTGTAGCACTCGTAGTTAGTGGCACTGTGACATAAATCATCGCCCATGATGCGGTTATAATCCCCGCCTATCATCTCTCCCATCAGGAAGAACTCATCCTTCCATCCTGCACTCTCACGTCGAAGTCTCCTGATGAAGTCGCTGTCCACGCAGTATGCCACATCAAGCCTCAGACCATCGATTCCAAACTCATCGATCCAGAATTTTACACTTTCCAATAGATAGTCAGCCACCTGTGGGTTCTTGAGATTGAGTTTCACCAGATCATAGTTACCTTCCCAGCCCTCATACCACAGGCCATCGTTGTATCCACTATTACCATCAAAGCTTATATGGAACCAATCCTTATAGGGCGAATCCCATCTCTTTTCCAAAACATCCTTAAATCCAAAGAATCCTCTGCCTGCATGATTGAATACACCATCCAGAACCACCTTGATCCCGTTCTCATGAAGCTCGCTGCATACCTTCTTGAAGTCCTCATTGGTTCCCAGTCTTACATCTATTTTGCGATAATCCCTGGTATTATACCCGTGAGTATCCGACTCAAATACCGGATTAAACATCACCGCTCCCACTCCCAGCTTTTTCAGGTGCGGGATCCAGTCGATGACCTTCAGTATCCTGTGCTCCAGATTTCCATCATTTTCAAAGGGTGCTCCACAGAACCCCAAAGGATATATCTGATAAAAAGATGTCTCATATGCCCACATTGTCGTTTCCTCCTATTTCTGCCTGTTGTTATTGCATCTTTAATGTTGTGTTTTCAACATAGTTCTATTTTACAATAAAAATGGTAAAAAGTTTTTTCAAATATCATGTTGACAACACCCCCTGTTTAGGAGTATATTATCTTAGTCGGCTCCAATGAGCAGGCAAATATGGCGAGATAGCTCAGCTGGCTAGAGCACGCGGTTCATACCCGCGGTGTCGAGGGTTCAAGTCCCCCTCTCGCTACTAAGTTGAAAATGCGGGAAACGTCCTATTTTAGGCGTTTCCCGTCTTTTTTTGTTTCTTATCTTCAGGGCAAAATTTGATTAATTTTGATGAAAACTCTCTTAGTGCCCTTGTTTTCTCAGATGTTTCGGACATATCGTAGTTATAACAGAGCTCATTTGTAGTCTCCAGATGTCCTAACATACTCGCTACAGCCTTGATGGGAAGTTCCTGTCTGAGGTATGAAGAGACGATCCTGCGGATCTCATGTATTGATGTATTTGATATCCCTGCTTCTTTCGCTCTTCTCGATACAGCTGAACCAATCGTATGTGCGGTACATCGCTCTCCGTCTTTTCTACAGAAAACATATCCTTCAGGGCTGCAGAAACCAAGACTCTTGACTTTCAGAAACAGATTTCTGATGTCGTCCGTCATGGGGATTTTCCTGTGCTTATAGTTCTTAGGCTCACCCACCACTATTTCAGACGGGCCGTCAGAATAATCGAGTCGGTGCTCTGAATAATCCACGTGGATCCAGTTGTCGTCAATATCGCTCCAGTGTAATGCAGCCAACTCTCCAACTCTCATGCCCGTCAGAATCGCGAGTTCAATGGCATAATCAGCCACATATTCAGGATACGCTTCCTCATGTTTAAGAACTGCTTTTCGTAAAGCTTTGAGTTCGTTGAGTGTAAGTACTCTTTCAGAATCGTCCTTCACCGGTTTCAGTTGGCATCTGGATAGGATAAGACGTCTGTCTATGAGTTCCGACGGATCAGTATCTATATACTTGTTCCGCACAGCGAACTTGAACGCCTGGCAGACATAGCTCAGCATGTTGCTCGCACATTTCTCTGATATGTCATGAGTTTCAATGATCTTCACGAGCATCAGTTCAAGTGATGTAGTTAATGGATTTTAAATCAAAAATTCAAAAGACTCTTCAATTTACTCTGCCAATATTCCCATCATCTTTCTCATGTCTTTTTCGGATGTCTGTTTCAACATGGAAAACTTGCCTGTAAGGATTACCTGCTCGTAGCTGATAAGCCCTTTGTGATAGAGTTCAAGGCTCTTTAGCAGATCTCTCTTTTCTCCTATATGCTTAAAGGCATCGATAAGATACTCCTCCATCATGTACATCCTTTTGATGCGAAGATTATTCTGCGATTCAATTTCCTGAATATCTTCCTCTTTAGTGCTGTTACAGATGCCGGTTATCATCACTCCGTTCTCCTGTGTCAGGGGCAGAATTTTCTTTTCAGCAAGCTGATCTTTATCGAACCCCCTGACCGCATCGTCATAATCCAGTCTGACTACCAGATCGTCCGGCACAAACTGGATATGCTTCACGTGTCCCAGAGCACGGATCATCTGTTCTTCAGTTATCAGACCCTTATTAATGAGATATGAACCCACCTGTTCTCCATGCTCTTTGTCCATGTTGGCAAGGGCGTCCTTAAACTGTCGGGCTGTTATCAATCCCTGAGCGATCAATACATCTCCCAGCATTCTCCTGTACTGTCTCAATTGATCCCTTGACAGGAAATCGTGATCCGTCTTTGCCCATTTAACTTTTCCGCGCTCTTTGTCCTTCTGAAGTTCCTGCGTCTGCAGCTCTTTCTTTTTCTTGGGCACAAACCCCAATTTCATCTTAAAAGCGCCAACCACGGCAAAGAAGTTTATGATATTTCCATAAATAAGCCTGATAGGGAACAATGGCGGTAAGAGGCAGCCAAAGAACACACTTCTCATGCCATAAACGCTGTATAAAGCAATTCCACGTGTTACCTGTCTGAGGCACATGATAACAAAAACTGCAAGTGCCATGTAATAAATGATTGACCCCTTTGTATAGAAGGGATCCAGCCTGAAAATCGCTGCAACGATCATATATATGGCGAGTATATATCCCAGAAGCGGCAGAAGATTTAAGAATTTTGTCTTTATGTCCTTATAAAAAGAATATCTGCCTGCAAGAGAGACTTTTTCTCTGGTAAATACATCCTTTATCCCAATCGACTGCATCGTAATCCCATATGTCCATCTGGTCTTCTGTCTGACAGCCGCTTTAAACGTAGCTGGGAAAAGAGATCTTGTAGTGATAAAGTCCATCTTTACTCTGCCATTCTTTAATACACGGGGAAGCCTGTTAAGTACGTAGTAAACAGAAATTCCTTTCTTATAAAGATTAAGTGATAACAGATAATCTTCAGTAAGGCTCTCAGATGGCAGAACCGGTTCATCTCCAAAATCCTCAAGTGCCCTCCTGGAAATAGCAAAGCCCGTACCTGCACAAGGAACAAAAGCCCCCATATCTCTTCTTTGAACAAGAGTCGTAAAATGGTTCTCTGCAAATTCATCAGCGTAGGTAGCAGTCGTAAGCTGTTTAAAAAAATTCCGGAGCTTTGGCATTTCAAGTATAGGAAACACAGGAAACTGCAGCGTATCATATTTATCAATGAGATAATTTGTGGTCAAAAGCTCATAGGTATGTATTGCATCCTCAGAATCATGGATAGTAAGCGATGCAAATCGGAGCGAATGCTTCTCTTCAAACTTCTTTATTTCAACAATTATATTGTTAATATTCTGTGCCTTAGTAGTAGGACCTTCCATTATATTGATCACAGCATGAACGTTCGGGAATGATTTACTGACTTCTTCCACTGCAGCAATAGTCTCCGGGTCATTAGGATAAACTCCTACAAAAAGATGATACATCGACTTCGGATAATCAGTGGTATTCAGGAAGTTTGTGATAACATCACCTATTACATTAGCCTCATGCCATGCTGCTATACACACTGCAAGCATCTTAGGCGGAGTCTCACGGAGCGTAACAAAGTCCAAAACATCTTCTTCATGCTTTTTTTTGTGAAAAAAAGAAGATATCACAGCGAAGACATACCAGATAAGATCATCCAACCCAAATATCAGGTAGATCACGATCATAAAGCAACCAAAATATTTAAAAAAAATCTCTACAGTCATACAGGTTCTCCATACTCAATCAGGTCTGAGGGTTCCAGGGCAGGTAGTTCTTTCCTTCAATAATATCTGCAATTCTCTCGCATGCATGACCGTCTCCATAAGGATTGCATGCACATGACATGGCTTCATACTTCTTTTTATCTGTCAACAGTTCTGTAAAGCTTTCATAGATCGTCTCTTCAGTAGTTCCCACAAGTTTAAGGGTTCCGGCTGTAACACCTTCAGGTCTTTCTGTAGTATCTCTCATGACAAGAACTGGTACACCATAGGATGGGCATTCTTCCTGGATTCCTCCGCTATCAGTAAGGCATAGGTAGGATCTGGCTTCAAAATTGTGACAATCAAACACCTCAATAGGTTCAATTATATGAATTCTCTCACACCCTCCCAGTTCAGCAGCTGCTGCCTCTCTTACCAGCGGGTTCATGTGTATCGGATAAACTGCTTTCACATCATCATGTTCGTCCAGAACCCGTCTGATTGCCCTGAACATATTGTGCATAGGCTCACCAAGATTCTCACGGCGGTGAGCAGTTATAAAAATCAGCTTATCGCTGCCTGCCCACTCAAGTTCCGGATGGGTATAGTTTTCTTTTACTGTATGTGCCATGGCATCTATCACAGTATTACCCGTGACATAAATCCCGGATTCTTTCTTCCCTTCCCTTAGAAGGTTTTCTTTAGAAAGAGGTGTCGGCGCAAAATTATAGGAGCTGATAATCCCCACAGCTTCTCTGTTGAACTCCTCCGGATATGGGCTATAGATATTGTAGGTCCTAAGTCCTGCTTCCACATGTCCTACAGGAATCTTAAGATAAAAACATGCAAGAGCCATGACAAACGTACTCGTAGTATCTCCGTGTACAAGAACCAGATCGGGTTTTATCTTTTCCAGAAAAACTCTTGCTTTTTCGAGTATCCCGCCTGTTATATCAAAAAGAGTCTGCTTTTCCTTCATAACATTCAGATCATAGTCTGGCATTATACCAAAAGCATCACAGACCTGATACAGCATTTCCCTGTGTTGCCCGGTAGACATGAGTATTGTTTCAAAGCAGTCCCTTTTCTTCATTTCCAGATATAAGGGTGCCATTTTGATCATTTCAGGTCTTGTGGATGCACATAATACTACTCTTTTCATAGATTACCCCTTACGTTAATTTGTCAATTATATCGTAGTTATTGTACCACTTCTGCACCTTTACAGGTGCTGTTTTCTGGTCATGTAAGCAAAAAATCGCCAAATATCAAAATAGTCCGAAAAAGAAAATAATCCCAATTCTACCCACTATGATTTTTGATGATTTTTTGATGAATTTTCAAAAAGATGAAGCCGCAAGCCCTGTATTCATACATGTTTTGAGGATTTTCCCTTTGGTTCAAATCCCCCTCTCGCTACTAAAAAGGAAGTGCAACGCGCACTTCCTTTTTTGATTCTTATTTGCAAAACATTATTCCTCTACTGCGGTGTAAACCAGTCAGGAACATTACTTGACAGCCTTACAAGAACACCATCTTTATAAATCGCAAATCTCCTGATGGTTTTGCTATTATCATAGACTGCTACCAGATTACATAGAGGCAACACTGACCAAATTTAGCTTTCTTGATGTTGTCTATCACAGAACGTCCGCATAAAGTGGTCTCCTGATTAAAACTTTGTATACCTTCAATATATGAATGCAGCTTTTCAACTGCTTTCTTCCCTGCTGTAAAAACATCTGCTGAATTATGCCAATCGCCACTTAATCTCTCAGAATCTCGTCAGCATTTACTCTGTTTTCACATTTAAGATCCGGATCCAACTGATACAAAGTAGATTTACCGGCGCCATTAACACCCGCAACAATAGTATATTTCTTCATGATCTTAAAAGAGATTCCTTTCAATCACTTCTTTTTGCTTTTTTTGAAGCAAAAACCAGTTTTTTACTATTGGGGTTATTATCTCACAGCGACAACTTCTCATACTAATCGATTCGAAAAAGACAGTAGTCCCGAGGTAATACAAATGATATTATTTGAAATACTTGTTTTGCTGTAATA
>JAEEGL011421457.1_pt1 | contig 15889 bp, 12 predicted proteins | sample 9134231 | NCBI WGS metagenome assembly JAEEGL01 (sample SAMN16246548, study PRJNA631951) | gut metagenome | biome: gut microbiome; feature: rumen; material: fiber-attached | host: Bos | place: Iran: Karaj | collected 2018-10
CACCCATCTTTATCGTTGACGAGAACAACCACGGCACCATGATCAGCTATCAGAACGTGTCGGTCAACATTCCTGCAGGAGCGACCAAGACGTTCTACTTCGACTTTGACAACCTGGCCTTCGGTTCGCGATATGCGCTCAACATCTTCGGACGCAACGAGAACGAAACGACGGTGAACCTCGTGCCGCCGGGTGGCAGCAAGTACTACACCATCGACCGTGGTATGGTGGTTTGGGACGGTCAAGGCAACCGCGTCGGCTACAAGCCTTATAACGGTATCAGGGTTCCCGAAAATGCAGTAGCCGTAAGTCTGGAAAACCTTAACCTGACCTCATTGATTCCCAACGAGAATCCCAATACGCTGTTCTACATCGGTAATTCGGCAAGATACATCCCCGCCGGTCTTGAGAACAAGAATGTCATCCAAAATTTCGTGGCTGTTCGTGACATAACCCTTTATCATGGCTATGATTTCTATGCCCCCTACCGCTTCTCGGCCGAGAATATCAGCTATGAGCGCAAGTTTAACCAGGGTCGCCACGCTGGCCAGGAGGGTGGATGGAGCACTATGGTGCTGCCGTTTGCCGCTACCGGTGTGACTGCCGATGGTGCCGCTATTGACTGGATGCACAGCAAGAGTGACGCCAAGGGCCTGTGGGTGTGCAACTTCAATGAGGAAGAGGACACCAACGATGATGCCATGCTCATGGCCGGCTATATGGGCAATGAGTTAGAGGCCAACGTGCCTTACTTCGTGGCTCCCTATGACGGCGCTAACGGCACCGACATGCGCGACAAGACCTTCATCTTCTCGGCCAATAACGTGATGGTCAAGCCCAATCCCAGCGCCATCACCAGCGGCACCTATCACATGACGGTAGGTGAGTTCGTTCAAACGACTGTCGAGAATGCCTATTTCCTGAATGCCACCGGCAGCCACTTCGTGAAAGCCGAGAATGGCACAGTGAACGCCTTTGAGGTGTATGCCAACGACGTGAGAGCAAGCGACGCCACCCAGCTCAGGATCTTCATCGATGAAGATGCCGAGGAAACATCGAGTGACAAGGGCGACGTTAACCATGATGGTATCATTGACGTCAGTGATGTGACGGCCCTGATTGCCGCTGTGCTCGGAAACCAGGAAGGCATTTCGATGGATGCTTTCGACATGAATAATGACGGCATCCTTGACGTGGGTGACGTGACAGTTCTGATTGCCCGTGTCCTTAACGGCCATTGGTAATTCGCTCTCCCTCCCATGATAAACGAGGGCACGCCATGTCAGATGGCGTGCCCTCGTTGTCTTTGTGATTAGTCCTTAATTACTTCTTCGACGGATATGTCATCCATTGGGATGTGGTATCGTAGCAACGGTCTATCAGCTCCGAGCAGCGATAAGTCAGGATATGCAGCCCGTCATAATAACTGTACAGGTCATGGATGAGTGTGCTGTCGCCACTGAAGTCCTTGACGTGCTGCTCGCCCATGATTTCACACAACAGGGCATGGTCAAGAGGCTGTAACGACTGGGTGCGGAACCGAGGCGGCACAATTACCACATAGTCCACATGGTGCTCGTTGAGCATCGCGGCAATTTCCCGCAATAGTCCTTCGGCCTTGGCATCTATACTCAAGGGCATGGGATTGGGCAACGGCTGCATCTCCACCAGCCATGGCATTGTGGAAAAATATTTCTCAGGATCACTGATAATGATGGAGTCGAGCACATTCTCAAGATCCTCATTGGCCAGTTCATTGCGCCCACCGCTGGGCACCGTCTGCATCTTGCCGTCCTCGACGAGTTTGTCGGCTACCATCGAGGGGAAGAACTGATAAAGCAGGATTTCGGGGTCACGGAAAGCGTTGAAATGCACTCGCTGGAAGTCCAGCCATGTAATCTTGGGAGAAACATCATAGTGGGGCACATAGGGCATCTCTTCATAACGTGTACCGCGACGATACATCTCCTCTTCCATCACCAGCAGGGCATGGCGTACGGGGATTTGATGATCAAACAGGTAACGCAACTCATCCCGGATTCCCTCAAGAGGCTCGGCGCCAGCCGTGAAATGATACACACTGGCACTGTCGGGCAAGTGCTTTTTCCATGCGTCAACCGAGAAATTGGACGATAACGATGACCCGAAGATGAAGGAATCATAGTGCTGCGTGTCGTTGTAATAGTTCAAACCCTCGATTGCGACATAACGCTTATTGGGGATACGCTCCAGTGTGTCGCCAGGCTCCACCGAGACACCACTGTAGCGATGCACCACCTTGAACGGGTCTAACGTGAGATAGAGCGCGACATAAGCCGCTACCGGCAGCAATGCCAGCAACGTGCGTAATACGAATTTCCTGAATCCTGGCTGTTTCATCACTCAAATCTCTAAAACTGAAAATAAATAAATTGCATGTTACGGTCCAGACCGATGATGGAAATACCTATCAGCAAGGCACAATAGATAAGCCAGCGCACCGCAGTGGGGAATGGCATATGTTCAAGCGGGAACTCATGCTTGCGGCCCAACCACTCGATGATAAAGAACGGAATCATATAGAACAACGGCTGGCCGAACACTGGACGCAACCGCCAAGTGGTGTTGAACATCACATCAATGATTTCGTTGAGGTGTACCAAGTTGTTGGCACGGAACGATATCGACGCCAGAGCAAAGACGAAGAAAGTCCACAAGCAACGCGGAATGTCACGGTTGCTGGCATGAGCGCTCAACTGCTTGCGGGGCAGGAACACAAAGGGCACCATGAGCAAGCCGTTGATTACACCCCAAATCACAAAAGTCCAGTCGGCGCCGTGCCACAAACCCGAGAGCGTGAACAGCACCATGACATTGAACGCAGTGCGCCATTTGCCGCGACGTGAGCCACCCATCGGGAAATAAACATACTGGCGAAACCACGCGATCAGCGAGATGTGCCACCGTTGCCACAACTCCTTCATGTTGCGTGAGAAGAAAGGATAACGGAAGTTAGGTTTCAGCCTGATATTGAGCAAGCGCGCCGAACCGATGGCGATGTCACTGTATCCCGAGAAGTCGGCATAGATCTGAATCACAAACAGCATTCCCGCCCACAACATGCTGGCGGCAGAGAAATGGTAAGGATTATACAGCAGCTGGTCGACATAGTAACCGATGCTGTCGGCAACAATCACCTTCTTGGCTAGACCCCACAGGATCTGGCGCATACCGATGACCGCTGTGGCATAATCAAACGTCTTGGTGCGCAGGAACTGCGGTAACAGGTTGGTTGCACGCTCAATGGGGCCGGCCACCAGCTGCGGGAAAAACGAGATGAAGACGCAGAAGGCCACCACATCGCGGGTGGGCTTGACGTCGCCACGATACACATCGATGGTGTAGCTGATGGCCTGGAAAGTGTAGAACGAGATTCCCACCGGCAGCAGGATGTGCAACGTGGGCCAGTCGGGATTCATGCCGAAGAAGTTCAACAGATCCACCAAACTGTCGCGCAGGAAGTTCAGATACTTGAACACTGCCAAAATTCCCACATTGAGCACGATGTTGAGCGTCACCCACATCTTGTCGTGGCCTGAACGGTCACCACGCATCATCAGCGCCGACCCATAGGAACTGAGCGAAGTGAGCAATATCAGTCCCAACATGCGCCAATCCCACCAGCCGTAGAAGACATAGCTTGCGACGAGCAGGAACAAATTCTGCCATTTGAGATGCTTTCTCAACCCCCAGTAGATAAAGAATACCAGGGGAAGGAAGAAAGCGTATGTATAAGTATCGAACTGCATAACTGATTCACATAGGATACTCTCAGAATTGGAAATAGATGAACTGAGTGCTGTAATCAAGACTGGCAAGGCCTATCCCTACCAACAGGCCCCAGTAAATAATCCAACGCACGACGCGCGGCATCGGCATCAGTTCCAAGGGGAACTCCTGCCTGCGACCCAGCCACTCGATGGCAAAGAACGGAACGACATAGTACAATGCCTCCAGGAACTGGGGCAACACAATCCACGAGCCGTGGGCAACCACATCGCAGATGGTCTTCAGGTGGCCAAAACCATTAGCGCGGAAAGTGATAAACACCATAGCAAAGATGAAGAACGTGAGCAGGCAACGTGGCAGTTCACACAACGAGGCATGCTCGCTCATCTGTTTACGGGGCAGGAACACAAACGGCAACAAGAGCAAGCCGTTGATTGTGCCCCAAATCACAAAGGTCCAGTCGGCACCATGCCACAGGCCCGAGAACGAGAAAACAATCATTGTGTTCAACGCCGTGCGCCACTTGCCACGACGCGAGCCTCCCAACGGGAAATAGACATAGTGACGGAACCAGGTCATCAACGATATGTGCCATCGCTGCCACAATTCCTTCATGTTGCGTGAGAAGAACGGGTAGCGGAAATTTGGTCTCAGCTTGATATTCAGCAACTTGGCCGAACCGATGGCGATATCACTGTAACCCGAGAAATCGGCATAGATCTGCACGGCAAACAGGATACCCGCCCACACCATATCGAGGCCAGAATAGTAATAGGGATTGGCATAAATCTGGTCCACATAGTAGCCCATGCTGTCGGCAATGATGATTTTCTTGCCCAAGCCCCACAGGATCTGGCGCATGCCGACAACGGCGGTGCCGTAGTCAAACGATTTGGCTCGAAGGAACTGCGGCAACAGGTTGGTAGCACGCTCGATGGGACCGGCAACCAACTGCGGGAAAAATGCGATATAGACGAAGAACGCCACTATATCGCGCGTGGGCTTGACATCACCACGATAAACGTCGATGGTGTAGCTGATGGCCTGGAAGGTGTAGAATGAGATACCCACGGGCAACAGGATGTTCAGCGTGGGCCAATCGGGGCTCATGCCGAACAAGCCCAGAAAATCGGCAAAGCTGTCGCGCAGGAAGTTAAGATACTTATACACGCACAGGATGCCCAGATTGAGCACGATGTTGGCAGCGGCCCACAGGCGGTCACCGCGTGAACGGTTACCACGCATCATCATTGCAGTGCCCCATGTGGTCAATGAGGTGAGCATGATGAGCCCCAGCATGCGCCAATCCCACCAGCCATAAAAGATATAGCTGGCGATGAGCAGGAACAGGTTCTGCCATTTGAGATGACGTCGCAACCCCCAGTAGATGAAAAACACCAGGGGAAGGAACAGGGCGTAGGTGTAAGTATCAAATTGCATAATAACCCACAAAGTTACAAAAAAAGGCTTTTGGATAGGATTTTAGGGTTCAGTTTTTTGATTTTACCACGCTTTCATCGACGGCAAACGGCACCAATCTATCAACAGGCTTGGACATCAAGGCAAAAAGTGGTACCTTTGCAAGCAATATGACACCTGATGTCGAACATAAGGTCAAGACACTCTATGTGAGTGACATGGACGGAACATTGCTAGGCGAGGACTCGCTTCTATCGGCAGGCACCATCGCCACACTCAACCACATCATCGATGACATGGGTGGCATGTTCACCGTCGCCAGCGCCCGCACACCAGCGACGGTGGTACCGCTCATGCAGGAGGTACACGCCAAGTTGCCTTTCATCGTCATTGGCGGATCGGCATTGTGGAATCCCGTCACTTCATGTTATGAGCACACCCGCTGCATCAGCAATTCTACGGTGAATGCCGTCGCCGATGTGTTTGACCGGCACAATTTCCACCCTTTCATCTATCGCCGCCACGGCAACAGCCTGCTGCACACCCATCACTATGGTCCCCTATCGGCCCAAGAGCAGCGATTTGTCGAGCAACGCCAGCACCTGCCGCTCAAGCAGTTTTTCCTCAATGACAGCGGCTACCGCCACAACGATGACGAGGCTTTGCTCATGTTCGCAATGAACAAGTATGCTGTGCTCAAAGACATCGCCACCGACATCAAGGCGACCGTTGACACCTGCACTGTGATGCTCTACCACGACATCTTTGATGACAGCGAGGGGTATCTTGAGATTTTCAGTGCCGGCACCAGTAAAGCCCGTGCCATACGGCAGCTGGCCCATGACGTGGGCGCTGGCCGGGTGGTCGTTTTCGGTGATAACCGCAATGACATCGCCATGATGCAGGCAGCCGACCACAGCGTGGCCGTGGGCAATGCCTTCGACGAAGTCAAGCTAGCGGCCAGCGAGGTCATCGGCCCCAATACGGCCGACAGTGTTGCCCATTGGATAGAAGCCGACCTGAAAGCCAACACCTAAAACCTAAACCCTAAATTTGTCCAATTCAAGGGAATTCCCTAATTTTGCCCACCGAAATGGCCAATCTGCGTAACATATATGACTCACGTCGCATCTGGAAGGTGGTTTTCCTTGCCATCTCACTGATGCTGGTGGGATTATTCCTGTACATATCCAACAACCTCGTCAAGGACCTGGCTCAACAGGAACGGGAACGTATGGAGATTTGGGCCAACGCCACCCAAGAGCTGGCAACCGTGGGCAGCGAGGTGGATGCCGACGGTAATCCCGTGGATCCCAGCACGACCGATGTGGACTTCCTGTTGAGCATCATCGAGGCCAATCACAACATCCCGGTACTCCTCGTCGACGATCAGGACAACATCCTGTTGCACCGCAACTTCCGTCTTCCCGAACCTGAAGACAGCCTGGCCTTTGAGACGACACCCACCAACATGGCCTACTTGAACAAAAAGCTTCATCACCTCAAGAACACCGAAAACAAGATCGACATCAAGATTGATAAGCACACCACCCAATACCTATACTATGAAGACTCGACACTGCTGCGCCGACTGTCCTATTTCCCCTACATTCAGCTGGCAGTGCTGGTCTTGTTCTTCGCCATCGCCTACTTTGCCCTAATGAGCATCAAGCGTGCCGAACAGAACAAGGTGTGGGTGGGTTTATCCAAGGAAACTGCCCATCAGCTGGGCACCCCAATCTCGTCACTGATGGCATGGACCCAGCTGCTGGAGACCATGGGAGTTGACAAGAGCATTGTCATCGACATGGACAAGGACGTGAAGCGCCTGTCCACTATCGCCGACCGTTTCTCCAAAATCGGTTCCATGCCCGACAAGGAACTGACATCTATCAACGAGGCTGTCGTTTCGAGCCTCGAATACATGCGCGCCCGCATTCCCAAGCGCGTGAGCCTGCACATCCACACCAACGACCAGACCAACAACGGCGTGATGCTCAGCCAGACGCTGTTCGCCTGGGTGATGGAAAACCTTACCAAGAACGCAGTTGACGCCATGGACGGCGAGGGACGCCTCGACATCACCGTCGAGGACAGCCCCAACAATGTAGTCATCCTGGTAAAAGACACAGGTAAAGGCATCGCACGCAAGAACTTCAAGAACGTCTTCAATCCCGGCTTTACCACCAAGAAGCGCGGTTGGGGCCTGGGACTCACACTGGTAAAGCGCATCATCGAGGAATACCACAACGGACAGATTTATATCAAGGAGTCGGAGTTGGGCAAAGGCACCACCTTCGGCATCGAACTCCCTAAAGTCAAATCATGAGCACCATCAACACTCCACGCATCACCATGTTGGGCACAGGCAATGCCATGTGCGTCAACTGTTACAACACCTGTTTCTACCTGCATAGTCCTAAGGGCGGTATGCTCGTGGATGGCGGTGGCGGCAATGGCATCCTGAGACAACTGATTGCAGCGCACATCCCCTTTGAGAGCATCAGCCACATGTTTGTCACACACAGTCACACCGACCACATCATGGGGGCCATCTGGATGATGCGCAAGATTTCACCCCTGATTTTCAAGGGCAAGCACAAGGGGCCCTTCACCATCTACTGCAACGATGTGGTGCGCGAGGCCTTGTTCACGATGGGCAAGCTGATGATTCCGGACAAGATCTTCAACTCCATCGGACAAACAATCATCTTGCGCGAGGTGCATGACAACGAGACCGTGGATATCGATGACATGAAGGTCACGTTCTTTGACATCGGTTCGACAAGGTTCAAGCAATATGGTTTCCAGGCCGTCATGCCCGACAGGCAACGTGTCGTGTGCCTGGGCGATGAGCCCTACAGCATTCACAGTGAACCCTTTGCCCGCGACTGCGACTGGCTGATGTGCGAGGCCTTCTGCCTCTACAAGGACAGGTTTTTGTTCAACCCTTATGAAAAAAACCACAGCACCGCACTTGATGCCGGAATGTTGGCTCAAGAATTGGGTGTGAAGCACCTCGTGCTTTACCACACCGAGGATACCCACCTCGATACCCGCGCCGTCACCTATCGGGCCGAAGCGGCACAATACTACAAGGGCCACATTATCGTCCCTGCCGACTTTGAAGTCATTGACTTGGCTTGATTGAGCATCACAAGAGAAACTAAAACGGCAGCCAACAAGGGATTTCCTTGCGGGCTGCCGTTTTTAGTCTTATTTCTATTTACCTGTGGCGGTTAATATTCTTCGGGATCAAAGAAGAAGTCGTCATCGTTAGTAGGATAGTCAGGCCAGATGTCCTCGATGGACTCATAGGTATCACCCTCATCCTCAATCTCTTGTAAATTTTCTATCACCTCGAGAGGTGCGCCACTGCGCACGGCATAGTCGATTAGCTCGGCCTTGGTTGCGGGCCAGGGAGCGTCCTCGAGTTTTGTTGCCAGTTCAAGTGTCCAATACATAGTCTTTTCTTGTTGTGCTGTTTTTTATGAAAATATCCTGTTTTTGAAAATTGCGCAAAGGTAATATAATTTTTGATATACGATTGTTTTTTGGGAATTATTTTTCAATTTCATGCGTCTTTATCCCAATAAATCTCCTCGACCTGGTTGGTGATGTTGTTATATCTTGCAAAAACAAAGAAGAAATCACTCAAGCGGTTCAGGTATTCGAGCACGAGCGGATTGACGGTTGCGGTCCTGTTCAGGGTCACCACACGGCGCTCGGCACGGCGGGTGATGGTGCGGCAGCGGTCGGCCTGTGCCGACAGGCGGGAGCCGCCAGGGAGGACGAATCCTGTCATGGGAGGCAGTTCCTCGTTCATCTCGTCCATCATCTTCTCCAGGGCTTTGACATCATCCGGGGTGAGTCCGTACAAGGTAGCGTCCTCGCGGTCGTTGGCCAGATAGGCGCCGATGTTGAACAGTTTGTTCTGGGCTTTGCGCAGCAGTGTGATGACGTCTTGGTCGTCGAGTTTGGTGCTGTGCAGCAGCACGCCGATGTTGGAATTCAACTCATCGACAGTGCCGTAGGCCTCGACGCGCACGTCATCCTTGCTCACGCGGTTGCCGCTCACCAGCGACGTCATACCGGCATCGCCGGTGCGGGTGTATACTTTAGTGATCATAGTGTTGTATATTATTGTATGGTTATTATTGTTGATGAATCATATTAAACATAACGGGCAAATTCCGCCAATGTTATACACACCAGCAAGAAACGTGCCACTGTAAAAATGTCAGTATCCTTTTTACAATTATTTCCCTTTTACAGCAACAGGGCGGCTGCAAGGGCAATGACTGCGATGGCAGTGAGGCCCATCAGCAGGGTCATGAGCGTCATGGTGCGGTAGCCGTCGCGAGCCTTGATGCCGCCGAAACCGGTTACGACCCAGAAGTAACTGTCGTTGGCGTGTGACACGGTCATGGCGCCGGCACCGATGGCCATCACCACCAGGGCAGCAGCCAGCGGACTGGTGAAGCCCAGCGCGTTCATCATCGAGCCCGAGTCATTGAACAGGCCCATCATGCTCGCCGTGGTCGTGATGGCGACGGTTGATGAGCCCTGGGCCGACTTCAGGATGGCGGCGATCAGGAAGGGGAACACCACGCCAAGGGCTTTGAGCGCTTCGCCCGACTCCTTGATGATATCGACAAAGCCGCTGGCAACGACCACGGAGCCCAGCACACCGCCTGCGGCGGTAATGAAGATGATGGGGCCTGCGGTCTTGAGCGACGATTGGGTGATGCCATAGAACAGGTCTGTCGTTTTGGCCTTCATCAGCAGCGGCAGGCAAGACAGCGTCGCGATTATCAGGGCGATGACAGGCTTGCCCAGGAAGGTGAGTGCGGCGGTGATGCCTTCGGGCATCGTCACCAGTGACGCCACGCTGCCCAGTGCCATCAGCACGATGGGCAACAGGATGGGCAGCAGCGCCAGCGTCGCCCCGCAGTTCGGGCGTTGGCGCTCCGAGTTCTCCGAGTTCTCTGAGTTCTCCGAGTTCTCTGAGTTCTCTGAGTTCTCTGAGCCCTCCGAGATCTCTGAGTTCTCCGAGTTGCTGAATCTTCCAGAGAACCAGTAGGCGGGAACAAGCGACAGGAGCGAGATTACGGCACCCAGGCCGATGACCAGCAGCAGGTCGTTTTCGAGACCCACCATGCCGGCGGCTGCCACGGGACCGGGTGTGGGAGGGATGAACACATGCGAGGCAAACAGTCCCGCCGCCAGCGCGAGCATCATCGGCACGGGCGAGGTGCCTGACCGTCGTGCCAGCGACTTGCCTATCGGGCTGACAAGCACAAAACCGCTGTCACAGAACACCGGTATCGACACAATCCAGCCGATGAGCATCATCGCCAGGCGCGGGTGCCGCTTGCCCACCACGCGTTCCACCGCACGGGCCAGAGCCACCGCGCCGCCAGTGTGTTCCAGCACGCTGCCAATCAGCGTGCCGAAGATAATCACCAGTGCGATGCCGCTGAACACGCCGCCGAAGCCCTTACCTATCACGTCAGGGAGTTCGGTGTACGGCACGCCCAGCACCACAGCGAGCAATATCGCGGTGCCCAGTATCGCCAGGAACGGGTGAACCTTCCACCGCGCAATCGCCACCACCATCAGCACGATGGCAGCAGCAAATATCAATAAAGTGCCTATTGTTGTCATAACCGCAAAGTTACGACATAAAATCCAGAGAATCAAATTTTCTGCCCACTCGTTGGCATCTGCCTTTGAAGTGAGGAGAATTCTTTGTGATTTCTTGCGAGCAATCCGTTAATTCTTAGCGGCTTAGCGTGAGGTCAGGGTGGGTGCTGTCTGCGAATTAAGCGAATTAGACGAAGGCATCCACTCCCATTGATAAACTGTCTGTGGATTAAACGGATTATACTAATTGGATAACTACATCCGGTTTTAGAAGCGCTGATGCCTCATTTAATCCATATAATTCGCCGATGTTTAAAAAGCCACCCCTTTTACATTATTTCTTGCTCAGAATAATATCAATAATGGCGTTGACGTCGGCGATATTGACCTCACAATCACCGTTAATGTCTCCATATAATAGGCCATCCCCAGGCGTGTGGTTGTGGCCTGCGTTACCGCCCATGATGACTATTTCAATTACACTGTTGGCATCGGCAAGGGTGACTTCGCCATCGCCATTTACATCACCAATTGGATCATTGTCACTGGCATCACCGATGATATTCTGGAATTGCCCCCAATAGTGGTCTGCTTGAAAGAACACTTCACTGACATCCATCACATGTAATTGTGCTTGATTATAGACATCGGTTGTGAACATGGACATATCTTCCCACCATGGTGGTGTCAGTGCTTTGCATGTGATTGTTTCGATTTCTGGGTCATTTTGGAAAGCATCTTTACCAATAATCCTGACTGATTTGCCAATAGTCACCCTCGTCAGGCTCGTGCAATAATTAAAAGCATAGGGGCCTATATAAGTAACGGAATTGCCGATGAGCGCATACTTCAGACTTGAGCAGTCAGTGAATGCGGAATGGCCGAGGGATATAACTGAGTCGGGAATTCTGATGTGCGTCAGCGAAGAGCAATGTTTAAAAGCAGCATTCCCGATAGTTGTAAGAGCATTGCCGAGGGTCAGGTTGGTTAAGGCAGTACAGCCTGAAAACGCTTCCTCATCTATTGAAGTGACCGAGTTGCCAATATGCACCTTCGCTAAACTTGTACAGTCTAGGAATGCATGACTGCCGATAGAGGTAACGGAATCAGGCACATCGAGGTTGGTCAGCCCCGTGCAGCGCATAAAGGCATATTGGCCAATGCGGGTAACAGATTCTGGAATAGCCAAATCGGTCACTTCATAACCATTCAGATAGAGATGACGGGCAAAGCAAAGCGGATTGGCATAATAATCACCAAAATAGATGTTACACCATGCTTCAATATCGGTGATATTGACTTCGGTGAGTTCTGAGCATAGTTCGAAGGCACAATAGTCGATAGTAGTGACAGAACTGGGAATTTCTATGCTTGTTAGGCCAGTACAGTCATCGAAAGCATGGTGGCCGATAGAGGTGATTGTGTTGGGGAAAGTGACACTTGTCAACCCACGACATCCAAGAAACGCATATTCGTAAACGGATGTGACAGGGTAGGTTGTGTTTTGATAGGTGACAGTGGCTGGAATAGTCACGTCGCCAGTGTAGACACTCGCATAACCAGAATAATGAAGTGAATGAGTATAGTATTTGAAGATTACACTGGCTTCATTGCCCACAATTTTATAATAGATACCATCCACTTCAAAGTCATAAGCCGGGACTTCACCGATATCACCGATGATGTTGTTCTGGAACTGTCCCCAATAGGGGGCACTCACATAAGCCGGTTTCTGACCCCCAGGCACATGTACTTTTGCGTCATTATAGACATTGGTCGAGAACATGGACATGTCTTCCCATGTCGGCGGTATCATTGCCCTGCAGGTGATTGTTTCGATAGCGGGGGCATCCAGAAAAGCATCTTTACCTATGGTTTCGACACCTCTGCCTATTGTGACGCTCGTTAGATTAGAGCAACCACTGAAAGCAAGGCTTCCGATTGAGGTAACCGAGTTGGGAATTGTCACGCTTGTCAATCCCACACAGCAATTGAACGCAAAGTCGTCAATAGCGGAGACTACGTAAGTTGTGCCTTGATAAGCGACTGTTGCAGGAATAATCACGTCACCATGGTAATCACTAATGTGGCTGCCATTGGAATAACTTTGGAACGTTACCCAGGCTTCACCGTTCACAACCTTGTAGTATATGCCATCCAATTCAAACTCATAATTATCTGGGGGGATGGCCATAGCGGTTCCTGGCAGCAGGAGCGCTAGCAATGTCATTAGTATCTGTTTCATGTGATATCTTGTTTTAGGTTCATTTTTTTCACTTGCAAAGTTACTAAAGAAAATGTAGAATCGGTAAGAATATCGGCACATTTTCATCTCATTTGTGAAAATGTAAAACACTGGAAATCATATATATAAAAAATTAAAATCTCATTTTACCCTCATTATTGCAAGAAGAGTGTCTGAAATTGTTAAATTTGCATATAGTTTTTATCGTTTTTTATAGTTAATGGCCTTAAAACATGGCATAAACGTTTCTATCAAATGATACACTCTAAGGACATTATCATTACGTTTGCGGTAACCTTTTTCCTATTGCTGGCTGGTTGTCATCACGACAGTGCCACCATACAGGAACTCTCTCGCATCGACTCGATGGTCTATCACTACCACGAGCAAGAGGCATTGCCCTTGTTGCAGCAGATGAATACAGCACAGTTCAGCGAAGAGGAACGAGCCTATCATGCCGTGTTGCTGTCGATGGCATTGTACAAGAATTACATCCTTAACACCAGCGACTCGGCCATCAACGAGGCCGTCGGCTATTTCAAGAAGTCGGGCGATGACTTGATGTACCTGAAAGCGCTTGTCGCCCAGGGCTGTGTCAACGAGGACATGGGACAGCTTGAAAAGGCGGTGGAAAGCTACCATCACGCTGAAGAACTGCCGATATCCATCGATAGCTCGATGATTGCTTACGCCAAACTGAGGCTGGGCGTCCTGTACCAGTCACAGGTGATAGGGACTAACACCATTGCCCTGCAGAAATACCAAGAAGCATTGCCTCTCTTCCGTGCCCTTAAGGACGCCCACTATGAGATGATATGCCTTACTAGTCTTGGCGGCATTTACCGGAATATTGATGAGAAGCATGATTCGGCTGTAATCTATATGAAAGACGCAATTGCGTTGGCGCAAAAATTAGATGATGAGTACCATCTGTTTGCCAATCGATATCTCTTGTCCGAGTATTACCTGGTCCGTGAAAAGGATTACCAATTGAGCAAGAAATATGCGTTGCAAGCCATTTCAGTCAATCCCGCCATCATCGACCATCCTCGGGCCCATTATCGGCTTGTCTTGTCTTATTTGGGCTTGGGGCAGCCTGACTCTGCGGTGTATTATTTGAATAATGCCCCGGCTCCCCATAATGCGTTGGATAGTGTCGCCTACTATGAACTCATGTCCGAGATGGAACACCAATACCGGAAAGATGAAGGTAACTCAAAGCACTATCTTCAATTGGCCCATGCTATCGCTGACTCTTTAACTATTAATGGACTTAATCACCGTCTACTGGAAGTGGAGAAGAAATATGACCACCAGTTGGCCGTATTAAACAAGGTGGAAAGTGAAGCCCGCTTGAAAGAAGCCTTGCTGCTGGCGGCTTTGTTGGCCCTAGGTTTGTTGGCCCTGGCCTTATTGATGTGGCGGTACAAGAACCAACTGAAGATGAGGCAACAAGAGGTCGAAATACTGAAAGGTGACCTTGATGGCTCCCTGGCCAGTCTGAAGCAGATGCAGGCGCGGCTTGACTCACGCAACCATGACGATGAGGGGAGGATGCGCCAAAGAGATGAACTACGCTCCATCATCAGCCAGCAGATTGACGCTGTGCATCAACTGATGGAATGGTCTTATCAGTATGACAGTGACAAGTTTGTTACCAAGTTCAGGGAGATGATGACAGTGCCCGGCGTGAGCGATGACAGCAATTACTGGTCGCATCTGCAATCCTTGGTGAACGAACTTCACGATAATGTGCTCGTCAAGGCACAAGAGACGGCCGGCGGTGCTTTAACTGAAACCGAATTGAACTTACTGGCACTTTATTGCTGCGGTTTCTCACGCACAGTGATTATGGTGACGATGGGCTACAAGAGCATCGGTACGGTCTATAACAAGAAACTGCAAATTGCCAAGAAACTCCATGTCACCGACCTCAGCGACTTTGTGAAGAAATAGTGCTCGCGTTGTTTGCAGTTTAATGGTTAAAGATAACAACACAGCCAGTGTGTGCCACGCCAAGGCGAGGCCCTACAGTGCGGATACCATGTTGTATAAGTTGTTTTTAAAAACTTAGCGGTTTAGCGTGAGGTCAGGGTGGAGAGGGTGGAGAGGAGTTCGGCGGTGCTGCGGGCAACGAGGGTGCGGGCGAGGTTCTTGCCGCGGGCAAAGGGGGTACGGGTCATGTCGGCGAGTTGCTGGACGGTGGCGTCGTACAGGCCGTCGATGAGGCCCGTCTGCGGTTTGCCTTGTACCCCACGGCGCACAGGCCGTAGGCCTCGTGTGGCGTGGGGTTATCTCAATTCAAGGCCGCTTGCCTTGCTGTGGTCTTCGACCACACCGTCCCCACCTTTTATCGGGTGAGCCGAATTTCTGGCGATTAATGTCCTATAACTCGATGCCCAGTTTGAAGGATAGGCAGTGATAGCGGTCGTTCTGTAAGTTCGGGTAGTCTGGTTTGTAGTCCAGATGCTTGATGGTGTTTTCGCCGTAGGTGCGGACAACAATGTCAGTACTCTGTAGGCTGTAACCTAACGAGACATTCATGGCTAATGAGATGATTGTTACAGTGCAAATTTAAAGAAAAAGTGAATGCATCCACATGAATTTTTTCCAAAAAGTTAGTGCGTATTCCTCTTTTTTGTCTGATTTCGTGGATGCATTCACTACTGTTTTTAGGGAACCATTTTGTTCCCTCATGCTTATTTATCCAGGACGACGAAGTCATAGACCGAAAATTCGGACAAGTTGACCGTGTCGCCCCCTTGATAAAAGACCGCTGATCCGTCGCCTGGATAGCGAGCGTCCTTGATA
>JAEEGL012378887.1_pt1 | contig 15889 bp, 10 predicted proteins | sample 9134231 | NCBI WGS metagenome assembly JAEEGL01 (sample SAMN16246548, study PRJNA631951) | gut metagenome | biome: gut microbiome; feature: rumen; material: fiber-attached | host: Bos | place: Iran: Karaj | collected 2018-10
AAGGCTTTCAACATGGCCGTCTTCGTACTCTTCGAGAGCAACCTGCAGATGCTGATGGACAACCCGTGCCGCTACGACCATTGGCCCGACTGCCGCGACTTCCTCACCAGCGTGCCCGTCAACTGGGATGAGACGCGCGTGCTCGCCGCCGAAGCGGGGCAGTACTGCATCACGGCCAAGCGCCGAGGCGACAAGTGGTTCATCGGAGGCATCACCAACAACAACGGGCGCGACATCACCATCAAGCTCGACTTCCTGCCCGCAGGCAAGCAGTACAAGATGACAAGCTTTGCCGACGGCGTCAACGCCCACATCATGGCCATGGACTACCTCCGCCAGGAGAGCCAGGTCAGCAGCACCACTACCTTACCCATCCACATGGCTCGCAATGGCGGATGGTGCAGCTGCATCGACCTCGGACAATAAAACGCAGAACAAGATGAAAAGACGTTTCACTATTCTATTGTCCGTCGTGCTGATGTCGATGCTCAGCACGACGGCCGTAGCCCAGCAGCTGGCCTTCCCGGGTGCCGAGGGCTTTGCGGCCTATGCCACGGGAGGGCGCGGCGGAGCCGTTTACCATGTGACGAACCTCAATGCCTCGGGCGCAGGCTCGCTGGCCGATGCCGTGAGCAAGAGCGGACGCATCATCGTCTTCGACGTAGGCGGGGTCATCGACATCACGAACGCCAGCATCACCCTGGCCAGCAACCTGACCATCGCTGGCCAGACAGCCCCCGGCGAGGGCATCACCATCTACGGCGGACGCGTCATCGCCTCGAAGAGCAAGAACATCATCATGCGCTACATCCGCATGCGGGGCGGCAAAAGCGTCAACAGCAGCAAATGCACGCTGACGCTCGACAACTGCGAGAACTTCATCATGGACCACTGCAGCATCTCTTGGGGGCCGTGGGACAACGTCCACATCAAGGATGCCAACAACGTAACCTGGCAGAACTGCATCATCGCCGAAGGCATCGAGCCGCAGCGCTTCGGCAGCATCACCGACGGCACCCGCAACTGGACCGTCAGCCACTGCCTTTGGATTGACAACAAGAGCCGCAATCCCAAGATGAAATGCTACCTCCAGTACTACAACAACATCGTCTACAACTACGCCATGGGCATTATCGGCGGGCACTCGGCTGCCGACAACTACCAGGACGTGATGAACAACTACTTCATCGCAGGTCCCAGCACCACGGGCGACAAGTACTTCGACGACTGGACCGAAACCGACCACCTGTACTCCACAGGCAACTACTACGACGGCAACAAAGACGGGCAGTTGAACGGGCGGCTCATCACCGACCATCATAGTGCCACCGCCATGCAGAAGCCCTACTTCAACGTCCAACACCCGATGCACCTGGAGAGCGCTGCCGAGGCCTTCGCGGCCGTGGTGGAGCACGTCGGAGCCTCGCGTGTCCGCGATATCCACGACCGCCGCTACATCGAGCAGCTGACCTCGCTCGGCACCAAAGGCGAGTTCATCACCAACGAAGACAATGTCGGAGGCATCGGCACCCTCTCGGGCGGCTCTCGTCCTTCCGATAGCGACAACGACGGCATGGCCGACGACTGGGAGCGCGCCAATGGCCTGAACCCCCAGAGCAATGACGCCAATGCCTACACCCTCGGCGGAGGCTACACCAACATCGAGCACTACGTCAACAGCCTCGCCCAGAAGACCACCTTCCTCGTTCCGCCTCAGAATGTCGTCGCCACGCTCTTGGGCAAGACGGCCGTACGCCTCACCTGGACCAACGGCGAGGCCGTAGCGAAGAACATCATCGTAGAGCAGTCCGAGGACGGCACCCATTTCACGGAGGTGAAGCGTCTCGGAGGCCGCGTCACAATGGTCAACCTGACGGGGCTCACGGCCGACCAGGTCTATTTCTTCCGCCTCAAGGCCATCACCGACGAGGCCGAATCGTCCTACTCTGCCATCGTCTCGGTGAACAACGAATACATGAAACCCGGACGCGGCACGGCAGCCGGCACGCAGACCTTCGTCCCGCGCGAGGGCTACCTCTATCGCATCGTCAACTACGCTACCGTGCCCTACAACTCCAGCACTAACCTCAACGGCGTCCCCAAGTACCTGACCTTCACGCTCGGCGGCAGCCTCGGCGCCACGGCCGACTTCCAGTGGGACAGCCCCGCCCAGCTGTGGGAAATCAAGGCGGTGGAGGGCGGCTACCACTTGCGCAACTGCTCCACGGGCACTTACATGGCAGCTACCAATGGCACCACGGGCGACGGCGACGACCGCATCGGGCAGAGTCCGACGCCTACGCTCCTGACCATCAACTATACGGGCGACCAGCAGCCCTCGCAGTCGGGGCTCTCCACGCCAGTGGCCATGTATCGCATCAACTGCCCGGCCAACAAGAACTATCAGATTCGTGCGCGTGGGTTCGATGCCGACTGGATATGGGGTTCCGGCACCTTCGACCGCGCCGACATGGTCTTCACCTTTGCCGAGGTGCCTGCCTCGCAGGTGATGGCACTCGCGGGGTTCGACCCTTCGAAGACCTATAACATCTTCAGCTACGGAACCATGTCGGGCTCGGGCGCCAGCGTGGCAGGCCCCGACATCCAGCGCCGCTATCTCTTCAGCGTCCCGGCCAAGGACGGCCTCCGCGACTCCATCGTCTATCGCATCGGGTTGGCCGAGCAGGCCATCCTCGAGGGTGCCGCGGACCCGTTGGCCAGCGAGCCTGCAGCGCTATGGGCGTTCGAGGCGGCTGGCGACGGCCTCTACCGCGTCCGCAATCAGCAGAGCGGGGCCTACCTCGTCATCGACAACTACCTCTCTCCGTCGCCTGCCACCATCTATCCGCGCTATGCCAAGCACGACAACAACCATGCGGCCTATTTCCTCGATGCCGATGCCAGCGGACAACGGCTCTTCAATGTCGGCAATCCCGACCCCGACGGCAAGGGTGGACCCTTGAACATCTTTGCCCTTCATGCCGACCGCACGCGCCTGCGTTGGGTCATTCTGCCGACGGCCGTGGCACCCCTCCCGACAGACATTCGCGCCACTCATCCTGCTCCTTATGCCGTCCGTTATTTCAGCCTCCAGGGGATAGCCCTGCCCGCTCCGCCCCGCCGCGGTCTGTTCATCGAGCAGCACCTAATGCCCGACGGCACCACGACCATGCACAAGCGCACGGTTCGCTGAAGGCCGCTGCGCCAGCTACTGCCAAGCACTTTTTCAGTCCTTGACTTTAGCGTCGAGATGGTAGGTGAAGGTGAGGCTGGCGTAATGGTGGCGGAAATCGCTCCATGAGGTGGTCTGCTGATAGGCCGTCTGCGTGTAGTATTTGTGGTCTTTGTTGTTGAGGATGTCGTCCACTTCCAAGGTGAGTTTGGCTTTGTTCTTCAGTATCTTCCAGGTTACGGAAGCATCCCAGACGAGCATATTGCGGTTCATCGCTTCGATGGTGTAGCCGCGATACATCCGCTCGTAGATTTGCGTCTTGACGACAAAGCGACCGCGCGTGAGCTCGCCTTCCGCGCCGAAGCGGTTGTTCCACTGGGTCGTGTTCTGCTCCGCAGCGTCGGAGTAGCGCAGACGGTTGGCATTGAGTTCACCGTAGACAGACACCTTCAGCCACGTCCAGTCCATGCTGATGGTGAGGTTGTCAAAAGGATTAAGTTGGCTCTGGCGGTTGAGAACAGACCCACCCCCAGCAGACCCTCTCCCCGCTCCCCCGTCAGGGGGAGAGCCTCGCTTCGCTCGAGAGGCTGGCGCAGTGTAGTCAATGGGAAAGGAAAGTCTCCCCTGACGGGGAGATTTAGAGGGGTCTTGTCTTAGTTGTGTGAGGAAGGCGTAGCCCTGTTCGGTGGTGAGCCTGAAGTTGTTGCGCAAACGCACCACATCGCCTAAGCCTTGGTCGTAGGTCAGCCGGAAGTTCCATGTGTGACCGCCGGGCACGTTCTCCGGGCGACTGGTATAGATGCCGGTGGAGGGCTGATAAGTGAGGGCGTTGCGGGTCATACGGTCGTTGTGGGTGTAGCCTACGGTGGCGCTGAGCGAGAGCTGCTGCTTGGCAAGCATGGAGTTGAAGTTGAGCGAGAGGTCGTTGGTGTGCGTATCCCTGAGGTTGGGGTTACCCTCTGTGATGAACAAAGGGTCGGTCAGGTCGCGGTAGGCCAGCGTGCTGATGAGCGAAGGCTGGGTGGTGGCGAGGCTGTAGTTCAGGTCCATGCCGATGGTCTTACTCACTTTCCAGGTGACGCGCATCCGCGGGTTCAGGATCGTGCGCCGGCGGGTGGCGGCGGTGTCCAACTGTCCTCGCTGGTAGTCCTGCCTTTCGTGTTTCCATTGGGTGGCGAGGCTTGGCATGATCTTCACGGGCGAGAGGTCGATGGTGGATCGCAGGTTCAGGTCGTGCGTTGTGTTGCGGCTGTTGTCGCGGTAGCTGTTGGCCTGATCGGCGAGCCCGTTGGTCTCGAAGTCCTGATGGCTCCGTTGGCGCTGATAGTTGATGCCGTAGGATGCTTCCATGAGCCAGCGCTTGGCGAGCCATCGTTTGTAGAAGGCGTCGGCAGAGGTCCGGAAGGTGCGGGTGGGAGAGTGGGAGTGCTGGGATAAAAAGGAAGCCTCTCCCCCAACCCCTCCCCTGTTAGGGAGGGGGGACTCATTGCCGTCAGTAGTAACTTCACTCCCCTCCCCTGTTAGGGAGGGGTCGGGGGAGAGGCTGTTTATTTCTCTCTCCATCCACGAGTCGTTCTTGCCGTCGGTATATCGCATATTGAAGCTGGCACCGAAGGCATTGTCCTCGTCGATGAAATGATACCAATGGGCATCCGCGCTGACGTTGGTCTCGCGGCCTTCGCCTGTCGAGCGCGTCAGCTGCTGCAACAGGTCGTCCTGCTGCATATCGCGACGGCCGTTGGAGCGGGTTTGCCGGTGATTCACGTCGATGTCGCCATAGATGGTGTTGAGCGAGTCGATGTCCCACATCCAGTCGATGTTGAAGTAGGGATTGAGCTTGTGGTTGCGCTTGTAGTCCTCGGTGTAGGTGCGTTTAGTATCAGCGTCCTCCATGAGGTTGAGCGTCTCGGTGTAGTCGGTGCGCCAGTCGTCGGTGTGCGTCAGTCCGCCGCTGACGCTGTAGCTGCTGCGCATCTCCTGCGTGCCTTCCTTCTCGCGGATGTTGTGCTGATAGCCGGCCGACGCGCCTTGGCTCTGTCCGTAGTTGTTGCCCCAGCTGCCCCACCCGCCGTGCATCGTACGCGTCCCCTCGCGTCCCATATTATTGGCGTAGGCATTCACCATCATCGGGTCGGTCTTCGACAGACGGTTCATGTTCAGTTCGGCATTGTAGTGCTTAGGGGTCTGATAGGTTCCCGCCACATCGCCGTACCAACGGTCGAGGAAGCCGGGTTTGATGGTCAGGTCGAGCACCATATCTTCGCCGCCGTCGTCCTTGCCCGTGCGTTCGCTGAACTTCGAGGCTTTGTTGTAAGCCTTAATGCTCTCCACGGCTTCGACGGGCAGCTGGTTGATGATGCCGTCGCCGCCGAAGAGCTTCTCGCCATCCATGGTGATGCGTATGGGCTTGCCGTTCCACGTCAGGCTGCCGTCCCCGGCCACCTCCACGCCCGGCAGCTGGCGGATGAGCTCGTCCAACCGCGCACCCTCTTCCAAGTGGAAAGCTTCGGGGTTGAACACGATAGTGTCGCCGCGCACCGTGAAGCGTCGCGCCCGCCCTTTCACCTCGACCATCTTCATCAACGTCTCCGACGGTTTCAGCGCGATATCGCCCACGTCGATGGTATCCTTGGTGCTCTCCGAGAAACCCATCACCACCTTCGTCTTCGTGTAGTAGCCCAGCATGGAGGCCGACAGCGTGCCGCGCCCCATCAGTCGCATGTTGAAGCAGCCTACCGAGTCCGTTTGGCTGCTCATGATAAATGAGATCGTATGACCGTTGTACTCCACAGTCTGATCCAATTTGAGCTCAGCCTCGGGCAACGGCTCTTGGCTCTCAGCATCGATGATGCGCCCTTTGAGGACATCGGCGCTGGCAGTCATTGTACTGAGTAGGAGGGCGAAAAAGGTGGTGAGGACGACTTGCTTCACGGGGCTATTGCATTTACTATAATCATATAACGTACTAGAGGCTGATTTCTTAACCTCGACGTATGCTTTTTATGAAAGATTAACTAAAAAGGTGGGCATAATATAGGAGATGGCACAAAATTCAAAATATCAATTCTCGATTGCACTGGCTAAGACGGTGAAACCGTCTCCTTTCAGTAACCGGGGGTACGAGCGTAGCGAGCACCCTCGGTCTACGCACAATCTAAAGCTTTGCACCCTAACGGGGTGCCCGCTCCAATGGGTTGCGGCGACTCCTTCAGAGTCGTATCCTTTGACCTCTTGCAGACCGAGGGTGCTCGCTACGCTCGTACCCCCGGTTATTAAGAGGTGACGCCTTTAGCGTCATTTTGTGCCAACTGCTATATTATCGCCAAAAAGGTTGAAAGGTTCTTCGCAGAGCGAAGCGACCAAAGGTCGAGCGGACGAGTTGACAAGTTGACGAGTTGACGAGTTGACAAGTTGGTTCAAGTTGACTTTTACGACCCTTCAAGAAATACGGAGTAAATTTCATCCAAGAAATTATATATCGTTATTTTCTGAAATAATTTCCTCCGCATTATTGCGCATTTTCTTTCCTCGTCAAAAAAGTTCCCGTTCCCGTTCGCTCGACCTTTGGTCGCTTCGACACTTCGAAGAACGTTCCCGTTCCCGTTTTCTTTCCTTGTCAAAAAATCATTATTAATTATTAATTTTTAATTTTTCATTTTCTTCTCCCCCTTTGCCATTACCGTCTTCTGCGGCGTCCCGTCACTTCGCTCCGTGACTTGCACAAGCCGATGGCTGCACCCGTGCGCTTTCCGAGAACACTCAGTTCTCGAAAATGCTCCGCCATTTCTGTCGTTCCTCCTCGTCCATCTTCTCGATGGCATAGCGGAGGGTGGTACGGGGCATCGCGTGGACATGCTGACGGAGGAAATCGCGCAGGAGGTCCATGCTCACCCGCTTGCCCATCTCGCGCAGCATCCAGCCCACCGCCTTATGCATGAGGTCGTGCGGGTGACAGAGGAGGCGCTCGGCATAGCGCAGGCACCACGAAGGGTCGCCCGCACGCGAGGTGGTCCACGTGCAGACGATGCTCATGCGCTGGCGCCAGAGGTTGTCGCTGTCGGCGAGGCTGTCGAGGACGGCCAGGGCGCGGTCGCGGTCGACCGTGAGCACCCACTCGCCTAAGAGCTTGGGCGCAGACAGGTCAACGAGGTCCCAGTTGTTGGCGCGCTCCGCATGGCCGAGGTACATCGCCATGATCTGCTCGCGCTGCTCGACGGCAGCCTCATCATGCAAGAGACGCTTGGTCAAGAGGCGCGAGAACTTCTCCACCAGAACCAGCAGGCCGCACAGACGCACCTCATGCCAACGGGACTCAAGCAGTTCGGGCACCTCCGCCAGCGGCAAGTCCTGCCATACATGCTTGACGACTTCGCGCGTCTGCGGAACCTTAAGGCCCAGGAACTCATCGCCCTCGCCGTACTCGCCGGGCCCCGTCTTGAAGAACCGCATGAGCACGCCCCGCTGCTCCTCATCCCGCAGCGACTCCATGTATTGGATAATCTCCTTTGCTTTCATTACGATATAAAGTATTTTTGAATTTGAAAGAGACAAACGGGGAATGTTTTCGACACTGAAAGTAAATTCGGAGTAAATTTCGTTCAGTACGTGAAGAAGAAAAAAATATAAAAAAACAACCGCTTGTGAGGGCTGAGGCCTTCGACCTCCTCGTGTCTGCCTCGGCTGTCTTGACTGAGAGCAAGCTCTCGTACGACATCCGATCCATCCACGGTGTTGTTCCAACACTCAGCCCTCACAGCGGAAAAAACAATAAAAACTTATCCCTTCTCATCAGGTTGTGGGCTTGGAACGGGTTTGTAGTCCGCAAGTTTTTATCATTTTTTTCTGCGTTGGCTGCGCTTCGCTCCAGCGAAGCAGTGATGAGGTCAGAGCCTAAGCGAAAACTTGTTTTCAGGCGCAAGGCTCTGGACGCAGCACGAAGGCCGAAGGCCGCAGACAGAAGCAGAGTATTTTTTTTTTTTTCTACTTGATTTTCTGAAATAATTTTCTGCGCAACCTCACGCGCTTAATCTTCGACTGCTACGGCTAAGTAAACTTGCCTTGCATTCTCTGAGCGCTGGGAAGCCATCTTTGAAAACGATAATCAATCGTTTCCTTCGATGCCACCCCGCATTTTCTTTCCTTGTCAAAAAATCATTATTAATTATTCATTTTTAATTTTTCATTTTTCTTGCCTTTGGCGCAATAAAACTCCGTTATCAGCCTGAACAGAGGCTCATAGCTGTCGAAGCGCACGTGCTGGAAGTCGTCCTGAGGCGTATGATAGAAGGGGAAGGCGTCGCCCTCCTCGTTCTCGAAGAAGATGCAAGGCACGCCCCGCACCGCGAACGGATAGTGGTCGCTCTTCTCCTCGAGCGGAGCGCGCTTCAGCGCCTGGAAGTAACCCCCTCGACGGTTCAGCTCCTCCAGCACCGGCATCGCCCATGCCCCCGCATCGCTCGGCTCGCAATGCAGCACAGGGTTGTTGTCGCCTATCATGTCGATATTGAACAAGTACTTGATGCGCTCCAGCGGCACCACCGGATGGTCTACGTACCAGCGCGAGCCCCTCAGGTAGGCATCCTCGCCCGAGAAAGCGATGAAATACGTGTCGAACGGCGGACGGTGCTCGGCGTAGTGACCAGCCAGCGTGATGATGGCCGCCGTGCCCGAGGCGTTGTCGTTCGCCCCGCCGTAGAACACCTTCCGTCCGAGGTTGCCCAGGTGGTCGTAGTGGGCCGTGAAGACATAGCAGCTGTCGTGCCGCTGCCCCGTCACCTTCGCGATGACGTTGTCCGTAGCATAGTCCTTGAAGAACTGCTGGTCGATGCACGCATGGATCGTGCGCGCCTCCGCAGGCATCACCGACGCCAGCGTCCATAGCGTCGGCACCTCGGCCACACGCTCGCCGTAGGCCTTGTAGAACTTCAGCGGCTCGTTCCACGTATAGATGAGACCGCCCACCCCGCTGCTGTCGCGGTTCTGGATGAACGCGAAGTCGCTGCGATGGCGATAGGGGAACCAGAAGTCGCAGACCACGAAAGCCCCCCGGTTCTCGGGCCGTGCCAGGTCGGCCCGTACGCGCTCGAAGTCGTAGTGGAGCGTGTCGATGTGGTAGAGGTTGAAGTCGCCGTGGAGCGCCGGGTTATACTCGCGGACGGTGAAGTCGCGCCCCGCCTTCAGCTTGCGGCCGTCGATGGCCAGCTGCATGCGATTGGGGAACGTGTTGATGTCGAGGCAGAAAGGCTGGAGCGTCACCTCGTCGACGCCCGAGCGGCGGAACTCGCGTTCGATGTACTTCGCCGCCTTGCGCACGCCCTCGCGGGCATAGCCACGGCCTTGGTACTTACGCGAGGCCAGTTGCTTGACGATGCGCTTGTAGCGCGGCAGATCTTGGGCAGGCAGGGCCGTGGGCACCAGCAGCAGTGCCAGCACGAGCATGAGGACGTTTCTCTTAGTCATAGGCAATAAAAAGGTTTTACACCCGTTAGGAGGATGGTCAGGAAGATGAATGGCGCATCGCCCCAAGGACGATGCTTTCGGAATGCAAAGATAAGCGTTCTCGCACAGACAGAAAAATATTTCGCTCCTTTCTTCGCAAGATTTAATACTTTTTTAGCCTTACCCGCTCCCGCTCGAACGCATCCATTCGCTCAGGCCTTCACGTCCCTCCCTACGGAATAAGCTCCCCTACCCTATGCCCACCCTCTCGCGTACTATACGCGAAGCCCTGAGCGTACTATACGCGAAGCCCTGAGCGTACTATACGCGAAGCCTCGAGCGTATATACGTAAAGCCTCGAGCGTACTATACGTGTGAGGCGATGCGTATATATGTGCAGGGCGGAGCGTCCCAACAATTGACGTAGATTGACGTTCAGATTGACGAAGATTGACGTCAAATAATCAACTGGCAGCGAGGATTAGGACGTCAATCTTTTCGTCAATCTTTTTGTCAATCTTTTCGTCCGCTCGGCACGAAGCGACGCCTGATACATTCTGAGTTTGTCGAAGAACCCTTCAAAGACTCCCAAGCGAGCGGAGCTTGAGAAAGCAGAGATACTTATGATTGTGCTTTAGCCTTAATAGAGCTTCAAGAGAGAAGTAATCCTGAGGAGATAGGCCCGCGTTTTTATTCCTCAGACATCGCGTCTTCAACCCTTGTCGAATCGGGCAATTCGTAGTTACCGTCTAAGGTAAGGCGGAGGGGAGAAGTGGTGAAATTGCCATAGAGGGTGATGGTGTAGAAGAAGCGGCCTTGCTGACCCTCGGCAGGATGAAGCATGGCACGCACGGGGAGGTATTCGCCCGGCGCTATTTCCACCGTTGTCATTCTGTCGTAGGTGCGCATGGCCGTTTTGCGGATTACCTTCTTGGACTGCCAGAAGAAGTGGGACTTCTTGATGGTCGTAACCGATTGGAGAGAAGGGAGCAACAACTCCACGCTATCGCTGGAGGTTATTGCGCTGTCGATGCGCAGGGTGTTGGAACCCGTGTTCTGCAGCAGCCACTCCTTGCCGGATGAATGGTTGGGTTCGTTAACGACTGTGCCGAGGTAACACTCAGCATCGTCGCTCATCATCGTGATTTCCGTTGTGCTCTTCTTCAGACAACTGGTAAGCAGGCTGGCACATGCCAGCACTGCCACCAATAGGATTGTATTCTGTCTCATCATCTTGAATCTTTTATTATTCACTCCAGCGTTTGACCTCGAAGTCGGTGGCGGAGAACCACTTGCCGAGCCAGGTCTTTCCCGTGAAAGCGTCGTCGGAGGTGAGGCCGTAGCGGATGACGGTGGGAGCGGTGACGCGGATGGGCTCGAAGGTGATGCGGTTCCAGCCGTAGCCTTTGTGGTTGTTGACCTCAACCAATTCGCATTGCTGATTGCCGTAAGCGACAGAGTCAGAGGGAATAGGAACGTCCTTATGGTAATGGACGAACTTGTCGGCCTCTACCCAGATGTCACCTCCCGTGTTGCCCGTAGCGGGAATCTCCTTGAACTGAGGCTGCTGGTCGCCCACGATGACGTAGATGCAAGCTCCGGTGCCGTCGGCACGGGCAGCACAGGTGAGGCGGTAGGTGCCGGGCTGGAGGGTGTCGGTCCGTTCCACGCGGTAGCGCTGGCGGTGGTTGTCGTCGTAGCAGTCGAGGTAGCGGACATCGCGGTCGCCAGAGAGGTGCTGCCCTGTGACGGTGAAGCGGTCGTTGCAGCCCTGAGCATTAAGGATGCGCCAGCCATTGTCTTCCAAGAATTCCCATTCATGAGGCTGGACATAGATGCCATCGTGCGTGTTCTCTACGCGGTCGCGGAAATTGAACTCCTCCCATGTTCTTCGGTTATACTCCTCCGATGCCTTGATGATTTTTGGGAACCCATAACCTATGGCAGCACCTGCCACAGCCAGTCCGGCAATCCACATCACGAGCAGGGCGATGCGCTGACGATAAGGCATCGACGGCATCTGCTTGAACTCGTTCAAGAGGCTGTGGATGAGCGCGTAAGCCGTAATCGCGAGGACGAGTCCGGCGGCCACCACAAAGATATAGAAAGGAACGGTCAATGAAGGGACGAGCGCTGCGAACTCCTCCGTCTGGAAGAAGCTGTCGCCCTCTTTCAGGAATTCAAAGGGGTTCACGGCGAAGGCGGTCAGACAGACGATACCGACCAGGCACATCACGGCCAGGAACACGCCGAAGGCATAGATACACCAGCGGAACAGGGTCGAGATGACCGTCCACAGGGCGGTGAAGAAGCCGCCGATGCATCCGACAGTACCGCTAATGCAGCCGGAGGGACCGCGGTGACCCTTACCCCAAGTCCCGCTCCCCGCTCCCCCCGTAGGGGAGAAAGCTGCATCTCCGCTTGTGGGGTTGGGATTACCGGAAGAGGTTTCAGAGGAGAAGGCGCCCTCCCCTCCCTGACGCGAGGGAGCGGGGCTGTGTCTGCTTATCTCCTCCGCCAGGTTCTGCGGGTTCACCTCCTTACCCTTCATGCGCAGGCGATCCTCGGGTGTCTCGGCCACGGGCATGAGCACGGCGAGGAGGACGTAGGCGATGATGAGGGCGATGCCCCAGAAATAGATGTGGAAATAGAGGTATTGGTGAGGCAGGAACCACAGGAAGTTGTACGACGAGCCTGCGAACGACAGCAGCACAATGGCGGCATAGCCCAAGCGCCACCACAGCACATCGCCGCCGAAGTAAGCGGCGAAGCCGGAGAGGACGCCCATCAGCTTCTTGTCGTCGGGGTTGCGATAGAGGCGCTTAGCTGAAGACCCACCCCCATCCCTGTTAGGGAGGGGAATTTGTTGGCTGTCAGAAGGATTTTCACTCTCCGCCCCATCAAGGGAGGGGTCGGGAGAGGGGCTTTCCTCCATCTCTTCCGGTTTCCCGATTCGATGGATGATTTCTGTGACATGTTCGATGGTCACCGCTTCGACACCCTGCGCCTTCAGTTCGTCGAAGAGTTCGGCGATGCGGGCTTCAAGGTCTTCGGCAATCTCCTCGCCTCCCTCGCGCGTGCGGAAATAATTACGGAGCGACTGCTCGTAGGTGGCGAGCATCTCGTAGGCGTCCTCGTCGATGGCGAAGAGGCGCCCACAAAGGTTGATGGTTATATTCTTTTTCATAAATCTTATAATTTAAGTTTCGGATGTGATGGAAGTTAAAGAAGTTAAGAAGTTATCGCTTCGCTCGCCCTTCGGGCAGGAGTTAAGACGAATGCTTTGTTAACAGAAATCTGATATGGTCATCATGGTATCGTCTTAACTTCTTAACTCCTTAACTTCTTAACTCCCAAGCAAGCGAAGCTTGCGAAAGTTAAAGCTCATGAGGTTTTGAGGGGTTTGAGGTTTTGAGGACATTCACCGTCCTCTCGATTTCACCCCAGGCCTTGTCCAGTTCGTCGAGGAACTGGAGTCCGAGCGGAGTGAGTTCGTAGTATTTGCGTGGCGGTCCCTGCGTGCTCTCCTGCCATTTGTAGGCGAGCAGGCCGTCCTTCTTCAGGCGCGTCAGCAGCGGGTAGAGCGTGCCTTCGACCACCAGCAGTTCTGCTTCTTTCAGCCGCTGGATGATGTCGGAGGCGTAAGCTGGCTGCTGCTTCAGCAGCAACAGGATGCAGTACTCGAGCATCCCCTTGCGCATCTGGGATTTAGCATTTGATACGTCAATCATTATAATTTACCATTTGACGATTTACGATTTGATTTAAGTTTCGCATGCTCCGCTTGTTACTTGGAAGTTAAGAAGTTAAGAAGTTATCGCTTCGCTCGCCCTTCGGGCTGAAGTTAAGACGAATGCCTTGTAAACTGCCATTCAACCAAGAGATAACAACCTATAAGTGTATCGTCTTAACTTCTTAACTTCTTAACTTCTTAACTTCTTCATAACAACCGAAACTTGAAACATTATATTATTCTTGCGGCATGATGAGCCAGAGAATCAGATAGATGATTCCGCCGCAGAACATAGTGCTGACCGTCAGCAGCACCCATACCAGGCGCAGGATGTCTGCGTCCCAACCGAAATGCTGGGCAATGCCTCCGCAAATGCCTGCTATCCATTTGTTGTAGCGTGAGCGTGTCAATCTTTCTTGTGCCATAATCAACCTGTTTTTGTTGTTCTTTGAAATAGGACCTCATGTACTCGGGCGTCCCCTACTCCATGAGCACCTTTGCTTAAGCGTGGGCAAAGGTATGCTAAATATAAGTACCTTGCAATACATAGTACTGTAAAAATGCAAAGATATAACAATATTTAACTAAAAAAATGGAAAATTGACAATGGACCGCTCGGCTCGAAGAGACGCTTGACCCTTCAAGAATGGACAATGAAGGGGGCGGAAGAAGGGAGAAGGGGGAAGGGCGGCTAAACGAGGATTACTCGGCGACAAAATCGCCGAGCGCTATCGAGGGCAATGCAAGGACGTCAGCGCGCAGCCTCTCGAGCGAAGCGAGGCTCTCCCCCTGACGGGGGAGCGGGGAGAGGGTCTTGGGGGTCTTGGGGGTCTTGAGTCTCTTGTGGGGCTTGGTTTCGCCCTTCGATTAAGAAATATGCTGTTTGATTTGGGCGACGACTTCCATAGCCCAGCCGCTATCGAAGCCTACGGGAATCGTGATGCGAGGGTGTGCCGGGTCGCGAGTGACGAGGACGACCAGATAGTCGTTGGGCGTATAAGGGGTGGCGGCGTTATAGAAAGTGACGTCAACAACATCAGTCTTGCGAATCGCAATGCCGTTGTAGACGAGAAAACCTTCGTCGTCATAGACAAGGACGACGCCGACGGGGTCACTGCCGCGAGTAGGATTGACGAGAATTGTGGACGAAGGTTCGCTGGATTGGGGGTCGAAAGCGTTGCCGTCCGCCTGCTGAATGACCTCTGATGAAGTGCCAGGATAGGTCTCACGCGCGCGATACTGACTAATGAGATAGTCGATGAGCGGCACAAGGAGAGCAAGAACAATGGTCAATGGGCCGAAGGCAACGCCCAAAGCGAAGAAGATGATAACGTAGAAAATGAGACGGCGATATTTCATAGCGGAAAATTCAAGATGAGTAGGGGATGAAAAGCGGAGGAGGAGCGAAGGAAAAAGCGGATGAGGAGCGAAGGAAAAGCGGATGAGGAGCGAAGGAAAAGCGGATGATGAGGAGCGAAGGAAAAGCGGATGAGGAGGAGCGAAGGAAGAGCGGATGAAGAGCGAAGGAAGAGCGGATGAGGAGCGGATGAGGAGCCAATCAAAAGTGGAAGGGAAGCACGAAGGCATTCATCGCGTTTCGCCTTTATGCTCGAGGCGATAGGAACGTCCGCGGTTGCTGGTGATGCGCAGGTCGGAGTGGGCGTCGAGGATCGGTTTGATGCGATGGATGAGCGTGTAGAGCGTCTCGGCTGCATTATCCTTGCGCGGCCAAAGGGCATCGCAGATCTGCTGCTTCGTAAGCTCGCGTGTGGGCGACTCCAGGAAGAGCTGGACGAGGCGAGCCTGCATGGGGGTGAGGAGGCCGATGAACGAATCGCCATTCGAATCTTGCCGAGGGGTCATGGAAGCATGGGCGACTACGGCAGGGCGCAGGCTGCGGACGGAATAGAACAGGGAGAGGAGCGAAAGCAGCAGAAGGACGGCAGCGAGCCGCTGGTCGGACATCCGAAGGACGGTGATGGGCGAACAGGTGGCATAGCCCTGCGCACGCACAGCCTCAGCCACAACAAGCGTGTCGGTAGCGATGGCGCCTGCCAACGGCTGCCGACGCTCGTCGAGGAGCGAGAAGGCGAGGAAGGCATGGTCGCGCAATTGTTCGGTCTGCAGATGACTACGGAAGACACGGATAGTGTCTGTGGAAAGCCAATCGGCAGGACGTGTCAAAGCCGTCTGCGCGAGGGCGCGAGTGAGATCGTCGGCGATGCGCGCCTCAGCACGATCGTAGCTGTCGATGCCAGCCCACAGCGACGAGAGGGCGAGCATGGCGGTGACCAAGAAGGGGAGGTATTTGTTCATGTATTTTAGTTGACGAGTTGGGTTTTAGTTGACAAGTTGACTTTTAGTTGACGAGTTGACAAGTTGACAAGTTGACAAGTTGGGTCTAGTTGACAAGTTGACTTTTAGTTGACGAGTTGACGAGTTGACAAGTTGACGAGTTGGTTCTAGTTCTTCGAAGAGTCGTTCAACAAGCTCAGGATGTACCCTTCTATTCGTCATTCGTCATTCGTCATTCGTCATTCTTCAAG
>JAEEGL015708926.1_pt1 | contig 15889 bp, 8 predicted proteins | sample 9134231 | NCBI WGS metagenome assembly JAEEGL01 (sample SAMN16246548, study PRJNA631951) | gut metagenome | biome: gut microbiome; feature: rumen; material: fiber-attached | host: Bos | place: Iran: Karaj | collected 2018-10
ATGCTGAACAGGCCTTTGCGTTCTGCCCGGTGCTCGAAAGCATCACCGTAGGCGAAAACAATCTCAACTTTGCTTCTTACGACGGTGCGCTGTACGATAAATCGTTAACTACGCTCATTTCCTGCCCGGGCGCAAAGACGAGCATCTCTTTCCCCGGCAGCCTGACGGTCATAGGAGGAAGTGCTTTCTCCGGCTGCACCGGCCTTACGGCATTGGTCATTCCCGAAGGGGTCACGGAGGTTTACTGGGACGCTTTTACGGAAAGCACCCTCGAAAGCATCTCGTTCCCTGACAGCGTCGAGAGTATTTACGATCTTCGCTTCGTGGGTTGCTCGGCGCTTACTGCCATCACCGTGGGAGAAAACAACGCGGTGTACGCCTCCCGCGACGGTGCGCTGTACGACAAAGCGCTCACCGTACTGTACTGCTGTCCTGCCGGCAAAACGAGCATTCAGCTTCCCGAGACCCTGACGGAGGTAGGCCACTGTGCGTTCCTGGACAACATAAATTTAACTGAGATCGCGCTTCCTTCCGGCGTGACGGTGATCGACTCTTCTGCCTTCAACGGCTGCAGCGCATTAAGAAGCATCGCGCTGCCCGAGGGATTGACGGATATCAGAGGCAGTGCCTTTTCCAACTGTGTAAGCCTGACGGATATTACGCTTCCGCAGAGCCTTACGACGCTGGAATGGTTCGTGTTCGGCGGCTGCTCGAGCCTTACGGAGATCACGATCCCCGGCGGCGTGACTGTCATCGACATTGTGTTCGATCAATGCGAACAGCTGACGAACGTGACCTTGCTGGACGGCGTGACTGGCATCGAAAGTCAGGCGTTCAACTTCTGTCCGAATCTTCGCAGCGTTATGATCCCCGCCAGCGTGACCTACATAAGCGATTACGCGTTTTACGAATGCAGCCCGGATCTCAAGATCTACGGCACTGCGGGCTCCTATGCCGAGACCTACGCCAACGAGCATGACATTCCCTTTGTCAGCGCCATCGCCCGGGGCACCTGCGGCGCTCAGGGCGACAACCTGACCTGGGTATTGGACGACGACGGCGTGCTGACTGTCAGCGGCACGGGAGCCATGGCGGATTACGCTTCGCCGTGGGATGAGAACAGCCCGCCGTGGGCAGAATACAATCAGAGCATCGAAAGCGTCGTGATCGGCGACGGTGTTACGAAGGTCGGCGACTGGGCGTTTTACGCCAACTATCATCTCACCGACATGTCGATGGCAGGCAGCGTTTCGGTCATCGGCGATCATGCGTTCCAGAACTGCAATAATCTCGTGTTCACGATCCCGGAGGGCGTGACAAGCATTGGCGAATGTGCCTTCGATTACTGTTCGTCCTTTACCGAGGTCGCTTTGCCCGGCACACTGACGTCCATCGGCCGGGCCGCGTTCTATGGCTGCAATAACCTTGCCTACGTGACGATACCGGCCGCTACGACGTCGATCGGCTTCGAAGTCTTCAATTCCTGCCCTGCGATGGTCTCAATTACGGTCGACGAAAACAACAGCGCCTACCGTTCCATCGACGGCGTTCTGTACAACAAGGATGCTACGGAGCTGATCTGCTGCCCGGCGACCAGGACGAGTGTGACGATCGAAAACACCGTTACGAGCATTCCTAACGTTGCGTTCAGCCAGTGCCGCGGCCTTACAAGCATCACATTGCCGGACAGCGTATCGAGCGTCGGCGTGACCGCCTTCCTGAATTGCGAGAACCTGACCGAACTGATCGTGGGGGAGGGGAACGCGACCTTCTCGACCTACGACGGCGCGCTGTACAGCAAGGACGGCAGTGAACTGATCTGCTGCCCGCCCGGCAAAACGTCCGTCGCTTTCAGGCAGGGCGTTACGAGTTTGCACGAGTGGGCATTCAGCGATTGTACGAAACTGAGCGAGATCGTCATTCCGTCAAGCGTCACAACGATCGGGAGGTACGCCTTCATCGGGTGTTATGGCCTGAGCGCCATCGCGATCCCGGACGCCGTCACGAGACTCGAAGATGGCGTCTTCAGCCACTGCAGAAATCTAACGAACGTGACCGTTCCGGAAAACGTGACCTTCATCGGCGATGTGGCCTTCTATAACTGCACGAACCTTACCGACGTCACGATCCCGGACAGTGTCACCGAAATGGGAGAGCGCGTCTTTGCAGAGTGCTCCTACGATCTGACGATCCACGGTTACGCGGGTTCGCGCGCCCAGAGCTACGCGGCGGAATACGAGATCAACTTCGAGGAGATGCCCGTCGTCGCCGAAGGCACATGCGGCGCTCAGGGCGACAACGTGACCTGGAAGCTGTACGAAGGCGGAAAACTGATTATCAGCGGAACGGGAGAAATGGCGGATTATCAGGTCTACGACGTCCCATGGGCCCGTTACAGCGGTCAGATTACTGCCGTGACGATCAAAAGCGGCGTGACCTCCATTGGAAATTCAGCTTTCTACGGCCTGAACGCCATGACCGCCGTCACGATCCCGGACGGCGTAACCCGCATCGGAGACAGTGCATTCGGCGGCGGCTGCACGGCGCTCAGGAGCGTTACGATGCCGGACAGCGTGACGGTTCTGGGCAACTACGCCTTCTCCGGCTGCACGAGCCTTGAGAGCCTCACGCTTTCGAACAACCTGACCGGCATCGGCTTCTCCGTCTTCTTCAACTGCGGGCAGATCACGTCTCTTACGATCCCCGCGAGCGTGCAGACGATCGGTGACACCGCCTTCTTTAACTGCTCGGGTCTTACGGACTTCACGATCCAGGAGGGCGTGACGAGCATCGGCAGTTCTGCGTTCTACGGCTGCACGGGCCTGACCGAACTCACGCTTCCAGACAGCGTGACGAGCATCGGCGCTTCCGCCTTCAACGAATGCACAGGTCTTACGAGCGTCACGCTCCCGTCCGGCATCACGGCGATCGGCAGCTATACCTTCAACAACTGCACGAATCTTGCCGACATAGAGATTCCGTCCGGCGTGACATCGATCGGCGAGAACGCGTTTGCAGGCTGCAGCAGTTTGGCGAGCCTGACGATTCCCGATGGCGTCCAAAACGTCACAGCAGGCGCTTTCAGCGACTGTCCGGCGATCAGATATTGCAATATCGGCGCCGACGGCGCGTACGCGCTGAGCAGGAGCATGTATGATTTCAGGGTCGAAGGCTCGGATTGTACGCTGATCTACGAGTTTACGGATGAGACGGCGACGGACCTTGTTTTGAGATACGCCGATGAAAACTCGATCGACGTGAATATTCCATACGGCGTAACGTGCATCGACGACAGAGCATTTTACAACCGTATTGGGCTGGAAAGCGTAACGATCCCGGACAGCGTAACGAAGATAAGGGACAGCGTTTTTGAGAATTGCCGGAACCTTCTGAGCGTCACGATACCCGAAAGCGTGACGAGCATCGGCTACTCGGTGTTTGAAAACTGCGACGCGCTTACTCAGGTCGTTCTTCCCGGCAATCTTACGAAACTCGAAAGACGCCTGTTCTACTATTGCGGCAGCCTTACGGGCATATCGATCCCGCAGGGCGTAACGAACATAGAAGATCAGGTATTCGATGGCTGCGCGAGTCTTACGGGCGTGATCCTGCCCGTAGACCTGACAAACCTCGGCGAAAGCGCGTTCGCCAATTGCTCGGGCCTTACGGGCATCGTCATCCCGCAAGGCATAACGGCGATAGAGGATCAGACGTTCTTCTGCTGCTCGGCGCTTGAGAACATTACGCTGCCGGAAAACCTGACGCGCATCGGCTATCAGGCATTCTATGGCTGCAACGGCCTTGCGGAAATCACGATCCCCGACGGAGTGAGCATCATCGGCGACGGCGCGTTTTATTCGGTAACAAAAATGATTTACGCGAACGCGAGCTCGGACGCTGCCATAACGCTTTGCAAAGCGGGCTATTCCTTCCGTGAACCTGGCTGCAGATATAACATCAGGTACCTGTTTACCGACGACGATATAACGGGCATTGAACTGGACAACGTGGACAAGGACATCGAAACGTTGAGTATTCCCGCAGACGTTACCCACATCGCGGACGGAGCGTTCTCGGGATGCACTTCCCTTGTAAGCGTGACCGTACCCGACAGCGTGACACACGTGGGCATTGGGGTGTTCTACGGCTGCGAAAGCCTTGAAGAAGTGACGCTTCCCGAGAGCATGACCGAGATCACGGACAGAATGTTCCTTGGCTGCGGCAGCCTGACCGGTGTGAACATCCCGTCAAACGTGACGTGCATAGGCAGTCAGGCGTTCGCCGGCTGCGAGAGCCTGACCGGTCTTTTCCTGCCGGACGGCATAACGTCCGTCGTCTACGACGCCTTCAACAACTGTCCGGCGAATCTGTACGCCGCTCTGGGCTCCGATACGGCGACAGCGCTGAGCAAGAACGGAATGGGCTTCAGAACGCCGGGCACAAATTACAGCGTCAGATACATGTTTGACGGCGAATCGATTGTAGGACTTATGGTCATATCCGTAGACGCCGACGCGGTGGATGTTGTGTTCGAAGACGGTGTCACGAGTGTCGGCTCTTACGCCTTCTTGAACTGTGCCCATGTTGAAACCGTAACGCTTCCGAACAGCGTGACGCGTTTGGAAAGCGACGCTTTCTCCGGCGGCCATGTTCTTACGAGCATAACGATCTCTGACAATCTGGAATATATCGGGGACGACTGGCGATTCCCGTCCGATGCTGATACGTTAAAGTATGCGCATGTAGGGACGACCGGTGCGTATACGCTTAGCAGAGCCGGATACAGTTTCAGAGACTTGAACGTTGCTCAGAATTTGACGCTTAGATACCTGTTTACAGACGATATAGCGACTGGACTGGAAATTGTAAAAGCAGATAAAGACATTACAAGCGTCGTGATACCGAATTGTGTGACGCGCATCGGAGACGAGGCTTTCCAAAGCTGCAGCAATTTGACAAAAGTTACGATTCATGACAGTGTTACAAATATCGGGCATGGTGCTTTCTGGAATTGTAGCAGCCTGACAAATGTCACGATCCCTAGCAGCGTTACGAGCATTGGGGTCAGTGCTTTCTGGAACTGTAGCAGCCTTGATCGTGTCATTATGCAGGAGGGCATTTCCAGTATCGGTGATTCTGCATTCGAACAATGTAACAGACTTAAAAGCGTAACGATACCTGCCAGCGTAATCACGATTGGCAGCAATGCCTTCAGAGGCTTTTCCAGTGCATTGAAAATGATTGAGATCCTCGGTGAAACCACGACATTCGGGTCGACGCCTTTTGGGTCGGTCAATGCAACCATCTATTGCTACGAATACACGGACGCGGACTTCTGGGCGACCGATAACGGATTCGATGTCGTATACCTGGATAACTGCAACCTGGACGAAGAGCGCGTCGTCGATCTGGACGCGGACGATATGCGCGTCACGCTCGGCGAAACGTTTACGCTGGACGTGAGCGTATTCCCGACCTTCGATAACCCCACCGTGGTATGGTCGAGCAGCGATCCGGCTGTCGCGGCCGTCGATAACGGCGCTGTGACGACCATTGGCGTAGGAAGCTGCGTAATAACCGCGACCGTGGGCAATGTTTCGGACAGCGTAACGCTTACGGTATACATACCGGTCAGCGGCTTTGAACTGTCCGACACCGAAGTGTGGGTGCTGTCCAAAAAAGAATGGCAGCTGTCGGTCGAAAGCGTTGAACCCGCCGGCGCCGAAGCGCTCATAACCTGGGTCAGCTCGGACGATTCCGTCGCTGTCGTAGACGAAAACGGATTGCTCACGACGAAGAAACCCGGCGATGCGACGATCACCGCTTCGAACGACAACGGCATAACCCGACAGGCATTGATCCACGTTTGCTATCCCGTGACGGCGATCAGCTTCGAAGAAAACGAGGTAAGCGCGGTCAGACTGCTGTCCTGCCCGCTCACCGCCAACGTCACGATGCGCACACAAAGCTGCGTCAATAAGCTGGTCACGTTCACCTCGAGCGACGAAACGATCGTGACTGTCGACAGCGACGGCGTCATCACGGGCGTTTCCGTGGGCATCGCTACGATCACCGCCACGGCAGAAAGCGGTGTGAGCGCAACATGCACCGTGACGGTGCGCGAGCCGTTTATGCTCACGCTGCCCTCGGCGACGACGGAAATCGGCAGCAGGGCGTTTGCGGGCCTGACCGGCGCGGAAATCGTCGTTCTTCCCGCGGGCGTGACTTACATAGCCCCCGACGCGTTCGACGGCAGCACTTGCGTGCTCTCAGTCGCCGCCGGCTCGTACGCGGAAAGCCGGGCGATCGAGATCGGCATGCCCTGCATCGTAAGGCAAGCGGACTGACAAACAGGCTTAATCTGTTGACTGCGGCCGCCGGGAAACCGGCGGCTGCGATTTTCCGCATCTTGCCGGTAAGGTTCGCTTTCGACCGGGCTCCGCCGGATAAGAAGGGCGCTTTTGTTTTGTGAAAATGAGAATAGTATTAAATGTCTTTTCTTTGCTTGACTTTTATTCAGTAAAGTGTTAAACTGTTACAGTAACAAACTCACTTGGAAAGGACTAATCAGACTATGCCTATCATTGACCTGCTCAGGAACAACGCCAGAAATTACGCGGACGAAGTGGCGCTCGTCGAGCTCAATCCGGAAAAAACGGAGCTGCACCGCAGCACCTGGAAGGAGTATTCGCTGATCGAGCAGCCCGTGGGCCGAGCCTACCGGCGGGAAAACACCTGGCGCGTTTTCAACGAAAAAGCCAACCGCTGCGCAAACCTTTTGATCAGACGGGGCATCAAAAAGGGCGACAAGGTCGCCATCCTCATGATGAACGGCATAGAGTGGCTGCCGATCTATTTCGGCATCCTCAAGGCCGGCGCCATCGCCGTGCCCCTCAATTTCAGATATACCGCGGATGAGATCAAGTACTGCCTGGAGCTGAGCGATTCCGACGCGCTGTTCTTTGGCTATGAATTCATCGGCCGCATGGAGGAGATCGTCGAGAAGATCCCGCGCGTGAAGCTTCTGTTCTACGCGGGCGACGGCTGCCCGGTGTTCGCGGAAAACTACATCCATCTGGTCGCAAACGAATCCAGCGAGGACCCGATGATCCCGCTCACCGACGACGATTACGCCGCCATCTATTTTTCCAGCGGAACCACCGGCTTCCCCAAGGCGATCCTGCACAAGCATCAGAGCCTCACGCATTCGGCCAAGGTCGAGCAGGCGCACCACGGACAGACGCACGACGACGTCTTTTTGTGCATACCGCCGCTTTACCACACCGGCGCGAAGATGCATTGGTTCGGCTCCCTCATCAGCGGCTCCAAGGCCGTACTGCTCACGGGCACGAAGCCCCAGAGCATCCTTTCGGCGGTGTCGAGCGAAAAATGCACGATCGTGTGGCTGCTGGTCCCCTGGGCGCAGGATATTCTGGACGCCATCGACAGCGGCAAGGTGAACCTTGCGGACTATGAGCTCAGCCAGTGGCGGCTCATGCACATCGGCGCGCAGCCCGTGCCCCCGTCCCTGATCAAGCGCTGGAAGGCGATCTTCCCACACCACGATTACGATACGAACTACGGCCTGAGCGAATCCATCGGCCCCGGCTGCGTCCATCTGGGCGTCGAAAACATCCACAAGGTCGGCGCCATCGGCGTGCCCGGCTACGGCTGGCAGGTCAAGATCGTGGACGAAAACAAAAACGAGGTCGTGCGCGGCGAGGTGGGCGAGCTGGCCGTCAAGGGTCCCGGCGTCATGACCTGCTACTACCACGACGAGAAGGCGACGAAGGAAGTGCTTCAGGACGGCTGGCTGTTTACGGGCGACATGGCCATGCAGGACGAGGACGGCTTCTACTTCCTGGTCGACCGCAAAAAGGACGTCATCATCACCGGCGGCGAAAACCTGTACCCCGTGCAGATCGAAGACTTCATGCGCGCCCATCCGAAAATCAAGGACGTGGCGGTGATCGGCCTTCCCGATCCCAGGCTCGGCGAGATCGCCTGCGCGGTCGTCGAGGCCAAGGAAGGCATGACGCTCACCGAGGAGGAGATCAACGAATTCTGCATGGATCTGCCCCGGTACAAGCGTCCCCGCAAGATCATCCTCACTAAGGTGCCCAGAAACGCCACCGGCAAGATCGAAAAACCCAAGCTTCGCAAAATGTACGCGGGCGAGAGCGTGGTAAAGACCCAGATAACAGGTTGATTCCGAAACGGAGAGAAAGAATTATGAAGGAACTTATGCTCGGCAACAAAGCCATTGCTAGGGGCCTGTACGAGGCAGGCGTGAAATACGTATCCTCCTACCCGGGCACGCCCAGCACCGAAATAACCGAAGAAGTCGCGCTGTACGACGAAGTCTACGCCGAATGGGCGCCCAATGAGAAGGTGGCGACCGAATCGGCGCTGGGCGCGTCGCTCGCGGGCGCAAGAAGCTTTACGGCTATGAAGCACGTTGGTTTGAACGTCGCCGCCGATCCGCTGTTCACCTCCGCCTACACGGGCGTAAACGGCGGCATGGTCATATGCGTCGCGGACGACCCTGCGATGCACTCCTCCCAGAACGAACAGGACTCCCGCCACTACGCGCGGGCGGCCAAAATGCCCATGCTGGAGCCGGCGGACAGCGCGGAATGCAGAGACTTTACCGTGCTGGCCTACGAGCTTTCCGAAAAGTACGATACGCCCGTACTGCTGAGGACCTGCACGAGGGTCGCGCATTCGCAAAGCCTCGTGGAACTCAAAGACAGGCAGGAAGCGGGCCTTAAAGATTACGCCAAAAACCCCGCCAAGTACGTCATGAACCCCGGCAACGCCGTAAAGCGCCACTTCGCGGTGGAGGACAGGCTGAAGGCACTCAAGAACTACTCCGAAACGTCCCCGCTCAACCGCGCCGAAATGGGGGATACCGCGCTCGGCTTCGTGTGCGCGGGCAGCTGCTATCAGTACGTAAAGGAAGTTTTCCCGAACGCCAGCGTCTTCAAAATCGGCTTAAGCTTCCCGATGCCGCTGGACGCGATACGGGAATTTGCCGGAAAGATCGAAAAGCTCGTCGTGGTCGAGGAGCTGGACGGCATCTTTGAGCAGGAGATCCGCGCCGCGGGCATCAGAGTCGATGGAGGCAAGGACCTGTTCGGCAACACCGGCGAGCTCAGTCAAAGCAAGATCGCCGCGGCGATGGGACTGAAGGCCAAAGAAGTCAGCCGCTTCGGGGAGCCCGTTCCCGGCCGCCCGCCGGTCATGTGCGCGGGCTGCCCGCACAGGGGCGTGTTCTACGTGCTCAGCAAACTCAAGCTCACCGTGACCGGCGACATCGGCTGCTATACGCTGGGCGCGAGCGCACCGCTCAGCGCCATGGATTCCACGGTCTGCATGGGCGCGAGCGTATCGATGCTGCACGGCTTCAACACCGTTCGCCCGGAAACGAGCAACAAGACCGTCGCGGTCATCGGCGACAGCACGTTTTTGCACAGCGGCATCACTTCCCTTACCGACATCGCCTACAACCGCTCTATATCCACCGTGCTGATCCTCGACAACTCCATCACCGGCATGACGGGGCACCAGCAAAACCCGGCGACGGGCTATACGCTCAAAATGCAGCAGGTGCCGCCCGTGAGCCTTGAAAAGCTGTGCGAGGCGGTCGGCATCAGGCGCGTTCGCAGCGTGGACGCCTACGACCTGAAGGCCGTGGAGGCCGCCGTGAAGGAAGAACTCGCCGCGGACGAGCCTTCGGTCATCATCTGTCGCAGGCCGTGCATGCTGCTCAAATACGTAAAGCCCCGCCCGGCGCTCAGCGTGGAGACGGACAAGTGCAGAGCCTGCCGCTCCTGCATGAAGCTCGGCTGCCCGGCGATCCGCTTTGAGGGCGGCAAGGCCGTGATAGACGCCAACCAGTGCGCAGGCTGCGGTTTGTGCGCTACACTGTGCGCTTTCTGCGCGATCAAGGAGGGCTAAGCGATGACAAAGTCGATTATGATAGTTGGCGTCGGCGGACAGGGCACGCTACTTGCCAGCCGCCTGATCGGTCACGTGCTGGTGGAAAAGGGCTTCGACGTCAAGCTCAGCGAGGTGCACGGCATGTCGCAAAGGGGCGGCAGCGTGGTCACCTACGTAAAATACGGCGAGAAGGTGTATTCGCCCATCGTGGACAAGGGGGAAGCGGATTTCATCCTTTCCTTCGAGGCGGTCGAGGGCGCAAGATACCTCGAAATGCTCAAAAAAGACGGAACGCTCATCACCAATACACAGGAGATCTATCCGATCACGGTCATCACGGGCGGCGCGAGCTATCCCGCCGAGCCCACGCAGAAGCTTTCCAAACTGTGTGACGTCAAGGCGGTGGACGCGCTGGCGCTGGCCAGGGCTGCCGGCAGCGAAAAGGCGGTCAACACCGTGCTGATCGGCGTGCTGTCGAACTACCTGCCTGAAATTGAGCAGGACGCCTGGCTCGGCGCGATCGAAAAGCTGGTCAAGCCCAAATTCGTGGAGCTGAACAAAAAAGCGTTCGTTTCCGGCAGGGAAATTTAGGCTGCCTCGCGCGGCCTAAAGCAAATGGCGGAAACCCCGCCATTTTGCTGTAAATAGACGTGAAAGGACAAAAAACGCCATGAAAATAGCGGTATACCTCGGATCGAGAAACGGTGCGCGCCCTGAATACGTACAGGCCGCGCGCAGCCTCGGCGCCTGGATCGGCGACAAAGGCCATACGCTCGTCTACGGCGGCTCGTGCGGCGGTCTGATGGGGGAGCTGGCCTCGGCGGTATTGAACCATGGCGGCAAGGTCACCGGCGTACTTCCGGACGTGGACGAGATCATGAACCTCAGGCAAAAGGGCCTGACCGAATACATCTATACCAAAGACGTGGCCGAACGCCGAAGCAAAATGATCGAGCTCGCCGACGCCTTCGTCGTGCTGCCCGGCGGACTGGGAACGCTCGACGAGATCACCGAGGTACTTTCGCTCAAAAGCCTGAACCTCATACCGCAGCCGATCGTGTTTTTCGACGCCGCCGGCTACTTTGCGCCGCTCAAAGCGCTGTTTCGGCACATGATCGGGGAGGGCTTCAGCGAGGAAGCCTACTTTGAGAACGTACTGTTCACGGACGATACGTCTCAGCTGGATACCTTCCTGCGCTAAACACATTCAAAATACTTGATTAACCGCACGTTTACGATAACGTAATTTGCTTTAATCTGCCGACTGTGGTATAATAAGTTTGTAACTACGAACCTCCGGAAAGGGGATGCCAATATGAAAATACGCCAGTCTGCGGAAGACTATCTGGAATCCATTCTGCGCTTGAGGGAAGAAAAGGGCTATGCGCGTTCGATCGACATCGCCGTCAGCCTCGGCATTACCAAACCCTCGGTCAGCGTGGCCATGAAGCGCCTCAGGGAAAACGGCTTTATCAGCATGGACGAAAACAACTATATCACGCTTACCGAGAAGGGCATGGAGATCGCAAAACGCATCTACCACCGTCACAAGACGCTGACGAAGTTTTTCGAGCTGATGGGTGTCGACAGGGAGACCGCGCAGGACGACGCCTGCAAGGTCGAGCACGTCATCAGCGAGCAAAGCTTCGAAGCGATCCGCAAAATGACGGAAAAAGCCTGACAGAGCCCGAAACGAAAACAGATGCCGCGTAAATCCGCCGCATCTGTTTTTTATTCTTTTAAACGCTCAGAAAGCGCCTCAGCGCAGATCAAGATCGATCTTTATGTCGCCAAGGTGCAAACGCGTCGATTGATCCTCGGGAGACACGTCCCTTGCGCCCGCGCCGGGCGTCGTTTCCATGTTTGCCTGCTGGGGACGGGAATCGAAGGAACCCGTGTTGTTGCGCTGATTCTTGATCGCGTAGACGAGCGCCGCGACGATCACGAGCACCAGCAGCAAAAGAAGCCCTCTGCGATTGTTGTTCATCTGCGACCCACCTCCGTCAATGCAAACTTCCCTTTATAATCTTTAATGGTATTATAGCACGGCCGGGTGAAATTTGCAAGCTTTTTTTGCTTTTTCACCGAAAACAGCCGTTTGCCGCCGCTTTCCTTTCTTGGACGCACGCAGGGGACGTTAAGTTTCAACAACGGCTTGACAAGAAGGCACTGTGTGTGTAAAATTATGTTAGTTATGAAAAACTAACTTACATGAAGAGGAAGACGGATATGTACGCAGTGGAATTCAAGGACGTTTCAAGAATCTACGTAAACGGAGAGCACGAGCAAAGGGCACTGGATCACGTGAATTTGCAGCTCGAACAGGGCAAGTTCATCGTCATCCTCGGCCCCAGCGGAGCCGGCAAAAGCACGATGCTGAACCTGATCGGCGGTCTGGACAGCCCAACGGAGGGCACGATCCTGATCGGCGGGCAGGACATTTCCAAACTCACAAACAACGAGCTTGCGGACTACCGCGCCGACACCGTGGGCTTCGTGTTTCAGAGCTACAATCTGATCCCCACGCTCACGGTGATCGAGAACGTCGCGCTGGTAAAGGAGATCGCGCACGACCCGCTCAGCAGCCACGACATGCTGAAGGCAGTCGGCTTGCTGGACCACAAGCACGCCTTCCCGAGCGAACTGAGCGGGGGCGAGCAGCAGCGCGTGTCCATCGCAAGAGCGCTGGCCAAGAATCCGAAGATCCTTTTGTGCGACGAGCCCACGGGCGCGCTGGACAGCGAAACCGGCGTCATGGTGCTAAAGCTCCTTTTGTCCATGGCCAGGGAAATGGGCAAAACGATCATCGTCGTGACCCACAATCAGAACATCGCCAAAATGGGCGACGTCGTGGTCAGGGTGAAAAACGGAAAGGTCGTCTACTGTGAGGAGCAGCAAAATCCCCTGTCCGTGGAAGAGGTGGACTGGTAATGATGCTCAAAAAGCTGCTGAGGACGCTTCTCAGATACAAGGCGCAGTTCATTTCGATGGCCATCATGACCGCGCTGGGCATCGGCGTGTTTCTGGGCTTCAGCATGGAGTGGCGCACGCTCGAGGTAAATACGCAGAAAATTTACGATCAGACGGGCTTTGCCGACTTTCGCATCTACGACACTGAAAACGGCTTCAGCGCGGAGGACGCCGATCGCATCGCCGCGCTTAACGGCGTTCAGGACGTAACGCGCTTTGCAAGCGTCAACATGAGCGCGCAAAACACGAGCGACGTCGTCGCCCTCACCGTCAGCGAAAACATGGCCGTGAGCGGCATACTGCTCATGGAAGGCGAGAAATACGACCCCGAAAGCGAAGACGGCATGTGGCTTAGCGACTCCTACGCCAAAGAAAACGGCATAAAGCTCGGAGATACGCTCACGCTGACCTACAAGGAGTTTACCGTCACGGGCACGGTAAAGGGACTCATAAAATCCAGCGAATACCTGATCTGTCTGATCGACGACACGCAGCTCATGCCGGACTATTCCAGCTGCGGCTACGTATACGTGTCCGGCGCGATGCTTGAGCGCCTCGTGGACGAGGAAAGCCAAAAGCTGCTTGACGCCAACCCGCTGTACCGCCTCGCCGGTCAGAGCAGGATCGAGGCCGAAAAGACCAAATACTTAAACCGCCTCTTCATGCAGATCAACGTAAAGAGCACGCTCACCAAAGCGGAGCTCATCGAAAAGGCGGATGCAGCGCTTGGCAGGACCTGCCTCGTCGTATCCAAAGAGGAGACAGTCTCCTACGCCGAAGTGCAGGGCGAAATCGAAGAGGGCAAAACCATGGTCAGCATACTGCCGGTTCTGTTCCTGGCCATCGGCGTATTGACCATGGTCACCACGATGCACCGCATCACCGCAAACGAAAAAACGCAGATCGGTACGCTCAAGGCGCTGGGCTTCCGGGACAAGCGCATACTGATCCACTACAGCTGCTTTGCGCTGGTGATCGGGCTTCTGGGTACGCTGCTTGGCGCGGGCATCGGCTATCTGATCGCCTGGTACATCATGCGGCCGGACGGCGCGATGGGCACCTACATCGACATGCCCTACTGGACGCTGACCGCGCCGTGGTACACCTGGCTCGTGATCGCCCTGATCGATCTTATGCTGGTATTCATCGGCTTCATGTCCGTCAAAAAGATGCTCAGGGGCACGGCCGCGGACGCGCTCAGACCCTATACGCCAAATCGCATAAAGCATCTCGCGCTCGAGGAGACCAAAGCCTTCAAGCGCCTGTCCTTCGGCACGAAGTGGAACTTAAGGGACTGCTTCCGCCATAAATCGCGCTCGTTTATGACGCTCTTCGGCGTGCTGGGCTGCGTGATACTGATCGTGGGCGGCCTGGGCATGAAGGACACGATGGACGTGTTCGTAAACAAGTTTTACGACGAAGCGATCAACTACAGCGTGCGTGTGAACCTGAACGCGGAGAGCGCCGTGAGCGAGGACGATCCGGACGGCGCGCGGGGAAGCTACAATCAAAAAGCGCTGGCGCTCGCCCAAAAACTGAAGGCCGACTGGAGCAGCCAGTTTTCCGCGCAGATCGGCGATCAGGGCTATCTGATCGAGATCTACGACGTCACGCAGGACAAGGTGCGTTTTCTGGACGACGATTTGGAAATCATGACGCTTGGAGACGAGGGCGTGTACATCTGCTCCCGCATCGCCCGCGATCTGGACATCGGCGCGGGCAGCGAGATAAGCTTTTCACCCTACGGAAGCGACATAAACTATACCGTGAAGGTCGCAGGCATAACCCGCGAGCTCAGCAAAAGCGTGGTCATGACCCGCGCCTACGCGGAAAAGGCGGGCATAAACTACACGATCAACGCCCTCTACACCGACGAAACCGACGTCGCCGGCGACGCGATCATACAGAACACGCAGACCAAGCAGGCGATCATGGATTCCTTCGATACGTTCATGGAGCTGATGAACACGATGGTCGCGCTGCTGGTGCTGGCAGCGATCGTGCTGGGCATCGTTGTACTGTACAATCTGGGCGTGATGAGCTACGTCGAGCGCTACCGTGAAATGGCCACGCTCAAGGTCGTGGGCTTCAGGGACAAAAAGATCGGCCGGCTGCTGATCACCCAAAACCTTTGGCTTTCACTGATCGGCATAATACTGGGCATCCCCGCGGGCGCACTGGTGCTGGACTATCTGATAAAGGCGCTGGCAGGCGAATATGAAATGAAGCTTGCGATCAGCCCCTTCACCTACATTTTCTCCGTTGCGCTCACGCTGGGCGTTTCGCTGATCGTAGGCCTGATGGTCGCCCGCAAAAACAAGCGCATCGACATGGTGGCCGCGCTGAAGACCGAAGAATAAATAATCCAATACACTTCCCATGCGGGACACCGCGCCATGCGGCGTCCCGCTTTTGTACTTTCTTTGCTTGACGTTGATTTTATATTGAATTACGGGAAACGCACTTTCTTTGCCCGCCGATTTGTGCTATACTGAGCCCGGAAAATATCGGAGGTCGTCTATGCACGAAGCAATCAGCGCAAGGAACCTGAGCTATCACTACGAAGGGGCGGACAAAAACGCCGTCGATTCCGTGAACATCGAGATCGCACGGGGCGAAATCGTGGCGATCCTTGGCAGGAACGGCAGCGGCAAATCCACGTTGGGCAAGCTGTTCAACGGTCTGTATCTGGCTTCCGGGGGAGAAGTGTTCGTATCCGGCACGCAGATAACGGACGAAAACTCTGCCTATGAAGCGCGCAAGCACTGCGGCATGGTGTTTCAGGACCCGGACAACCAGATGGTCGCGACCATCGTGGAGGAGGACGTGGCCTTCGGCTGTGAGAATCTGGGCGTCGCTCCGGACGAAATAAGGCGAAGGGTCCAAAAAGCGCTCGATACCGTGGGCATGAGTGAATACGCCCTGAGCGCGCCGCACATGCTCTCGGGCGGACAAAAGCAAAGGGCGGCCATCGCGG
>JAEEGL015808561.1_pt1 | contig 15889 bp, 22 predicted proteins | sample 9134231 | NCBI WGS metagenome assembly JAEEGL01 (sample SAMN16246548, study PRJNA631951) | gut metagenome | biome: gut microbiome; feature: rumen; material: fiber-attached | host: Bos | place: Iran: Karaj | collected 2018-10
AAAGTAGTTAACAAACTTCGGGCGTGTAATACAAAAGGCCCTGCCATATAGACAAGGCCCCTGCATTGAACGTAATGGGTTTATTCCTTTGTGAACCAATAGAGTAACCTGTTATAGTAGGCATCAGCAAAATGCAGATAACCATACTGAGAAGGATGTACATTATTAGTCTGTACTAACATTTCCATAGGATTTCTAGCACTTGCAGGAATCAGGGCGGTTCCGTAGTCGTGATCTCTATCAAATTGAAAACATAACTCAACAATATCAAGATTATCGGATTCATTTTCGTAGTTTGTAATATAGTTAGCATTACACTGTAAGAACCTATCTTTGATCTCGGCTGCATTTTGCTTATTGTTATGATAACCAAAACCATCCTGATATGCCGGAGGTGCAAGAAGGGTAACAAGTACAGGAATATCAGGATCATAAGCCTGTATTGACTGTACCATTGTCATTACGTCATTAAGGCCCGAGATATTACCATTAGTACCAAGACCAATACAGACAATATCAGGTTTAGAAACACCTGCCGTATTCATGTAGTATTCAAAACTAAATTCCTGTTCTGATTCATCATAAAACGGATTGTCAATATCGTGCGGCCAAGATGCTCCCGAGCGTGTGTAATCTGATGCAGACCAACCTCCTCTACCTTCATGGTTGACTGTATAGGAATTACCGCCAATGGTTACAGATGTTTGTCTTGTTCCTACTGATACAATACCGCCATTAGACATAATGTACTGTATCTCTGCTGCGAATACACCGGCAGATGTAAGGGAATCACCAATAAACATTACTTTCTTTCCTATCAATTCTGCCTCAGGAATGATGGTAAGAGTAAAGGTAACATCTGTAAGAAATTTGAAATTCTTTTTATCGTAGAGGCTAAGGGTAATATATCTATTACCAACTTCATTAGGTTGAGGAACGATCCTAAAGAATTTCTCATAATATCTTGTATCACTCAGAGGACTTGAAACAGAAGGTTTTACAGTATATCTTTCAAAATCCATACCATTGAGAATACAGTCATAATAGATATTGTATTCATGTCCTACAACGGCAATAGATTTTGAAGGTACAACAAACTCAGGATAATTACCATTAACGATCTCCTGTATTTCCTGTCTTGCTATTACGTCAATAGCAGACAGTTTGGAAGGTAAATATTCATTGATTGATACTGTACCATCAACGATCATTACCTTAAATTTGTAGTTAGTAAATACAGTATTTCTTGTGCACTGAATAAGAATATACTTATCAGATGCAAAAGTCTGTTGTACTGTCTGAGAATCAGAAGAACCTAACCATTTTGTTCCATCAACACCTATTGCATCTGCATAACGTAGAGTAGGTGTTGCAGCAGAACTTGAAGTACCGCTAATGGGCCAAAATCTTGCAGAATATTTACCGGCAGGAAGTATGTTTCCCTTAATGTAAACTCTAACATAATTTGATGCCGTTCCGTTAAGAGTAATAGTACCATCTTCATCAACCGAGATGGTAACACCATTAATAGTCTGAGGATAGATAGAAAAGAGATTATCAATTCTCTTTGTAAAACCATCAATGTCCTCAGTAATAAGATCAACCTGATCTCTAACGGCATCACCGGCAGTAGCATAGGTAACACCATTTGCACCAACTCTAATATCTGCTAACTCGGCATCACCCTGTGTAGATCCTTCCGGGAGAGCAACGATATTATCAATCCTTGCACTTAAGGCGGAATCTGCTGCCTGTCTTTCAGAAGTTTCAGTAGCAATAGCAGAATTAAGGGAAGTATCTGCTGCCTGTCTTGCTGCAATCTCATTTGTGAGTGATGTATCGAGATAACTAACGGCATTAGATAACCTTGTATCTGCTGATGTAAGAGCAGTAGTAAGAGCAGATATATCATCACCCTGTTCATCAAATTTTTCTGTTACTGCATGATTTGATACAGGATTTACAGAATCAATATCCAATGACTGATCTACTGCAATAATACCAATGTATTGCCAATAAGTACCATTTTCAATAGGAATACCGGCAGGAACAACATTAATTGCCAAATAGCATCTATTACCATCATTGACAATAGACCATTTGGAATACTGTTCCGTGATATTCCAATCACCCTTGTATTCGACTGTATTATTAGCCTCAAAACCATCCATTCTGATACCTAATTCTTTTACAGTCTTGATAACCCAATCTAAATTCAAATTGTGTTCATCAATATAAGGGAACTGTGAGAAAAAACCCATATATGTGCCTCCTTTTCTTTTTAATATACCATAATGCAAAACTCTTGTGCGAATAAGTCTGCAATATGCTCATACATGTTAAAACGTGCTACATCTATTTCCTGCTTGAATAATGCTTGTGCAGATATGACACCTATATTTCCATAGCCGTGAAGGTTATGTGAATCAACATAAGAATCATTAGAGGAATTAGAAAAAGTACCTGTTGCAGTACCGGCATGCCTAACTGTACCTGTCTGTGTAGAATCCTGATCTGTAACATCCTTTGTAGTTTCAACAAAATCAGAATCATTATAGGCCTTTTCCGAATGTGTTACTGTTTCATCATTCGTAGCCGTAATATTATCTGTTCTTGTTTGATCCTTTGAATCTGTTGATGTACCCGAACCTGATGCAGCACCTTCATGTGTATCAGATATATCCTCATAATAGTCTTTATTATGAAGGGGATCATAATTCTTATTGATAAGTTTTACCCATTTATCGAAAGTCCAATAGTTTTTTCTGCTCCAAATATTAACGGCAGCAATCATAAAATCAGGATCCGAAAAGAGCAATTCAAACTCTTGGCATCTTAAAAGTATTGTATTTGTCAAAGTATCTTTATCAATACCATCAGGCAAAACTATATTAGAAAATACTGATTTATCAGGATTTAGATAATTTTCCATCCCGATCAGCGTTATTTTCGCTTGTGCCAAGATCCTCACCTCCTTCATAGGTAATGTTTGCCGTAATGTTTGTACCAAACATCTTATTGACTAACTCTAAGGAACTATCCAATGTAGCCTTCCATACCATCAGTCTTGCGGTTGAATCCTGTTCCCGGGATTCTGCCTCAGCAGTAACAAGTCTTTCCTTCTTATTATAAGGAAGGGATCTGATGCCAATCTCAGCATCAAAGGCAGATAATAATGTACTTCTATCCATTAATTGATCTGTTGTAAGATAAGACTGTTTGAGGTTAGATCTTTCAAGGAATGTATAAGGTTCGTCTTTAGACTGAGGATCCTGAGGCAATAATGAATTATCTACAACAACGGCAGGTTCACCGGCATTTATCTTATCAAATGCCTTCTTTATTGCCTCTGCTGCTGCCTTGTTTTTAGCACCTAAGAGGTATGCAAACTTATTGTTTACAATGCTCATGTGTATGCCTGTATCAAGTACAGATAAGAGCATAGCATAATACGAAATTACATCCCAAATTCCTCTGTAATCAGGACAGATTCGTATAAGTTCACATTCTTTATGGATATTAAACCTATGTTTCATGTCTTGCATCTTAGGGTTAGCAACGATAAATTCTGTCGGTTGATAATAGAAGTCAAAACCATACAGGCCGCCCGGTTGAAAACTCAGGCCGAATTTTGTTGTATTAAAAACTCCAACATAACCATAGGTAAAGATACACCAATAAAAGAAGTCTTTTACGGCCCCCTGCCATGTATCAGGAAGTCCGTTAAACTCAATCGTAGAAATTGCCCTTTGATATAAAGAACGCTGCCAATATGCAAATGTAGCAGTATTACAGTATTTATACATTGAAGGCTGCATGTGTCCTTCAATGTTATTTATCTGTTCATAATTCAAAGGTACATATTCCATTGGTCTTGAATATTTCTTTGACATACTTTTTCCTTTCTATGATTCAGGCCTCCGGCCTGTACAGGCATAGAGGCCTTCATCATTTTATTAGGAAGTTAAGAAAACTTCATCAAGCGGAAGGGTGCTGATCTACGAGATATGTGATCTTGACCGCCTTATTGTTAGCAGGTGCGGTAGTAAATGTAACTTCTTTACCATCAACTGTATATGCGGTTGTTGCAGTACCATCTACTGTTGCACCGATAACACGGAGCACATTACCTGTAAGAGTAAACTTCTTTGTAGAACCATCACCTGTGAAATCTTCAGTAGCCTGTTCATTCTCGGACATTACGAAAAGAACGAAATTCTCTGTCGGATCTCCAATAGCACCAAGGCCAAAATCCATCCATGTATTGATGTAATTCTTTCTTGCCTCGAGAGGTGTTGTCCTTGCCGTGTTAAACTGAAAATCTGTCAATACGGCATCCTTATCATAAAGGCATCCGAGAACATAATCAGGATTGAATGTATAGAGAGTATCAGAAGATCCTGTTGTATTTGCAATAAGATCTTCAAGCCAACCCGGAACAGTAACCTTAAGATCAACAGAAGATTTTACGGCATCATCAAGGGAAAATGCCTGCCAATAATCAACTGATTCAAACTGAGGCGATGTAAGATATTCATCATTGAAGATCTCAGGCATAACCTTAGCCTTAGCCTTTTCCCAAAAAGGCGTATACATCATCAAACGTTGCTCAGATTTTGAGGTATGTCTGAGAATGTAATGATCTCCATCCGAGAGTGTAAGAACAGGTGCAGCATGGAACATAAGGGATCTCTTTGTCATAAGATTAGAGATAATCTTAAACTCGGAAGTAAAGAATTCGAGGAATTCTTTGAGATATGTTGTTCTCAACTGTGTACCTGTATAGTTTGTACCGAACTCTGCATTGTAAGCAGCAGTAAGATCGATAACAGTATTTACACCCTTGATATTGGATGCAAAATCACCAATAGCAGCAGCAATACCCATACGGGAAAGAAGGGTAAGTCTGTTATGGGCCTCTTTTCTCTGTTCAATGTCATTACCCTTTTCGGTAAGAACACCGCTCCAAAATCTTGCCCATTCATCCTCAGATGTAAAGGCAATCTTGATCTGATCTTCATAACGGGTGATACAATCCTGCCAAACTGTTGAATTCATAAAATTCATTTCCAACGGATGAACAGGATGCTGCTCGTACATGTCCTTTGTAGAATTTGCGGCTGCCGGAGAACCCGAGGGGTTTTCTCCATTGTCATAACCATCTGCAAAGTTGGTGTAGAGATTTGTGTTAAATGCACCTGAGGGTAATGCCTTAGTAGAATAATAGGATATTTTACGGATCCTATTATTGAAATAACCGCTATTGATCGAATCAATCAACCAAAGAGGTGCCTTATAAGGCCTTGTAGTCGTAAAAAGTCTTGCACCAACAATAGTAAGAGCATTGAAGATCTCGTCTGTACTATATGTCATAGCCAACTTGCCGGCATCCATGAATCCCTGAGCATCAATTACCTGATAATTGTCCTGCCCTGTCAACTGAGCCATAACTGCGTTCATAAGGGCATAACCATCTGTTCTTTTGAACTGTGCCATAATTTCCTCCTGTAAGAATTTTATTTTTGAAGTTTACATGAAACTTGCAAACAAACTTGTTAAGGATTTTGCCTGTTCCTGTTTTATCTTTTCAAGATCAGTAGAAGAATCCTTATTGATATTTTCCTTCTGTAACTCTTTTACCTTATCTTCTGATTCCTTTAACTTCTGTAAAGTATCATCCAACTGTGCTTTTACCTGCTCCAATTCATTATCAGGTGCAGGTGCAGGTGCCGGGGGCGGTGTTTCCTGAGCCGGTGCAGGTGCAGGTGCAGGTGCAGGTGCCGGGGGCGGTGTTTCCTTTTCCTGTTCATCATTAGCAGCAAGGGCATCAATATCCTTTTTCTTATAACCTGCTGCCAATAATGCCAATGTTTCTTTCAAACCGATCTTTGTCATAAATATAACCTCCTAATAAATATAAAGGGCCTTTGCAGATCTAGGGATCTGTCCGGGATCAGCGGAACCATGGAAAACCTCCCCGGTTATGTGATCTCCTTTGAACCTAATCAAAGTCCATGGAATATATTACGCCCTTTATTTATTATTAACACATAGTAATACTAATTTCAATGTTTAGTCCTATAAAACATTGAACCTCCTATGAAATTGAATATCTCTTATTCTTTTTGTTAGTAATACATCTGTATGATTGCCTGAATAAGCATAGATTATAGGTGCAATTTCATCACAATAGTTTTTCCTTGTTGAATAGTTAGGAACCGCAGGGCCTTCATAACATGCAAGGAACGCAAAACAAGCATATTCATAATTATCCATATTCTTAAATTGCGACATGGATAAATATGAACCTGATCCATAATGGTTAAGGATATATGTGTGCATGGCGTATAAGCCGGGATAATCAGAAGAACTCCAATAGGATCTCCAACAATAACCCATCCATTTACCAAACTTATCAGTAACAAGGCAGTATAATTGTCCTAAAGCATCATTGGGAGATGCACCTGAGGTTGTACTGCTCGTTGATAAGTTAGGTGCATGGTTAGGAATACCCGAACCATTTATATATTCCCTTGCCGGTGTAAACTGAAACAGGCCGTAACCATTGGAATAGTTTACGACATTTCCTTCCCATCTCCAAGGATTTAACGCAGATTCACCAACAACATTACCAAGTATGCCTATGATCGCCTCATCCGAATAACCCTCGGCAGTAAGGTAATCATAAATGGCATACATGTTAGCCTTGCCGGAATCTGAGGATATTGCATATCCTCCTGATGGTTTTGCGTAAAATCCCATATCACCTACTCATAAAAGAATCCCGAATTAAGATATTCATTTATCTTGATCGCCTCGTCTTGAATACCTGTAATTGCAGCATCAGCCTTTTCACAAAGGATATATCCTGATAATGTATCGATCCTTTTTGTTTGACAAAGAGGCCTTCCTATCTCAGCAAGGTTTTCATCAACAATGTTCATAAACTTTGCCTCGAGATAGCATCCATATTCAGAATCCTTGAAATTTAAGAATGAACCCGGTGTACCTTTACCGCAGCATGTCGGAAATTTATTCTTGACTGCATCTACATAAGTTTCCTGTAACTTATTTTGTGCTCTGAAAAGATTAGATAATGTACCGCCGCCAACACCGCCACTAACGCCTGTTGCAACAGTATTGTTTAATCCTGTTTCCCATGCTAACTGAGCCTCTAACGGATTTATGATCGCTTGTGCTAACTGAACATCAGCACATACCTTTGCAGATCCGCAATAACTGATATTCATAATATTAGTTTCATTAGGAATCGCAGGGCCTACGACTAAACGACCTATACCTTGGCACATGTCGTAGAGTACTTTATATCGTAGATTCTCAGCATCAATAAGATCAGCAGGATCTAGGGGAATATCACCAAAAGGCCCAAGATGGAATGTATAAGATGTATAAGGTGCTCCATTAAGATATTTACCTCTTGTTGCAGCCTGAGGATGTTTAGGAATACTTATTACATTTCCTTCTTCATGTGTTTGACCTAATTCCAATATCCTATACCTACCTTGGCCTGTTATGGCCCATGAGTAATAACCGAATCTTATTGATGTAGGTGAAACATAAAATTCAGGAAAACCAACAGGAATAGCAATACAAGAAACAATGTATTGAATAGGATTGATAAGTGCCTCCTGTACTCCGGGATCATCATAAGGTGCAGATGTGATATGACAATATGAAGATAGATTCTGCATAAGATATTTAACAAAATTGTTAAGTCCTAATGAATCCATCTGATAATATACAACTGAACCAACTTGATATTCATCATCAAACGCAACACTATTTATTCCTACTACAAATGAAGAATTAGTATTCCAATATAAAGGGCCGGTTGATGGTAATTTGGTTGCAGTCTGAACTACCTTTGCACCATAATGATTATCTGATATATATTCATCATACTCAGATGCAGACCTTAAAACATAATGCGACTGAACGCCTATCTCTGTTTTGAAAGATGCCAATACATCACAAGTACAGGTGATATACCAAAAATTCTGATGTGATGAAATATCCGTAACAAAATAGTACCTGTTAAAATCAGGTACATAGGCATAATTTTTACCAATAGGATTCTGAGCAATACTCAACTTAAACGTAGGATTCATTAAAGAAGTTTCATCAAGTAAAGTACAACTATATGATGTTCCTGAGCCTGTCGGCCTTTTTGTACTGTTCTCCCTTTTGGTGAAAGAATAAAGGTTTACAGTAATAGCCATATTTACTCCTTATCAAACTTTTCAACCAAACGTGTTATTGCTATTGTATTGTTCTCAATAGCCTTAGTCATGTTTGCGACTTCCTCTTTGTGTTCCTTCCTCATTTCCTCAACCTGTTTCTGATTCTGTTCATACTGCCATTTTACAAAATAGGCACAACCGAGTGCAGCGATAATAGGAAAACCGAGAGCGGATATTAACTGTGCAACTTCATTCATTTTTATTATCCTCCATAATTTCTTCGATCTTATAACCTGCCTGTAACATGTTATTAATGCGTGTTGCTCCTGTACCAAAATCCCTTACCTTTTCGGTAACTTCTTTTGTTTCTTCTTTCTTTTTTCTCGGCATGATCTTTACTCCTTTTCAACTTTTATATTTACTTTAACGCCTTCCGGGGCATTAACTTTCACGATAATATCAACTGTCTTTTCATCTTCTTTATCAAACATATACCATCTCGGCCTACCAAAACCTGCTATCTTGGAATCAGTAAAACTAATGTGATGCTTGCCTACTGAATTAGGCTTGCCATTATATGTCGTAGAACCATCAACATAGAATATTCCTGTACTATCCCAATCAACAACAATACCTGTGTGATATATCCCGGTACTGTTCTTTAAGAAGATCTGATCTCCTGTTGTTGCTCCTGATGCCTTAGTGATCCATTGTCCGGCATCCTTATACATCTGAGCCTTTTGAACACAACCGGCACCTGTATTGTATGCGGCATTAGCAGGTTCACATACTATCTGTCTTGCCTGTTCGTATGTTAGATCTTCTTTATTAACGGCAATACAATAATCATAAAATATCGTACACCAAGTACAGGATCCTGCCTTTTTGCCGTTATACCAATTTATAAGATCCAAAAATTCGGTAAACTTTGAATTTTTATATTCGCCTTGATAACCGACATTTGCAAGTGCCGTACTAACAACTTTTTTATAGTCCATAGTCAACCTCCTTTTTGTACATTATAAAACAAACAGACCTTCCTGTATAGGAAGGCCTGTTTGTGAAGATAACCGCACAGACAGTAAAATCAAACAAAAACCTGCCTGTATGTACATTATACCAAAAGGCATCCCAATATGGAAGGCCTTTCGTGTGCATCAGATTATACGGATACAGAACATTTGAGGATGATTAGAGGTGATTAACTTAAAAGGGATTCTGTCTGATGCACGATCCCTTCAAGATCTTCATTTGTCATAGGAAACCAACAATGGTTATAATACTTACCATTCTTGCCCTTATAAGAAGGGAACTGAAGGATAAAGCATGTTTCACCCTTCTTGTGTACTTCTCCATCTTTCTTGACTGTAACTTCCTTAAGCATACAGGATTTGATAGATACACCATTCACAAGAAGATCGATCATAACGATATTATCATTTGATGTTGTCCTTGCATCTTCTACCTTGATATTAAAATCAATCTTCTCTGCTGCATCTGCCTTCTTCTCAACTTCCTTTTTTGTACCAAACATAATCGGGTACCTCCTTAAAATAATTTATCTTCACAATTCTTTTTAGAATTGGGAAAATCTATGTCGTGCGGTGCTATTGAACCATAGGTTGAAGAAAGATTGTTCTTATGTAGTATATATCTCAGCCTTGAATTTTCACAATTTAATTCTTGAATCCTAAGATATAATGAATGTCTTTCTTTAATAAGACTTTTAATAAGATCATCATGTTCTTTCCATGCTTTTTTACTGATTATCTTTATCATTATGTATACCTCTCAATAAAGAACAAGTATCAAGACTTGAAGTTAATGTACAAATACCACACGGGAGCAGATATTTACAGTTAGGTTGCTGATTCGATAATAATATCTTATCGCTAATCTTATGTTCATTCCCGTTCATGTCTTTCCAAATCATTACTTTCATCCTCCTTTTCTTCATCAGCCTCCCAATTTGAACTATACAGACAGTCCATGCAAGACTCTTGTGTAATCAATAGATCTTTGTAAACGCAATTACCGCAATTTCTCATTTGAATCACCTCCGTGTTTTCAATATAACACATTGTTGTTCAGTGTGCAATACTAAACTTCAAAAAATTTCTTATAATTTATTATCAGATCATACATGGAATACTTTTCAAACTTCATTGAATCTTCAATGCAGCATACTTTCAATTCCTGTGCATGTTCTATCCAAAATAATTTTTGGTGATTCTCTTTGTTCAGATCCCATTCATACTGATAAGGCCCTTTGGAAAATGTCATATAATACATATTGTCTGCCGGCCTTCTATATATGTAATATTCCTTATTTTTGTATATGATCTTATGAACGCAGACCATGTTCTTTACTGATAATTTCTTTACATTTGAAAAATCATTATTAGCAAAATCACCGAAAAAGGCTTTTTGTGCCCATGACGTTCCCTTCATCATTACGAACATGTCTGATTCTAATTCCTCTTTTGTCAAAGGGATCTCTTTTTGTGTTATGTGATGTATCAGGATCCTACGTTCCTTATTGTAATAATGTGATTCTTTCCTAAATGCTAATTCTGCCATGTCATCAACCAATTCAAAGGCATTAGTAATTGGTGTGCTTATTTCCTCAGCATTAGCAAATAAGACTAACTGTAATCTTTGACCTCTTTTGACCTTATCTCTTAATGCGGTCATAACAAAATCAGCAAAGGCCTCACCCTCACGCCTTCTTACTATCTCGGTTGACTGAGGTATAAATTCGTCAAAACATATAATGCCCGCTTTACTTAGATCAAAACCCTTAGCACTCTTTACCCTTGATAATGATATACACATTCCTAAAGGTGCTCCAACAGGCCTTCCTTCTTCATTTGTTTCATAAAAGGCTGCAATACCTTGTTTAATCAACTTGGGTTTTATGTTCCATCCAAAATCTCTATTTAACGGAACAAAAGGATCAAGATCCGCCTTCAGATCAGGGTTATCGGAACCTGTGCAAAGTAATTGAACATCATCATTTGTCCTTTTAATATAGATAAAGAATATTTGTTCATCCGTAACATACCTTAATAAACTGTATGTCTTACCGGGACCTCTACGGCTCCATACAACATACATTCCTGCCTGAGGATATTCCTCAACATCTTTTCTAAAATGATAATAACCATCATTGAAATTTTCTTCCGGGGATCTTTGGATCATAAATTTTCCTCCATATAAATAGGTAAATAAAAATCTTCTGTTTCTGTATATTCATACTTCTCTGTTGCATCTAATTCATAATCACACGGCTGCAAGTCTATTGAATCACCAATCTCATTACCATATTCATCAGTATAAATGCCGTTCTCAGCAACAATATAAAAATGTGTTTTCTTTCCTGTTATGTTTCCATCAAAGACAAAATCCTTATTAAACTTTTTAAGATCATTTTTAAGACATAAAGCACCTTCTTTTTTAGGTACACCTGCAACTGTTATATGTAACTTACCATCTTTTATCTGTCTGCCGGCATATCTCTTAGCACCTAAAAATACAAATTCAGAATATTTGGAATCATCATCAAATTCTGCTATTCCTAACCAATATTCCTTGCCTTCTACTTCTACCGGGCCATAACCATTTGCCCTTAGTAACTCCTTACAATGTTCATTATACGCTGCAACCTTATCCATATTCCAATCATCCGAATAACACGAATCTGTATCTACATAGAAGGCATGGAAAGGATATGCCAACGAACCATCCTTTTTGTAGAACTTAGTAACACAATTTATCAGGGTATGAACATTCCTAAAGGCGTATGCGGTTATATATGTTCCAACTTGGTAACAGAGTACAGTATTATGATTTTCAACATACTTCTGATACTGTTTAATCATGTCCTTGCTAAAATCTTCTCTATATTCTCCTGAGGCAAATTCCCTTTTATCACCCTTCTCGTTTATCTGATATTCACCCGGTTCAATAACCTCAACATAATTACGCCTGATAAAAGAAGATTGAACACAGAGGCCATAAAGGCAATTCAAACGCATCTTAGCCAATGCGTACCCGACAGGATCTATACTCTTGGTTGGTTTTCTCTTGCATTTATCAGCAAATAATTCAAAAACATAATCAGTAAACCATCTAGGCAGATAATCTTTAGGTGCAGTTTCAACTTCAGTACATGTTGTCGCAGGATCCCATTTATACTGTTCTGCCAAAACTTGAAGATCTACATCACATAGATATAAAGTACAATAACCGGCACTTAATACCCTTCCATTATCTACTTCCATATTTATTGATGCCTCACATTTTGAGGCCTGTAATGCAGGCATAGGATATAATTTATCTTTCAATTCAATATTGATAAAACTGATCTTAAATATAAAAGCATAATCTTCACAATTACGCAGCACAAACTCAGGTTTAACATTTTTGAATCTTGAAAAACGCCCATGGGGGTATTTATATGCAAGAGCACAAAAGGGGTATGAACTAACAAAATCTGCTCCATCAGTTTCATCAAGGTTCATTATATCGCCAATATAAAACCTGTTAGCATGTGAATAACCGCCATGATATAACTTGACGAATTTCTGCATCTGTTCATAGGTTAGAGCCTGTTTCAAAAATTCATTATGTCCGTTATTCTTTTTTGCTCTATCTCTCAATTCCTCTCTTGGAACGCCCGTGGCCGTGTAGACTATTGAACTTATATTTTTATTTAAGGAAACACAGAAGGCATCTAAACACTCAACAAGGGCCAATGTATCATGTTCTATATACTTTAACTCGGAACGTGTGAATGTACCGCCCTGATCTCTTATCTTGTCATAATCCCATGCCTTTACTGCCTTCTGATGTTCTACATTAAGATCCTCGGCCCATTTTTCTAATTTACATTGAGCCAATATAAGAGCATCCCGGAGCATCATACCATTACCGAATTTCAACATTATGGGAAAATGCGGCTTAGTATTTAATTCCTTCTCAGGTGTTCCAAAAGCATCAAATAAAAACCTTCTTAGAAAGAAATAATCATACGAAAGATTGAAAAAATAAATGGAAAATTCATCACCTTTAAGGGCATCCCTGATACATTGTATTGTCTGTATCAATTCACTTGGCCGGGTACCATATAAAGTAACAAGATTAATATGATAAATTCTAATACTAACAGTCCAAGCACAAATATGGTTCGGTAAAGGATCGGAACTGATCTCATGGCTTTTAGAAGTTTCCGTATCTGCTGCAATAATGATGTCATTCCAAGTACCTTTTTGAAATTTGCCCTTCTTGCGATAATACATGACATTATTGGTCAATATCGAATAATCGAATCTATCCCAAAACATCATTTTATATTTATGGTGTTCTTTAATATAACGGCTTTTTGCTGCCGCCATTTTATAAAGTTTATCCATTTTCCTAACTTCCTACTAATTAAAGAAATAGATTTCTTACATCTAAACCTTCTTTTAAGGCCTCAATAATATAACTATCTAATACTTCATCACCGGTGAATTTTACAAATTCGCCTAATCTGTCAAGATATTCCTGCTTTGATTCACCGAATTTCATATTAAGATCAGATTTGTTCATTCCATCTATCTTAGAAAAATCAATATGTGCTTTGAAATATCTTTCAATATCCCTCTTTGTAGATTTGAGATTTTCTTTTTTCATTACTGCAGCAATTACAAACATCTGATTATAATTAAGTTTCTCGAGTTTGGATTGCTTTTTGGATTCAAAAAATCTCTTAAGATCATTTTCAGATAATGAAAGACCATATTTCTTTAAGAATCTGTCTGTAATTGTCTGTGCTCTATTTTTGTAGATCTTATTGATACCTTTTGTTCTTTTACCGGCTCTTGCCTGTCCGAATGTTGATGATTCTGATTCCAAGAACTCTTGCATCGCTTTGATCCTTGCTCTTTGGATCATTACATTGGCCCTGTATAATTCAGAACCTTTTAATTGCTTTGTTCCATCTGAAACATCATATATTTTTATATGTTCCTTAAAACGGCCCTTTTTACCTGTACCGCCAAGATTATTTTTTATATATTGTTGGGCCTTAGCATACGAAAATTTTAGGATCTCAGAATAACCCTCACGCTCAGAATATCTTTCAAGCCTTACCATTCTCTGATTTGCTCGTTTTGCAAGTTTCCGGGATTCTGCTGCTGCCTTTTCGTACTCAGCCTTCCAATCCTTTCTTTTCGTAGCCATGTTTTAGCCTCTTTTTTTCTCTAAAAGATAGATGTTATACATCATCATTAAAACATATTCCGGGGGTTTTCGTGTTCCCTCACACCATGAGTAAACAGTCCTCAAAGGTATGCCAAATTTTTCGGTTATACCCTTAGGATCTGTTTTGAATAATTCTATTATTTCGTGAATTGACATATTTTTGTACCTCCTAATATCTAAGATATTATCAGTACAATGTACAAAAATCAACCCCTTCTGTTGAAGGGGTTAAAAATTATTTTATTACCATTCTGCCAATTAGCCATTTATTACTTTTTGGCTTATGCCATGTTATATGGATCAAATTGCCGGCACCAACGCCAAAATCTCTTGTAAATAACTTTGTTTCTCCTGTTATTGCATCCATTACAGTTGTTATATTATCAGGTGCAATACAAGCACAAACCAAACAATAGGCATCTTTATAAGTATCTGCATTGACCTCAAAATATCGATCATCCTCAGGCATAACTATAAACCTTTTCATTGTTCTGCCTCCTTATGAAAAATAGCCTTGATCGTATAACTCTTTTAATTGATTTATCGAGAATCTTTCTGTAACACCAAATTGATATTCATAATCGTTATTGGAATCTTTCAGATAATACTCAAAACATTTTTCTATTGGACTGTAAAACTCCATTATAAAAACATCTTTGTAGATCTGATAAATCCTGCATATAAGTTCACGCATCTCATAATTTTCCATGTTACACCTCCAAAACATCAACAAATTCTATGAGCCATTCTTCCGGAACACAACCGGAAAGAATATTATCTATATCTTCCATAATGGCATCTGTCGTTACAATTTTAAATAAATTGTTAAATTCGGGTTTAGATATATTTTTTTCGATTAAATCATACATATCTACTACAACACCGTATTCTTTAATTTCTACAATATTTAATTTATCGGCTAATTTCATCATAGCCTTATTTTTCCTTAATATATGCCGGTACATTACGATAACAAGATACATATAATGTGCTTGTCTTTGGATCAAGGTATGCTGTCCAATTCCATCCATAAATACCATAGTTATAACCTAATTCAATGAGATCATACTTGGAAACGCCTGCATCCTGATAACAACAATATCCAACCTTACAATGTTCGCATCTGTCATATGCTGCACTTAAATCCTTGACAGTCCAATTTCCGTTTTTCATTTTTGAGATCCTCCTTTGATCTGTTCTGTATTTGTAGCCTTATTATAGCAATTTATTGCACAATGTGCAATAGTTATTTATTAATTAGTCTAATATTTGATATAAATAACAATAAATGTGATATATCTATTACCTGCATAGATCCGCAGGGCCGCAGCAGCCGGGCCGACATAATAACTAAATCAGCATCTTATAACAATAGATCTCAGACCTGATTATTAGCAGGGCCGGGGAACCGCCCGAGATACCCGAAGTTTGTTTACTAATTT
>JAEEGL012583099.1_pt1 | contig 15888 bp, 17 predicted proteins | sample 9134231 | NCBI WGS metagenome assembly JAEEGL01 (sample SAMN16246548, study PRJNA631951) | gut metagenome | biome: gut microbiome; feature: rumen; material: fiber-attached | host: Bos | place: Iran: Karaj | collected 2018-10
GAGGAGATCTGGCAGAGCATCCCGCACGAGGGCAAGGCGCTCGTCGCCGCGCCCTGGCCGGAATACTCCGAAGCGCTCAACTTCGCCTCCGACGAGGAGAGCATGAATCTCATAATGGCGGCGATAAAGGAAATCCGCGCCAAGCGCGCCGCGATGAACATCCCGCTTTCTAAGAAGGCGGCGCTCTTCATCGAGACCGACAAGCCGGAGACATTCGCCAAGGGCGCGGAGTTCTTTAAGCGCCTCGCCGGAGTCAGCGAGATCGAGATAGAGCGCGAGCTTTCCGTCGCCAACGCGCTGACGATGGTCGTGCCGTCCGCGAAGCTGATGATCCCGATGAACGAGCTGGTCGATCCCGAGAAGGAGCGCGCCCGTCTCAACAAGGAGAAGGCCGCGACCGAGAACGAGATCACGCGCTGCGAGAGCCGCCTGAACAACGAGGGCTTCATCTCGAAGGCGCCCGCGAAGCTCGTCGATGAGGAGCGCAAAAAGCTCGCCTCCCTCAAGGAGATGCTCGCGAAGATCGAGGATTCGCTCGCGAAACTGGGAGAGATCAAGTGACTTATTCCGAAGCATTGGAATATCTGCATTCCTACGGTCGGTTATCGCCGACCGTAGATTTGCATAGGATAAAAACCCTGCTTGAAGGCCTCGGCAACCCGCAGAATCACCTCAAGTTTCTGCATATCGCGGGCACGAACGGCAAGGGTTCGACCGCCGCGTTCTGCGCCTCCGCGCTGCAGGAGGCGGGCTACAAGACGGGGCTTTTCATCTCGCCGTACGTCGTGCGCTTTACTGAGCGCATACAGATAAACGGGAAGTATATCCCCGAAGAACTCTTCGCCGCCGTGATGGAGAAGGTGAAGGAGGTTGCGGAGGCGAATCCGGATAACTACGTCGAGTTCGAGCTGCTGACCGCCGCGGCGATGGAGTGGTTCTTCCGCAACGGGTGCGATATAGTCGTGCTGGAGGCGGGGATAGGCGGCCGCCTCGACGCCACTAACGCCGTTATGACCACGGTCGTTTCGGTAATAACCTCCGTTTCATTCGACCACACCGAGCTGCTCGGCGACACGCTTGAAAAAATCGCGCTCGAGAAGGCGCAGATAATCAAGTCAGGCGGCTCCGTCGTCGTCTATCCGGAGCAGGCGGAGGAGGTCTTCGCCGCGATACGCGAAACGGCGGAGAAGAAACGCGCCGAGGTCATAATCCCAGACCTGATGCGCCTGCGCCGCAGGGAGCATTTCTTCACCTATAAAAACAACGACTACGTGATCACGCTGCGCGGTGCGCATCAGACGCTCAACGCCGTGACTGCGATAGAAGCGCTCGACGAGCTGGCGTGCAGCGGCTTCTATAAGCTGACGCGCGAGAAGATCGCGCTCGGGCTGATGAAGGCGACGATGCCGGCGCGGTTCGAGACTGTCAGCGTCAAGCCGCCCGTCGTGCTTGACGGCGCACACAACCCCTCCGGCATGGAGTCCCTCGCCGTGCTGCTGAAAAGCGAGTTCGGGGGCGTGCGCGTGACCGCCGTCGTCGCGATGATGAAGGACAAAAACGCCGCCGAATCGCTGAAACACCTCGCCGGCGTCGTAAACAAAGCAATCGCCGTAAAGGTTGACAATCCGCGCTGTATGGAAGCGGAAGACCTGCGCGAACTACTCGTCGGACTTGGCGTTAAGGCGTCCGCCGCGCCTTCGGTCGCGGAGGCGGTCGAAGCCGCCCGCGGCGATCCCGAAACAGGCGCGGTGATAGTCTGCGGCTCGCTGTATCTGGTTTCGGAGGCGAGAAAAATCTTCAAAGCCGACAAATAGCGGCAAAAAATTCATACAGGACGGGCTATACTCGTGTATAGCCCGTTTTTGTTATGCGCAAAATACGAGGGAACGGGAATGAGAGGTGAAAACGATGGAGTTGAAATACGAGCAGCGCGCCAACACGCTGACGCTTTCGCTGCCCGCGGAGATCGACCACCACTCCGCGAAGCCGGTGCGCGAGGAGGCGGACAGGTGGATTGCGAAGCTGCGTCCGGAGTCGGTTGTCATCGACTTTTCCGGCGTGAAGTTCATGGACAGCTCCGGCATCGGGCTGATACTCGGCCGTTATAACAAGGTCGCGCCATACGGCGGCAGGGTGATAGTCGAATGCGCGGACAGGCGCACGCTTCAGCTGCTGCGCCTCGCGGGCGTGCAGAAGCTGGTGGAAATCAAATCCGCGGCCACTTGAGCCGCGGGGAAAGGAGAACGTATGAAATACCTCAATTCGTTCAAGCTGCAGTTCGTCAGCCGTTCGTCGAACGAGGCATTCTCGCGCAGCGCGGTGGCGGCGTTTCTCGCGCAGCTCGACCCGACGGTCGAGGAGCTTTCGGATATAAAGACCGCCGTTTCCGAAGCGGTCACAAACGCTATAGTTCACGGCTACGGCAATAAGCTCGGCGTCGTTTATATCAACGCCTACATACTCAAGGACCGCAAGATCGTCATCGACGTCAAGGACAAGGGCAAGGGCATCGACGACGTGCAGCGCGCGATGACGCCGCTTTTCACGACCTCGCCGGAGAGCGAACGCTCGGGGCTTGGCTTTACCGTTATGGAGGCGTTTATGGACAAGCTCCGCGTGCGTTCGAAGCCGGACAAGGGCACCGCGGTGCACATGGTCAAAACGCTGAAGGCGAAGGAATGACCGACCGCGATTACGACCGCGCGGTGCGCGAGAATACGCCGCTCGTCCACGCCGTTGCGGCGCGGTTCAGGGGCAGGGGCGCGGAGTACGACGATATTTTTCAGGCGGGCTGCGTCGGGCTTTTCAAGGCGGCGACGCGCTATGACGAAACGCTCGGCACGGCCTTCTCTACCTACGCCGTGCCGGTGATAGCGGGGGAGATACGCATGCTCCTTCGCGCCGGCGGAGCCGTGAAGGTCGGCCGCGCCGCAAGGGCGCTCGGCGCCGCCGCGCTCGCGGAAAAGGAGCGCGTCGAGAAGGAGACCGGCAGGGAAGCCCGCCTCGGCGAGATCGCCGCCGCGCTGGGCGAAACTCCCGAACGCGTCGCCTTCGCGCTGAACGCGTGCGCTCCCGTCGCCTCCATCGACGCAGACGAAAGCGCGTCCTGCGCCGCGCCGGACGAAACGGAAGCCGCGCTGCTCCGCGCCGACCTCGGCCGCGCCTTATCGATGCTCGAGCCGCTTGAACGGCGGCTGATCCTGCTGCGCTACCGCCACGGACTTTCGCAGGCGGGGGTCGGGCGCGTCCTGTCGATGACGCAGGTGCAGGTCTCCCGCCGCGAAAAGAAGGCGTTGGAAAAACTTCGCGCCATTCTCGCTTGACTGCCGCGCCGCTTTCGTGTTATAATATACGCGTAACAACGCGAAGCGCGGAGGTGAGCGTATGAACGAAGCCGAAAAGGAAGGTCTGACCCCGGAGGAGATCGAACGCCTGGAGCGCGAGGAGCGCCGCCGCAACGTCGAGGCGCAGCTCGAAGACTTCAGGGCGGAGGTCAAAGCCGACGACGAAAAACGCGAAAAGCGGCGTGAGGAACGCCGCCGTTTCCGCGCGCGGCTTTATTATATCCTGCTCGCTCTGCTTATAATCGGCATCGTCGCGTTCCTCGTGATCAAGCGCGACCTGATATGGAACTGACGCCGCGTCGTCATCTGTCATCCTGAGCCCGAAGGGCGAAGGATCCCCCGTCTTTCGCGGTGCGTACGCATATGAAGAAAGGGGGTTCCCCGTCGACCGCGATTTCTCGGAACGACGACCCAACACAACAGCAATAAAAAAACCGGAGCGGGCGTTTCGCCTGCTCCGGTTCTGCATATACTTTATCATTCCGCCGACGGAAGCTCGAACCAGAAGGTCGTGCCGACGCCGATGGTGCTGTCTACGCCGTATAGGGCGTGGTGCGCGTCGAGGATGCTCTTGACAATCGCGAGGCCGAGGCCGGTGCCGACTATCTTTCTGACGCCGGCTTCGCCCTTGTAGTAGCGGTCGAAAATGCGCGGGAGGTCCTCCTTGGAGATGCCGCTGCCGGTGTCGGTGACCGAGAAATGCACCGTTTCGCCGTCGCGCACCGCGGAAAGCGTTATCCTTCCGCCCGCCTTCGTGTGGTTGAAGGCGTTGTTGATGAGGTTGTAAAACACCTGTTCCAGCCGCGGCAGATCGCCGATGGCGGCGAGCTCTTCCGGACATTCGCTCACGGTCTCTATCCCGCTTTTCGCGCTCAGGTCATCGTAGCGCGAGATGATATCCGCGAACGCCCTGCCGACGTTGAAGGGCGCCGGCGAAACGGTTATCGAGCCCGACTGCAGCTTCGACAGGTCGAGCATATCGCTGACGATCCGGTCGAGGCGTTCGGTCTCGTCGATGATTATTCCGAGCTGGCGTTCGCGCTTCTCCTTATTGTCGCCGGTAACGTCGCGGAGCGTTTCCGCATATCCTCTTATTAAGCTGAGCGGAGTGCGCAGGTCGTGCGAAACGTTCGCGATCAGATCCTTGCGCAGCTCGTCCGTTTTGGAAAGCTCGCCGGCCATGTAGTTGACCGACTCTGCGAGGGAACCGATCTCGTCGCTCGAGCTGACGTCGAGCTTGACGGAATAGTCGCCCTCCGCGATGCGCCGCGTCGCCTTCTCGATGTGGAGTATCGGCTTTGTCAGCGTGCGCGAGATTATGAACGAAATGACCAGCGCGAGCGCGAGCAGCACTACGGTGGTTATGATAAGCTGTTTTTGCAGTATGTTTACGGTCGTGCCGACCGGCGCGAGCGAAACGCTTATCATCAGCGCGCCGTAGCTGCCGTCGGAGTTGCGATAGGGGATGCCGCGTATCGCGACGTCGGCCTTGAACTTCGGATGCGTCGTCGTGCCGGTGTACTCCTTGCCTGACAGCGTCGTCAGCACTGCTTCGCGGAATACGCTGTCCGGCGCGAGAGAGGACGGCGTCGGGTTGAGCGATTCGGAATTGTAAATGCAGAGGCTCTGAGTGACGTATACCTGCACCGAGAGGTTTTTGGTGTACGCCAGGGAAGAGGCGCGGCTCATGAACTCGTCCGACTCGCTGCGTGACAGACAATCGGCGAGGTATTCCGCGTCTTCATTGACCTGCGAGAGTATCTCGTCGGCGTAGAAGCTTTGGAGGCTCGCTACCTGAAATACCCACAGCAGCACCAGCATACCGGCTATCAGCGCAGTCATACCGGCCCAGAACTTCAGCGCAAGACCCTTCATTATTTAGCGTTACCCGTCTCGAACTTGTAGCCCGTTCCCCAGACGGTGACTATGTAGGAACGGTAGTTTTTCAGGCTGTCGCGCAGCATCTTGATATGTGTGTCGACGGTGCGCTCGTCGCCGTAGAAGTCGTAGCCCCACACCTTCGACAGCAGCTGTTCGCGGGTGAAGACGTAGTGCTCGTTGTGCGCGAAGAAGCTGAGCAGCTCGAACTCCTTGGGCGTAAGCGAAATAAGCTCGCCGTCGACGTAGACGTTGCGGGAGAAGTACTCTATCTTCAGTCCGCCGAAGACGTCGACCTCCTTGCCGGAGTCGTCGGACTTGTCGGTTTCGGATCTGCGGATGATCGCCTTCATGCGGGCGAGCAGCTCCTTCGGGGAGAAGGGCTTGATCATATAGTCGTCCGCGCCGAGCTCGAAGCCGAAGAGCTTGTCGTATTCCTCGCCTCTGGCGGTGAGCATGATTACCGGCAGGTTGGAGGTCTCGCGCAGCTTGCGGAGCACCGTCCAGCCGTTGGCCTTCGGCATCATGACGTCGAGCAGGAGCAGGTCGTATTTGTTCTTCGCCAGCAGGTCGAGCGCCTCCTCGCCGTCGGCGGCCTCGTCGACGGAGAAACCGTCGAGGCTGACGTACTCCTTGACCATATCCCTTATGCCTTCTTCATCGTCCGCGATGAGGATCCTTTTGTCTTCCATATCAAAGCTCCTTTCCGCCGCACAAGCGGCAAACGGTTCAGAGTTATTCTTCACCATCGTGTATTATAACTTATTTTGTGTCTTTTGTGAAGAGGTTTTGCAAATATATAGACAAATTTTTGATAGTTTGTCACAAATAGGTGTGCAAGTAGACGATTTTTGAGCGGTTTTCGGAAAAAATAATTGCAAACGACGGGGAAAAGTAATATAATTGCAATATTCAATACATTAAAGCGATAAAGGGCGAATACTTATGCTGAACATCAACGAACTCTGGGAAAAATACGCGGCGTTCAAGGCGATGGATCTCTCGCTGAATATGTCGAGAGGCGTACCCGCGCCGGAGCAGCTCGCGGTCTCGCAGGAAATGCTTACCAACCTCGCGACTGCGAAGGACTGCCGCACCGACGGGATCGACTGCCGCAGCTACGGACTGCTGACCGGCATTCCGGCGGCGAAGCGCCTTTTCGCCGAAATGCTGAACGTCAACAGCGATAACATCATCATCGGCGGCAACTCCAGTTTGAACATGATGTACGACGCCATCTCCCGCGCCTGGTGCTTCGGCGTCCTCGGCGGCACGCCGTGGGGGAGACTTGACGAAGTCAAGTTCCTCTGTCCCGTGCCGGGCTACGACAGGCACTTCGCGATCTGCGAGCTTTTCGGGATAAAGATGATAAACGTCGATATGACACCGACCGGCCCCGATATGGACGCGGTCGAGAAGCTCGTATCCTCCGACCCCGCGATAAAGGGCATCTGGTGCGTGCCGAAATACTCTAATCCCGACGGCACTACTTACTCGGACGAGACCGTCCGCCGCTTCGCCGCGCTGAAGCCGGCGGCGCCGGACTTCCGCATATTCTGGGACGACGCCTACTGCATCCACGATCTCTACGACGAGGGTGATAAGCTGCTCGACCTGCAGAGCGAGTGCGAGAAGGCGGGCAACCCCGACCTTGCTTACATCTTCGGCTCGACGTCGAAGATAAGCTTCCCCGGCAGCGGCGTCGCGGCGTTCGCCTCCAGCGAGCGCAACATAAAGGACGCCGAGCGCATCATCTCGCGTCAGACGATAGGCCCCGACAAGCTCAACCAGCTGCGCCACGTCAGATTCTTCCGCGACATAGAGGGTATGCGCGAGCATATGAGAAAGCACGCCGCGCTGATCCGCCCGAAGTTCGAGGCGGCGATAGAGGTGCTGCGACGCGAGTTCTCGGACTGCCCCGAGGCGGCGAGCTGGAACGAGCCGCGCGGCGGCTACTTCATCTCGCTGAACACCGCTGACGGCTGCGCCGGCAGGGCGTTCGATCTCGCCTCCGAAGCGGGAGTCAAGCTGACGAACGTCGGCGCGACATTCCCGTACCGCAAGGACCCGCGCGACCGCAACATACGCATCGCGCCGACCTATCCGAGCGTGGAGGAGCTCCGCACCGCGATCGAGCTGCTTTCTGTCTGCATCAAGATCGCCTATTGCGAAAAGTATTGCTGAAAATAAAGTGGAAAAAACGGGAACGCGATCGCGTTCCCGTTTTTGTTTGCTTTATTCTTTACAGCGCGGCGTCGTCGGAGACAAGCGCACTGTCGGCGTTTTCGCCGCGTTTGATTTTCAGCTGTTCGACTCCGGCGTCGAGCGCGATGAGCTTCAGGGAATTGTCTATCTTATAGACCTCCTTGTGCAGCTCGTCGAGGCGCAGGCTGATCTCGCCGACGTTGCCCTCGACCTTGCGGAGCATTTCCGCCATGGCGTGCTTCATGCCTTCGACGTCGGAAATGAAGCCCTCGACCTTGTGGTGCAGGCCGTTGATCTCCTCCTCTGCGTCGCGGATCTTGCCGACGGCCTGATCGCGCGCGGAATCCATGATCAGCTGCGCGTTCTTGCGGGCGTCGATGATCGCGTCGGCGATCTTTTCCTTTTCCTCGCGTACCTTTTCGGCATCTTTCTCGCCGGAGGATATCTGAGACTTGAGTCTGTTGTTCTCGACCTCGAGCAGAACGGCCTTGCGGCGGAGCTCACTCGCTTCGCTGCGGGCGGCTTCGCGTTCCGCCTTCGTTTTTTCAGCGGCGTCCTGAGCCTTCGCGCAGGCTTCCTCGAGCGCGGATATGCGCGCAGAGAAGTCTTCGACCTGCTCGGCGAGCGCTTCGCGCGAGGAGGTGAGCTCGGTGATCCTGCCGTTGAGCTCCGTTTCGACCGCTTTGTACTTGCGGCTGAGCGCGTCTATATAGGTGAGAACGTCGTTTTTGTTGAAGCCTCCGAACGCTGAGGTGCGCATTTTGATATTACCGTCCACTGCGTTTTCCTCCGATCCTCCCGTGCGTTTAAGGGCGGTGAAACTCTTCGTTGCCGCCGGCGGGTTTATATATGATAACACGCGCTCGGGAAAAATTCAATATAAAATTTTGTAAAAAATGAAAAAATCCTGCCGCCGTGACGGGCAAACGGTCGAAAAGCGGGGAAAGGGCGCGTGAATCGGGGATAAGCCGAGTTCCGAACGGCCGCTTCACGCCTGAGGTTTGCAAAATAACGGAGGTCGCACGGAAATACGAGCTTTTATCGCCGAAAAAGTGAAATATTATCTTGCATTGACCGCGCTTTTGTGCTAATATAATCCTGTATATAAAATGGAAGGATATGCGTATCATGCTGCTTTTCAACACGCTTACGAACAAAAAAGAGGAATTCGTGCCGATAACTCCGGGCGAGGTTAAGATGTACGCCTGCGGGCCGACCGTCTATAACTATTTCCACATCGGCAACGCGAGAGTGTTCGTCGTATTCGACACGCTCCGCAACTTCTTCGAGTATATGGGCTACAAGGTCAAGTTCGTGCAGAACTTCACCGACATCGACGACAAGATCATAAACGCCGCGAACAAGGAGGGCGTGCCGGCGAAGGACTACGCCGAGCGCTTCATCGCGGAGTACTACACCGACGCCAAGGGTCTTGGCGTACGTCCGGCTTCTGTGCATCCGCGCGCGACTGAGCATATCGACGTCATCATCGACATAGTCAAAACGCTGGTCGACAAGGGCTACGCCTACGAATCGAACGGCGACGTCTACTTTTCCACCAAGAAATTCGGCGGATACGGCAAGCTTTCACATCAGCCGCTTGAGGAGCTGGAGGCGGGCGCGCGCATCGAAGTCAGCGACGTCAAGCGCGACCCGATGGACTTCGCGCTGTGGAAAGCCGCCAAGGAGGGCGAGCCCTACTTCGACTCCCCCTGGGGCAAGGGCAGGCCGGGCTGGCACATCGAGTGCTCCGCCATGTGCAAAAAGCACCTCGGCGAAACGATAGACATACACGCGGGCGGCAAGGATCTGATCTTCCCGCACCACGAGAACGAGATCGCGCAGAGCGAATGCGCCAACGGCGCCGACTTCGCGCACTACTGGCTGCACAACGGCTACATAAACGTCGACAACGCGAAGATGAGCAAGTCGAAGGGCAACTTCTTCACCGTGCGCGACATCGCGGAGAAGTTCGGCTACGGCCCGATCCGTATGTTCCTGCTCTCCGCGCACTACCGCAGCCCGATAAACTACTCCGTCGATATCCTCGAGCAGGCGGCCGCGAGTCTCAAGCGCATAAACAACTGCCGCGGCGACCTGCGCTTCCGTATTGAATCCGCGCCGGAGGGCGCCGAGGATACCGCCGCCGAAGCGAAGTGGGCGGAGCGCAAGGCCGCCTTCATCGCCGCGATGGAGGACGACCTGAACACCGCCGACGCCCTCGCCGCCGTCTTCGACCTCGTGCGCGACCTTAACACTTACCTCGCGGGCGAGCCGGAGAAAGTCACGCTGAAACACGGGCTCGCGCTGCTGAACGAGCTCTGCGGAGTCCTCGGCTTCGCCGACGAAGCGGATCAGGGCATCGACGCGGAGATCGAGGCGCTCATCGCGCAGCGCACCGAGGCGAAAAAGAATAAGAACTACGCCGAAGCCGACCGCATCCGCGACGAGCTGAAGGCGAAGGGGATAATCCTCGAGGACACGCCGCAGGGCGTGAAGTGGAAAAGGGCATGAGCGAGCATTACTTTTCCTCCGAGCCGACGAGCGCATCCCGCCCGCGCAGCTTCGAGCTGACCGTCGGCGGCGTATCCGTGCGCTTCAACAGCGACGCCGGCGTCTTTTCCGCAGACAGGGTGGACAGGGGCAGCCGCGTGCTGCTCGAGGCGCTGCTGCGCTTCCGCGAATGGAACGGCGCGCGCGTACTCGATCTCGGCTGCGGCTACGGTGCGATAGGCGTGACGCTCGCTAAGGCGGGCGCCTCCGCCGTCATGTGCGACGTCAACGAACGCGCCCTCGCGCTCTGCCGCGAAAACGTCCGTCTGAACGGAGTTTCCGCCGTTTGCGCGGAGTCCGACGCGGGCGAGGGGATTGAAGGTCCGTTCGACGCCGTCGTCACGAACCCGCCGATTCGCGCCGGCAAGAAGACCGTCTACGCCTTCTTCGACAACGCCTTCGGGCTGCTGAAGGCGGGGGGAGAGCTGTTCGTCGTCATACGCAGGCAGCAGGGCGCCGAGAGCGCGGAGAAGCACATCCGCGGGCTTTTCGGCAACTGCGAAACTATAGAAAAAGAAGCGGGTTACCGCGTTTTACATTCAGTCAAAGGGTGAGGAAGTTGGAATTCGTACAGTTACTTTACAATCCTACCGCGGGCAAGCGCAGAAAGTCCCGCAAGTTTATTGAACAGCTCGTCTACCTGCTCGCGCAGGAGCGGGAGGACGTCCGCGTTTATCCCAGCAAGGAGAAGGGCGATCTGACGCGGTTTTTCGACACGTTTGATCCGGAGGGGTGCAAGGCAATCTTCATCCTCGGCGGCGACGGAACGATCAACGAGGTCGTCAACGGCATGATGAATCACTCCGTCGACGTGCCGGTCTTCGTCTGCCCGATAGGCACGGCGAACGACTTCGCCTACTACCTCGGCGTGAAGCCGAAGGCGAAAAAGTGCGTGGAGCTCTACAAGGCGGGCAAACTCGGAGGCATCGACGTAGGCGTCGCCAACGATCAGTATTTCATCAACATCTGCGGCGCCGGACTTTTCATGAACAGCACAATGGAGTTCGACCCCGCCAAAAAGGCGAAGTGGGGCAAGCTCGCTTACTACGCCAAGGGCGTGTCGATGGTCAAGCTGCTGAAGCACTATCGCCTGCGCGTAGTCGCGGAGGAGACCGAGATCGAGGACGATTTCTTCTTCTTCATCGCGATGAACGGAGTCAGCACCGGAGGCCTTAAAAAGATCGCCTGCGACGCCGTCGCGGACGACGGACTGCTCGACTTCGTCGGCGTAAAGTACATAAAGTTCCGCAGCGTCGTGCCGCTCTTCATCAAGCTGCTGCTCGGCAGACACCTTCACAACAAGAACGTCGTCTACTTCCGCACGAAGCAGCTTTACGTCGAAGCGGTCAACCACGACTGGGTTTTCGGGCACGCCGACATGGACGGCCAGCACGGTCCCGACCTGCCGATGAATATCTCGGTAATACCGAAGGCGCTGCGCTTTTTTATCAAATAGATTGTCCGATGAAAAAAATACTTGAAAAACTTGACAACTTATATTATAATATCTCTTGATGTGCATTTTGCGTTCAGTGAAACGCATTTACAACATATTGAAAGGGGATCCAAATGAAAACTTATCCTGCCGAAAAGATCAGAAACGTCGTATTCCTCGGCCACGGCAGCAAGGGCAAGACTTCTCTTATCGAAGCCATGCTTTATCTTGCGAAGGTCACCGAGCGCCTCGGAAAGGTAGACGACGGCAACTCCAACCTCGACTTCGATCCCGAGGAATCCAGAAGAAAGATATCCATCTCGCTTTCACTCGCGTCCTTTGACTGGAACGGGACCAAGATCAACGCGATCGACACTCCCGGTTACTTCGACTTTGAGGGCGAAGCCATCAGCGGCGCCGCCGCCGCGGACGCCGCGGTCATCGTTCTGACCGCCGACAACGCCGACACCGTCGGCACCTACAAGGCGATGAAGCTCTGCAAGAAGAACGGCCTGGCCCGTATGTTCTTCATCAACCGCGTCGACGACGAGAACGCCAACTTCTACGAGACCCTCGACAAGCTGCACGAGATCTACGGCAGCGAGGTCATTCCGGTCATCCTGCCCGCGATAAAGGACAGAAAGCTCGAGTGCTTCGTCAACCTGCTCGACAACGAGGCGTACACCTTCGAGAACGGCGTCGAGAAGAAGGTTCCGGTTCCGGATTACATGGCCGAGCGCATCGAGCATTACAAAGAAGTCATCAACGAGAGCGTCGCCGAAGTCAGCGAAGAGCTGATGGAGAAGTACTTCTCCGGCGAAGCCTTCACCGAGGCCGAGATCAAGGACGGCATCGCCAAGGGCATAGTCAACGGCTCCATCAGCCCGGTCTATCCCGGCGTCGCGCTTACGCTGACCGGCATCGTTCCGCTGCTTGACGGCATCACCCACATGCTTCCGTCGCCCATTGATACCAAGAAGGTCGAATCCGGCGCTCCCGTCGCCCAGATCTTCAAGACCGTAGCCGACGACTTCGTCGGAAAGGTCTCCTACTTCCGCGTTTACTCCGGCGAGATCAAACCGGATATGACGGTATACAATCCGCGCGCGAACACGACCGAAAAGATCGCCCACGTTTACAATATCGTCGGCAAGAAGCAGATCGAGGTCGATACCATCCCCGCCGGCGACATCGGCGCGGTAACGAAGATGGCCTCCGCCTCCACCTGCGACACCCTCTGCACGCAGAGCAACGAGACCGTCATGCCGGTCTTCGATTTCCCGAAGCCCTGCCTCTCCAAAGCCATCGCTCCCAAGGCGAAGGGCGATGAAGAAAAGATCGCTTCCGGCCTCCGCAAGCTGATGGAAGAGGATCCCACCATCTCCTTCGAGAACAACGCCGAAACGAAGCAGCAGATCATCAGCGGCATGGGCGAAACTCAGCTCGACGTTATCGTCTCCAAGCTGAAGAACAGCAAGTCCAGCGTTTCCGTCGATCTTAAGGACGCGAAGGTGCCTTACCGTGAGAAGATCCGCAAGAAGGTCGAAGTTCAGGGCAGACACAAGAAGCAGTCCGGCGGCCACGGCCAGTTCGGCGACGTTTGGATCCGCTTCGAGCCCTGCGAGGGCGACGAAATGATCTTTGAAGAGGAAGTATTCGGCGGCTCCGTCCCGAAGAACTTCTTCCCCGCGGTCGAGAAGGGCCTGCGCGACAGCGTGACCAAGGGCGTTCTCGCCGGCTACCCGGTCGTCGGCCTGAAGGCCACCCTGTACGATGGCTCCTACCATCCCGTCGACTCTTCCGAAATGGCGTTCAAGATCGCCGCTAACCTCGCTTACAAAGAGGGTATGGCGAAGGCGTCTCCGGTCCTGCTCGAGCCCATCGCGAATCTCAAAGTCGTCGTTCCGAGCGACATGATGGGCGACGTCATGGGCGACGTCAGCAAGCGCCGCGGCAGAATCCTCGGCATGAACCCCGCCGAAGAGAAGGGCATGCAGATCGTCGAAGCCGAAGTCCCGATGGCCGAGATGAGCGACTACGCGATCTTCCTGCGTTCCCTCACTCAGGGCAAGGGCTGGTTCGAGCAGAAGTTCGAGCGCTACGACGAAGCTCCCGCCAACGAGGCGCAGAAGGTCATCGACGCCGCCGCGAAGGAGAACGAGGAGTAATCCCGCTGATATTGCCGCAAGGCATTTCATAAAGAAAAGAAACAGTTAGACACGGAGGTGTAAATTATGATCAGAACGTACCAGCCCAAGAAGCTGCAGCGCCAGAAGGAGCACGGCTTCCGCAAGAGAATGGCCACCAAGAACGGCAGAAAGGTCCTTGCCCGCCGCAGAGCGAAGGGCAGAGCCAGACTGAGCTACTGATTTATCAATGAAGCTTTTGACTCTGAAGCAGAACGCGGAGTTCCGCAGACTGTATTATCGCGGCAAAAGCGCAGCGGATAACGCGGTTGCGGTCTATGCGAAGAAAAACCGCACGGACCGTAACCGCATCGGCATAACCGTTTCCGTGAAAATCGGGAACGCCGTTACCCGCACACGCGCGCGCCGCGTCATCAGAGAAGGCTACCGGTCGGTGGAACACCGCCTGCCGCAGGGTTACGACTTCGTTTTCGTCGCCCGCGGCAGAACGCCGCGTATGAAGTCGGGCGAAGTCGGGGAAGCTATCTGCGAGCTCGTTGAGCGCCTGGGGTTGAAATGATGAAACGCTGTTTTCTCGCGCTGATAAAGTTTTATCAAAAGCATATCTCACCGCACACGCAGCCGCACTGCAGGTTTTACCCGACCTGCTCCGCCTACGCATACGAGGCGATAACGAAATACGGCGCGCTGAAGGGCGGATGGCTCGCGTTCAAGCGGCTGCTCCGCTGCAATCCGTTTTCGAAGAAATACTACGACCCCGTACCGTAACGGTACGCAGGAGGAACACAAGTGTTTAGTATCATTGCGATACCCTTCGGGTATCTGATGAGAGGGCTGTATTATATATTCAGTAACTACGCCCTTTCTATCATCTTCTTTACCATCATTATCCGCCTGCTGCTCCTGCCGCTTTCGATAAAGCAGCAGAAGAGCCAGACCATGATGGCGAGGATGCGCCCGTTTGAAAACAAAATACGCCAGAAGTACAAGAGCGATCCGATGAAGGCGAGGGAAGAGATCAACGCGCTCTATCAGTCCGAAGGCTATTCGCCTTATTCCGGCTGTCTCACCGCGCTGATCCAGCTGCCGATATTCATCGGCCTTTACGAAGTCATCCGCTACCCGCTGCACTACATCGCCGGCGTCGCGAACGACCTTATCAACGCGCTTCCCGCGGTCGAAGGCGTCAGCACGCTCGATATGTACTACGCCGGCCTTCCGCAGGCGAGCTGGAACGCCGCCGACTTCGCGAAGATCTCCGGCGACTCGCTCTTCGGCCTGCCGCTGAACCTGAAGCTTTTCGGACTCGACCTGACGCAGACCGCGTCCTTCGGGCAGATTTCGGTTTACTGGCTTTTCCCGTTGCTTTCCGGTCTCACCGCGCTGCTGATGCAGCTGATCACGATGAAGATCAACCAGCGCAACGCCGGCGGCGAGAAGCAGCCCGGTATGGGAATGATGCTGTTCATGCCTATCTTCTCGGTAGTTATCGGCTTTTCCGTACCGTCCGCGCTCGTTTTCTACTGGTGCGTATCCAACGTCGTCCTCACCGTCCAGACCATCATCCTCGGCAGGTACTACACCGTCGAGCGCGTGATGCGTATCCGCGCCAAAAAGAAGGCCAAAAAGGGCGAAGCGATAACGAGAGAAGAAGCGAACATCCTTATCAAAAACGAAGACTATACCGTCGAGGAGGTCGGCCCCAAGAGCGCGAAGGAACTCAAGGAAGAAGCCAAGCGCAAACTCGCCGAAGCCCGCCGCAGGGAAGAGGAAGAGTGGAGACGGTGATTTCCGCGACGTGATAATTGCCGTCCGATGACGGCGGAACGGAGTATTAACAATGAGAATCGAAGCTACCGGGACCGGTAAGACCATAGATGACGCCATCCGCGCCGCCTGCGAAAAGCTGGGCAGGGACAGAGACGACGTTGAAGTAGAGGTCATCACCGCACCCACCAAGAAGGTTCTGGGCTTTATGGGCGGCAGCAACGCCGAGGTCGTCGCGTTCTACGACGACGGCAGACCCGAAGAAGTCGAAGCCGAAGAAGCGCCGGCGGCTGCTCCCGTTATCGAGGAGCCCGCGCCGGAGAAGAAAGAAAAGAAGCTCTCCCGCAGAGAGCGCAAAGAGGAAGCCGCCGAAGCGGCTCCCGAAGAGTCCGCGCCCGCGCCCGCGTCCGTTAAGAGCGACGCGCCCGCCGGCAGCAAGCAGGAGAGGGCGGAGGCCTTCCTCGCGAAGATCCTTCCCTACATATCCTCCAAGCCTGTTGAGATCAAGAGCGAGCAGACCGAAGACGGCGTCCGCATCAACATCGAGGGCGACGACATC
>JAEEGL013307531.1_pt1 | contig 15888 bp, 12 predicted proteins | sample 9134231 | NCBI WGS metagenome assembly JAEEGL01 (sample SAMN16246548, study PRJNA631951) | gut metagenome | biome: gut microbiome; feature: rumen; material: fiber-attached | host: Bos | place: Iran: Karaj | collected 2018-10
AGCCGTAGGCGCGTGTTGTGACACGCGCCAAGGCGAGCGCCCCGGAGGGGCGCTATATGCATAGCCGTGTGCATCGCAGATGCGCACGGTGGAGCGGCGTATTGCCGCAGGCAATAGCCGTGTGCATCGCAGATGCGCACGGTGGAGCGGCGTATTGCCGCAGGCAATAGCCGCGTCAGCGAGTCGTAGGCGCGTGTTGTGACACGCGCCAAGGCGAGCGCCCCGGAGGGGCGTTATATGCATACCCGTGTGCATCGCAGATGCGCACGGTGGAGCACCAGATTATTTCTGTGCGTCATCTTTGAGGGCGTCGCCGAGGCCATCAGACATTGCGGTCATCATGATGCCCAGCACGACTTTGCCCAGCTTTTCGTGTGCTTTCTGGAAGTCGGCATTTTCTTCGCATTTGTCTGAGATCTCATCGAGTTTCTTACTGTCGAATTTGTCTTTGTATTTTGCCTCGAGCTCCTTCATCTTGCCGTCCATCTTGGGATCGTTATTATTCTTGGCTTGCTTCATGAGCTCGGTGAATGCAGCGGTGAATTCTTCTTTGTTTTTGTCGATATAGGCATCCAGCTCTTTACCAGCCTTTGAGCAGTCATTCTCATTGTTGATGAGAATTTTGGCATAACCTTCAACCATACCCATGAGTTTATCTTCGGGGGATTTGGCGCAGCCGGCGACAAACAGTAAAGTGGCGAGTCCGCACAGAATAATAGCAAACAAACGATTCTTCATGTAATTCTCCTTTCTAATATTGGCACAATTGCCAATCTGGAGCAGTTATTACGGCATTTATCAAAATGTGTCAATGATTATGCGATCTGACACCAGGGGCTATAGTATTTACTTTTTCTGGGGCTCTGCCCCAGACACCGCCAAGGGTCTGAGGCCCTTGGAACCCGCATTATTGTTTGGATTCTGCTATGCGCTTACTATCTACAATGTCATGCAAGGGACGAAATGGGGCCCCTCCCCCATTTCGCTTAAACTGTACCGCTTGGGAATGTCTGCATGGCGTAAACAATATTTAAGCCTGGGGTAAACGCTGTACCCCTGAATGGCGATCATTATATATGCGCAATACGATTGAATACCGTCTACAATTCCGAAATATACTCGCATCTTTCGTATATATAATCGAACTCGCCCTCTCTTGTGCTGAGCAGTCTTGCAACACCTTCCCTCACGCACTGGGCATCTGCGGTTGTACATCTTGACCAGAGATTGCGGTGATTGGTTACTGCATCGAGAAATGCTTTGCAGATTGATTTTTCAGTATCTGATTGAATCGGAATTCTTCCCACTGATGGAATGGCCAGGCCAAGACGGGTTAATTCTGTACTCACATCTTTACCGTTTGCATTGACATAAGCCAGGTAGCGGCCGTTGCCATCTGTCGGGCACTGACCGTTTATGTCGGTATTATCACAGAACAGCTGAACAATAGTATCTTTGTTGGCTATGGATGTCGAAACTTTCCATGCATCAAAACCATAGGGATCGTTTGTAGATGTATAGTTGTTGTCTGAGACACATGTTTTGACATTAAAATTATTATTTTGTTTTTTGGTGCATTCAGGGCTGTCGATGCGATAGACACGAATTGACGTACGGTCGCCGGTATAGCAGGAATCATCAATGGAATCCGGGATGACAACGACGGTATCACCGTCATTCCAGCCGACAATTCTTGCGTAACTGCCGTTTCTAACCACACAGTCTGGTCTGTATGAAGTGCATGTGGCATTGCCGCCGTATCGTCCGTCGGAACAATATCTGCTGCAATTTTCGACGAGTATTGAGTAGGATGTGCCATCACATTCCATCAGTTTTTGACCATCACAGCGGCGATGACCGGTGGTGCACTTATTGGGATCGATGACAGGTGTACTGTTTTTGGCTTCACAGAATGCGTCAGGATCGGCGCTGCATCCAATAAATCCGCTCTGGCAGAGCACGCAGGTTTCGGACGACGAGCATCGCGTATTCGTTGTGGAATAGTATTTGCCATTTTCGCCGCACATATAGCCCGTATTTTTCACACACATGGGCGGGTAGACGTATTGCGTGCATGAGTAGGGCAGGCCGTCCGGGGAAACCCGGTGGTCTTTGCAGAAGGAATTCGCGTCATCGGTGCAGCCAGCAAATCCGTCGGGACAAACGGTGCAGGGTTTTTGCTCGGTACATGTGCCAATGCTCGTATCTTCACGATAGTATCCGGTGCCGGTGCAAACGATTAAATGGTTGTTCGTGCAGACAGATGGCGAGCGTTTATTGGGGTCGGATGAATAATTACACGGTTTGCTGTGGCATTTGCTTTCCTGGCAAGTCTGAGCTGCGTTGCATATATCCGGGTGAATATCGCAATTCTGTGAATCATCCGGATGGCAGGCGGTTGTATCGAATTTGCATGATGCATTGCAAGCCAAAGTGCCGCCGTCGAAACCAGGAATGTCGGCGCATGATTTATGATTGAGGTCGTTGCCGTCACAATCTTCGTTCTGGTTGGCGATGCCGTCGCCGCAATAAAGCACAGGATTTGCGCAGTGACCGTTGTCGCAGATTTGATCGGGCTGACATAAAGAAAGATTTGAACTGGTGCATTGTACACAGCCAGAGGTATCGAACTGACACGAGGTGCTGCATGACAGGTCGCCACCGACGAATTCTGGAAAATCGGCGCATGATTTCTGGTTCAGGCTGCTGCCGTCGCACGATTCGTTTCCGTTGATAATGTTATCGCCGCAATAGGTGCTTGCAGGATCTGCGCAATGGCCGGCATCACATATCTGATTGGGCTGGCATTTGGAAAGATTTGCACTGCTGCATTGTACACATTTGGATGTATCGAAGCGGCATGTGGATTTGCAGCTTAAAGATCCGCCGATGAATCCTGAAAGATCTTCACAGGATTTGCTGTTCAGATTACTGTTGTCACAGTCTTCGTGTTCGTCAACAATACCATTGCCGCAATAAGGTCTTATCTTTGGTTCTTCGCATGTAAAGGAATCGAAATTACATTCGGTCTTGCCATCTGTGCGATCTTCGCAGTCTTTGTCACCCATACACATCATTTGAATGGAACAATTCTGGCCGTCGGGACATGTATTATTTTGTGCACTGCTGCCGGAGTTTTCTGTACATCCGGCGATGCAGCAAAGGGCGAACATAACAGCAATGATATTGTGCGATTTGATAGTATGATTGAAACAAGGATTTATATGATTACACTTCATAACTATTCACATGCTCCTGTTGTGGCATTGCATGCGGATGCGCATGCAACATATCCGTTGCTGAACCAGTAATACAAATTGTCATTCCCTTGCTTGCAGGTGATGCTGTCGCTGTACCACGAAGAATTGAGGTAGAAATTGCAGATATTCTTCGTTGTGCCGTCTTCTTCTTTTGAGCATGGGGTAACGCATGAACCGTTTCTGTTTCTGTCCAGTATGCATTCGTGCGGGGTATCGTAGTATTCTGCACAATTCTCGGCAAATATGACGGCGCTGTTGGAACCATCGGGTTTATCGCAGAACAGATACCAGTCGCCGACGCATTTGTCTTTGGTGGCTCCGATGGTGCAGGCTGCGCCGTATTCTTCGGGAATATAGATGCAGTTGCCGTGTTCGCAACGATATTTGCAGAATTCCGGTGCGTCCTGATAAGCCCATATCAGCTTGTTGTCTTCTGTCTTTTCACAAACGGATTTAAAGGCAATGCCCTGTATGGTGCCGGTTTCGGAGTTGTAATCCTGGAGGCATTCGCCGTAGAAATCGTCTGCGTTCGTGCATGTTTCGTAGCATGCAACGCCGTCTTCGGAAGATCTGGCGCAGACTTTTGCACCGCAGTCGGTCATTTTAACCGTCGCATGGTCTTCCTGTCCGCTCACCTGCGAGCAAGATACGATGCGGTTGCCGTCGCATGCGATATAATCGGCAGTCCATGTGCATGCATCACCGACATTTGCATTTTTGACGGTGCTGTGATTTTTGGGCAGACAGCTGCCGTCCGGTTCACAGGTTTCATCAGCACCGCAATTGCATTCGATACATTTACCCGCGATACACGTTTGTGATTCGTCGGGGCATCCGATGGTTTTGCTGCATACCGGCACGGGCATATCGATACATTTTCCATTGCGGCAAACCCGGGAATCCTTGCATTTTCGCGTGGGTGTGCATGCATCTTTGGCAATGCAGGTGGTATTGTCGCAAATGTAATCATCGCCGCAGTCATTGTCGCCGTAACAGACGATATCTGCAACCGGCTTGCAGGTGCCCTTGAGGCATGTCTTGCCTTCGGGGCATTTGATTTGTGCGGAGCATTTGTCATCATCGGAAACGATTTTGCACTCTCCCTGAATGCATTTTTTGTTGTCGCTGCACGGTTTGCTTTCGGAGCATTCGGGTTCGATTTGTTTGGCGACGCAATGTCCTTCGACGCATTTGTCTTTGCTCTCTCTGCAAGGCACATAATCTGAGCATTCCACCAGTGATGCCGGCAGACACAGGCCCATGTGCGAGCATGCTTCCCCCTCGCCACATGAAACGCCATTGCATCGGTTAATGCATCTGGCGTTGGCGCAAACCTGACCATCCGGACACAGATGTTCCGCATCGCATTTGTATTCTTCTGCAGCTTGTTTGCTTTCGTTGCTGCATGCGGCGCAGGCCATTGTGACGCATCCAATCGCTGTCCATAATTTCAAAAAATTCATACATCGGCTCCGGTTTATTGCTGTGGCCCTGATTGAATCATCTTAAAAACATTTGTCATTCATGCAGATTTCATTGAGAGCGCAGTTTTCATAACGATCAAAGACATAGAAATAGTTGTCGTCGACTTTCTGACACTTATGCACCTCGACGCCAACCAGATAGCCTTCCCAGTTTTTGTTGTCCTCGTCGCAGATCGTCTTTTCTTTTCCGAGATCTTCGGGAGCACACGTGTCTGAACAGATGGCCACAGAATTTGCGGTTTTGCATACGCGTCCCGATTTGGTGCAATCCGTCACATCGTTGATGTACGACATATCGGACCATACGCGGCATTGCACCAGATAATTGCCCAGACAATAGGGCATATCGGTCGAAGCGCAGGTCAGACTGTTGACTTCTTCTATCTTCATGCAGACATTGGTGACACAAAAGTAACTGCCGCAGTCTGCATGCTCTGAACACGTCTTGCCGAGTTTATCCTTGTCGTCGGGATTGGGGGGCGCTTTTTTACTGCAGACGCCCTCGCTGTTGCAGTAATCACTGATGCATTCGGCCGATTTGGTGCAGGGCGAACCGTCGCTCAGCAGTGCTGCCGGTTTTTCGGCGCAATAGTGATTGTCGTTGCAGTATTGCGTGATGCATTCCGAAGATGCATTGCAAACCATGCCGACTGGCGAAAGTGTTGTCGTCGTTGAGTTTTCGTCGCATGACGACAGGTTCAGGGCTGCCAGCAGCATCGTCTGAATGAGAATTATCCGATTTGTCGTGCGCATTTTTTTATCCTGTTTTTTCAGGTATGGCTCCAGATGCGGAGGTGATTGTGTGCTTGCTGAACGCTTTGCGTTCCGGCATGCTCTGGTGTGTGATGTGATGTCACATACACGCAAAGCGATGCACCATAGGCTCTCTCATAGCAATAAAACGGTGACAGTGCCAAACTTTATTTAATATAGGCTGTGCTGAATCAGCGTGGAGATCGTTTTTCACCAAAGCACCATGGGGTAATGGCTTATAGCTTATAGCTTGTGGTTTGGTTCTGGTCTGCCATAAGCCATAAGCCATAAGCCATAAGCCATAAGCCTTAGAATATTACTTTGTTATTGTTTATTTCTGGGTCGCATGCAGCTTATCGTTCTTGCGGTTTTATAGTGCCACAGACAAACAACAATCGTATCTGACCGTGGCGATATTACAAAAAAGCCCCTGCAAACAGGGGCTTTGGTTATCATGGATAATGATGGTTCAGCGATTAGTCGGCTGATTTTTCGGCACATTTGTTTGTGTCGGGATCACAGAAATCGCTTGCGCAATTAAAATCTTTGCCAAAGCAATCTGCGCCGATTGCTTGCTCATTTGGCAACGTATTCAAACATTTGGAAGAAGCATGCTTTGGATAGCAGGCATCTCCGCCCGTGCAGTTGCTTATGGTTTCTACCCAGGCATAACCATCGGTGCCCTGGGTGCATTTCTTTTCTATGGATTTTGAGTAACCGCCAAAGCTATCATCGACTTCATCGCCGCTGCATGAATAAATGACAGCATCGACATTTGCTGCTGTGCAGGCATCGGGATCAACTGTTGGGAGCACACAACTGGCAATTCTGTCTGAAACAATACATTCAGCGCCATCTGTGCAGGATTCTTTCGAATACAGGGAGACACCGTTGACTTCGAGGCAATTGACTTTTACATTACCAAAGCAATAGTCCGAATCCGTGCTGGGCGAGCATTCTGTGTGATCAAGGTCGTCTGCTGTTTTGCAAGCATTCTTAATGCAGAGCTTACCGTCGCTGCAGGCATTGGCATTGCTGGGATCACATTCGTCCTGAGGACCGGGAATCGTGCCGGCAGGGGCGCATTTGCTGGTTTCTTCATCGACGCTTTCGCAGTTGCCCGATGCACATTCGTCGTTGCCATTGCAAATTTCGTCATTCTTGAGCAGGCATTTGAAGCCCTTGGCTGCATTGGCATCTTCGACTTTGTCGTAAGCGCTTTTGCATGTGTAGGTGCATGCACAGTCAGCTCCGGATGCGACACCGTCTGCGTTTGCAACTTCATTGCAAACCGTGCTTGCACATGCCTCTTCGGGGGCACAATCGATGTCGGGACCATTGGAATTGTTCAAATTGGTGTATCCGTTGGGGCAGGAAAAGACACCCTTGCAGCCGCCAGGAGCAGATGCATCTGCGACCTTCTGGCAAACCGCACCATTGTTGGGAAGGTTGTCACAAACATTGCTCGAAGCACAGGCATCCACAGCAGGCGCTGCATTGCCACCCTTGTTGTCATCGTCGTCACTGCACGACACAAAACCAGCACTCAACAGAGCAATCAACAGAGCCATCGAAAGTTTCTTCATATTTTTTTTATCTCCCTTTTGGTTAGAAATGATGCGGCAAATGACCGCGGTAAAAAACCACACGCCGACATGTGGTCTTAATAACCACACCATAACACAAATAGACGCATAGTGCAAGTTCAATGCCAAATAACTGAATCGTTCGGAGCGCGGGCGGTCGATGCGTTGAACCTGCGGGGATATTGATGGCTTATGGCTTATGGTTAAAACTGGGCACTTCAGGCTCTAAGCACCATGTCCAGGCTCATATCGGGTAAAGTGCGACATTCTTGTCATTATCCTTGGATAAAACTGTTTTCCGGCCGGTAGCGGGGCGCAGTGATGATGCCGTAAAACGGCTGTTTATGCGCCTGTGGTGAAAGAATGGATGAATGACGGTTTTGTCATAGGTGTTCATATGGCTGCGTTGTTCGAGTGTGGAGATGGATTGCTTATGGCTTATGGCTTATGGCTTATGGTTGGGAACCAGAGCCAGACCATAAGCTCTAAGCTCTAAGCTCTAAGCCATTACAGCACGGTACTTTGGTGAAAAGCGATATCCACGCTGGTTCAACATAACTGAGCATTTTAGTCGCGATAATACAGGTGCGAAGAGGGGGTAGCGGCGTATTGCCGCGGCGCTTTTTTGAGACGCGCGAATGCACGGCTCTGAAAATGCCGCGGCAATAGACGCGTAGGGGGAGGCTTCCCCCCCCACACACATTAATTGTCGCAGGTTCCGCCTTTGTCTTCGTCGCATCCATACCAGCATTCATCGGAGCTGTCATAGAAATAGGCCGGAATGCCTTCTTCATTGTATTTGCAAAGGTATGTGCTGCTGTATTCGATTTCGGTATCGTCGAGATCACGGCTGCAGATGTGTTGTGTGGCTCCCGTGCTGACGTTTTCTGCAGTGCAGAGCTGTGCGCATGCGGCGTATTGCGAGCCTGGCTGTTTGGCGCACACGAAATCGTCGCCATAAAACTTTGCGTTCGTTGCCAAATCCCAGTCGGTGTAATACGTTTTGCAGTCGTAAACCATGACCTGCGAATAGTATTCGCTGCATTCGACGATGAGATTGCCCTCGCAGTGATCGGCGTACGATCCGGCGGTGCATGATGTGCCCTGAACTTTGAAGGCGGCCTGCAGACAGACTTTCTGCTTTGTGTCGCAATAGAGGTCGGAGGCGCATTTTTTGTTTGCATCGTTATCATTGCAGGCAACGCCCAGCCCCAGACCGTCTGCATCGGCAGAATTGATGCACTCATTGTAGGCATTGCACTGTTTGCCGGCTTCGCACCACTTCGATTTGGCAAGGCATTCGTTACAGTCGTTTTCGCGCGTTCCGTCACACAGCGATTCGCATGTCGAGTAGAAATAGCAATCGTTTTTGACCACTTTTGGGGTGACGCACTTGTAATCGGCCGAGCAGACCTTCGACGTATCGGCGCATGGCTCGACGATGGAACATTCGCCGTCGACGCAGCGGCCCTGATTTCCGCAAATCTGGCCGTTCGCATGGCACGAATCCGCTGTACAGCGAGGCACGCAGAGCCCCGACTGGGCGTCGCAGACGGCGTCTTCGTTGCATTTCGCACCGCTCATGGTGCATCGGTCTACGCAGTGTCCTTTGTCACAAATCTGATAGCTCTGCATGCAGCCGTCCAGTGCGGAGCAGTCGGCTTCGATGCAGAGTTTTGAATCGGGGTCGCAGACTTTGCCGTTGCGGCACGTTCCGGTTGCACACGGTTCGACGCATCGGCCGTCGGTATCGCACAAAAGCCCGTCACAGGTCTGATTTGATGTACATTTTTCGATGCATTTGTGCGATTGCAGGTCGCAGACTTTGCTCCCCGTGCATTCGTCGATTTCGGAGCATTCACCGTCGTGGCAAAGCGAATCGTCGCTGTCACAGTATTTCCCGCTGCCGCATGATCCTTTGGAGCACTGCTTGATGCACTTGAAATTCGGAACGTCGCAGACATAGGTTCTGTCGAAGCCGTTTTCGTAGCAGCGCTGCCACGACGTGCATTCGCCGACGACGCACAGGCCGTCGCTGTTGCATGCCATCCCGTCGGGACAGCCCTTCAGAAAGCACTTATCCACGCATTTGCCGTCATTGCACAGCTGGCTGCTGTCGGTGCACGGGACATCCTGCGAACATTCGGGGCCCTGCGGGCCTGGCGCGGCTGCTTTGGTGCAGATGCCCGACGCCGCGCATTCATAGCCTTCATCGCACGAATTTGGCGTGCATCGCGGCACGCAGTATAAATTGTTGATGCAGACTCGCGACGCATCCGCGCAGACGTTGCCTTCCAGACACGGAATCACCATCGGTTCGGTTTTCTTCTCGTCGTCGCATGCCGAACATAGAATAATGCTGCCGACGGTCAAAAATACGGCAATCACTCGTTTGCTGTGCATAAAATTCCCTCAGATGGGCTGTGGTTGAATCGCGTGCGGAGTTGTCGGCGTGCCGGTCCCACATCGCTACGCCTTGTTTACATCACACACAGGCCTACATCAACAGCGGCAGCGCTTTTTTTTTGCGTGGCTTCCAGAACGGCCGCGACGGCCGGATTTCGTGCCTCCAATAACTATACTTTTGGGGGGACAACAATCTACTAATCTATTTTGGACGGTTTAAATGAACATTAGTAATAACTTGATTTAACAAAATTTACCATTTAGTATTTTGGGCCGGCCTTTGGCGCTGGTGCGCCATACGGCCTTTGTTTTCGGCCTATGGCGCTTGTGCGCCATACGGCCTTTGTATCCGTCCTATGGCGCTTGTGCGCCATACGGCCGGATTGTGTCTTGATTAGCCAGACATCTGAGGTGCCCACGGTGCAAAAAAAATACTTTCTTTCCCTGCTTTCGGCAGTGCTGTCCATTGGTATGTTCGACCGGATGCGCCCAAATCCAATAACCGCTTTGTCTTTGCAACAGGCGGTGCCGGCGGCGACGGTCAGGATGGACAGCTGGGCATTGCGGGCGCTGATGGCGGTGACAGATACGGTAAGTACGACTCAGGCCATTGCGAAGTCTCTGCTGCCGGCGGCAAAGGTGGTACCGGCGGTTCAAGCGGCGGCGGTGCAGCAGGCTCCCCGGGCGCTGCCTATGCCTTCATCTTCGCATGCAATCGCGATGGTTACAGCGAATCTGCACATCCCTTTGCTGTATTGAACGATACAACTGTCGATCCCAATACGCCCAGCTGCGGTATGTCATTCAAAGGCAGCCTTGGTGTAAGCGAAACCGAAGCCTCCTACGGCCGCGTTCAGACTGCGGTGTTCGGCTCGGATGGCACCGATGCCAAAGAATCACATACCGGAAGCCCAGGTGCCAACGGCCTCAAAGGTATGTCCACCGCGTCCGGCAGCAGCATCATTCACGAAAACGGTATCAGTTACAAACCACACAGCGGCGTCTATCACTACATCTATCTCACGCCCTGATATTTCCATATCGTCGCTGCGATTTGCGATACAGCCGTTATATCTTTAAATGTGTTGTTATTTATATAGCGGCTCGCTTTGAGACGTGCGCCGCACGTCTCTACAGCTCGCCGGCGCGGCTATCTGTGATACGCCGCGCCACTTTTTGTGCTGCGCTTTCTACCAAATGACCATGCTGTTATGGCTTATGGCTTATGGCTTATGGTGGCATCCATCTTAAGCACTAAGCTTCGATCGGGGCTGTCTGTTCCAAATCCACGATGCAGCCATTGCTTGAATAACAGATGATATCTTTGTAATTATCGACGTCGCTTGCGGCAAATGGGTAAGGCATACTGTAGACTTTATGATTGTATTTCGAATCGATTCTATACAGAATCGGCAGCGGATCTCCGGGCTGCAGATGCTTCCCCGGGTCACGGTGTACCACGATGCGATGAAAGAGATCTTCGCTGAGTGAATCATCCGGCGGATTGAACTTGTAGGTGATTCTGTAACACGGAATGTCGTGCATATAATAACCGTTAAACTGGCTGCCGCTATAGTTGCACGGTTCGATACTATTCCCGCTGTTGGGCTGATATTGCACACTTACCACTGTTGCAATCGTCTTTTGCCCTTCTCTGAGCAGCATATTGCGCTGGATGTATATGTCTGGCGATGTGCTTTTGTGTGCTGGCAGCTTTAATGACGATTTGAATTCCGGACATCCATACGCCAACCAAATAAAAGCCCCAAGCATCACTATCACTACTGGCAAATATAGCAACAATTTCAATAGATCAATACCATTGTTCACAGAGCGAAATGAAGTTGCGAGACAAAGCAATATGAGCGGAACGATCGTGAGGAGGACCAAAGCTTTCACACATCCGCCTGCTGCTTGACCTGATGTGACCAGTTTGGTGCCCAGAATGGAGCGATGCGACTTGAGATCGACATCTTCTATCAACATGATATCGTCGGGGATGGATCGCGGCGTTTGTGCAGGGAGTGCAGACCAGAGCTTCAGATTGCCGTTGTCCCACAGCGTATGCACAGATTTGAACTGTGAGATATAGCCGGCAGATGCATAGAAATTATCTGTATCCTTTGCCGGTTCATTAAATATGGAATTTGAAAAGCTGCGAAACTGTTGCCTGATTTCATTATAGTCGGTGAGACGGTCTTTGACTGCTGGTTCGAGCATGCGACCGAGCAGATGCATCACTGCCGGCGGAAATGACTGCAAATGCGGCTCAATGACCAGCCGGAATTCGAGCGTTTGTATATCTGCCGGAGATACACCGCTGAGCATATAGACGACCGTGGCTGCCAGCGCATACAAATCGCTTTCGGGGCCAGGTTTTCCCATCAGCTGTTCGGGCGGCATATAGCCAAATGTGCCCGCAATCGTCGAGCCGCCGCCCTGCACCACCGGATTCGCGACTGCTCCAAAGTCGACGAGATAGACTTTGGGTTTCCCGTTTTGCTCTCCAATCATAATGTTGCCAGGCTTGAGATCCCGATGGATCACCGGCGGATTGCTGTGATGCAGATTCTCGAGAATATCCAGAATCTGTGTGGCAATATTGAACGTCTGAGCCAATGTCCATCGGCTGCCGCTGCGCATGTGCGATTCCAGCGAAACGCCATCGATGAGTTCCTGCACAATATAGGCATAGGGCGGATCTGCATCAAAGCATTTGCCCGCTTCATAAAACTTTGCAACGCCCGCGATGTTCAGGTTTGCCAGCGCATTTGCTTCCCGTTCGAACAAATCGTAGGCTTTCCAGTTTTCGATCTGGTCGATTCGCAGCTGCTTGACGGCGACGAGTTTGCCCGTTTTTATATTGCGGGCTTTATAGATTTCACCCTGAGCTCCGCTGCCAATCTGCTGCAGATATTTGTATCTGCCTGCCAGCGCAGGTATGGTTTGCAATATGGAATCGCTGGGTTTGTCGTTCGCGCGAATGCTGGAATCGCCAGTAAAAATCTCGCTTTCTTCGGATTGAAGATTTATTGAATTCTGCATGGATTCCATATGGTTATACCTTTTCTAAAATATTGAAGCGTGGATCGTCGGGATTATATCGAACCACACAGGGATGCGGCGGAACAATATTCTCTGGAATGAGCTCTGCCGTCCCGCACCATGTGCGATCATTCACATCAAATGTATATTCTGCTTTGTATATATTATTATTCTTGTTTTTAACCTGTATCACCCCATTCGCTGTGGGCCAGGCAGTCCATTTGGAATTGGCAATGCTCACCCATTTTGACGGACGCGGCAGCCATTTTTTTAACCATACAAAAAAGCGTCTCAAAACTGATTTCGAGGAACGATTGTCTTGAGCGTCCGGCATTGGCATATCACCGCACTTTACCCGTCGAATTTCGTCGAGCAGCGCCGTGGCATTGATGGGGCGATTGGACGCAATCGGATCCAGCAGATGGCCGATTAACGTGATCATGGCTTCGGACGTTCCCGGCGCATTCGCTTCAATTGCGTGGACGTAATCCAGTTCAAATGCATTATTCTGGCTGTCCATTTCGAAGGGTTCGATGCCGGTGAGCAGATGCGCTGCAAGCGCGCCAATGGCATAATAATCCGACTGTATCACGACATCGTTCAGCATCTGCTCGGGCGCCATATAGCCAAAAGTACCGGCAACCGTCGACTTTTCAGATCGCTTTTGCGGATTCGCAACCGCACCAAAATCGATCAGCGTCACTTTGGGCTCATTGCCGCTCAAATCACAGAGCACATTCGACGGCTTGATATCGCGGTGAATCACCGGCGGCGCATAATTCGTCTGCAGCTGGTAGATGATTTCGGCCAGTTTTTCCAATATGATGATGGTCTGGCTTTCGTTGAGCTTGCCGCGTTCCCGGATAATGGTCTGCAAAGATGGATACTCGATATATTCCTGAATGATGTAGCTCAGCGACGCTGCATCCCCGGCCTGACATTCAAAGACTTTTGGAACGCCTGGAATATTCAGGGATTTCATCACCTGCGCTTCTCGGCAGAACAGCTCATAGCTCTTGAAGTTCTCGGCGAGCGCAAACTTCATCACCTTGATGGCAACCATTTGATTGTCGCAGTTTCTTTTGGCGAGGAATGTCTTTCCGCTCGTGCCTTCGCCGAGCAGACGGATAAAGGAATATTGGTCTTTTAAAATATCAGGTGTTTGGATATCGTTGTTTTCGCTCATGTCATAACCATCGCAATGCAATCATTGAGGCATACGGCCAGCCACTAAATGCCTGCAAATGCCTGAATTGTCAAGCGGGCACGTTTCGTTGCAGTGCTGCTGCATTTTCTTTTTTTGGGGGCTCTGCTTTAAACTGTACCTCTTGTGTGAGTCTGTACATAATCAATTCATGGTTAAGGTAGCCCCGACTGTTTATGGTGATGAATGAGAATATTTGTGATATGGTGCGGCGTTGCTTTCGGGCCTGTGGCCCGATACGCCCGCCGATCGGCGCTGTTGCCTGTGGCAATACGCGCTTTTTAATTTGTGTTGATTGGTTCTGAGTTCAATCGGAGATGCAAATATGGCTAAACAGCAAATGTTAAAGGTGATTCCTTCTGATCAATCGTCAGTTGTATATGATAATATTTCATATTCTTCAAATAAGCCAAAGAATGAGCTGGAGGAACAGCATCCCGCGCTGCTGGGGCATTACCATGATCTTGAGAAGCTCGGACATGGTGCGCAGGCGACCATGCTTAAGGCATTGGATAAAAATGGCGCGCCGGTCGCCATAAAAATCTTTGAATATCAAAAAGTGAGTGAATGGAAAGAGGTTGAGCTGTTCGAACGCGAAATCAGTGTTTTGAAAGATTTGAATTTTCAGGGGGTTCCCAAATATATAGAAACGATAAAAACAGATGATACAGTTTATTTGATTGAGGAGTATATCGATGCATTGTCTCTCGAAAAACAACTCAACAGCGGCCGGGTGTTCAGTCTTGATGACTGTCTGACAATACTCAGAAATACGGCAAAGATATTACAATTGCTTGCCAACCGCATTCCGCCGATCGTTCACCGCGATATAAAACCAGCCAATATACTTGCAGACGAAAAACTCAATATCTATCTGGTGGATTTTGGGGTTGTTGCAAATACCATACAAACTGTTTCGGTGACGTTTGCCGGTACTGCCGGGTATGTTGCACCGGAACAATTATACGGCAAAACGACGCCGGCATCGGATATCTTCAGCCTTGGTGCAACGATTCTGCATCTGGTATCCCGCATCGCACCGTGCGATATGAAGCTGAAAGGCTTTTTGCCGGATTTCGATAAATATAAGCCTTCCAATGTCCCCGAATGGTTTTGGGAACTCATTATTAAAATGATGTCTCCCGATCCCGGCAGCAGACCGCAAAATGGCAACGAAGTCCTTAAACTGATAGAAACCGGAAAAGCCAGAAATTTGAAAGCGTTTGAATCAAGTAAACAATCGCAGGCTGAACATGTAAATATACAAAAACTGGCCGACTCTGCAGATGCTGAAAAAGAACAAACGGTTGAAAAACAGTCAGAATCACAGAAACAGACAGCATTGGCAAAACCAAAAGATACCAAGCAGATTGGTAATGATATTTTAATTGTAGTAGTCTTCGCAATCTGTCTATTCGCTATAGCTATAGCTCTTGGAACGAATAATCGTCGCGATGATAACCAGACTTACAGACCAGTTGAGTTTGATGCGGAGCGAATTTTTTATGAGCAATTTGAGAATCCTGACGATGCAAAGCGACTCTTGGATCTTTTTTCATCAAATCATTCTGACGATACATCTCATAACGATGATACCAATGATAATTCCGCGGACAACCGAATGGGATTGGATTATTTCAACCGAATGGGATTGGATTATTTATTGGAACGTTTAACCAATGCTGCAGAAAATGGAGATAGTGACGCACAGTATGAACTTGCAAACATGTATGCAAATGGTAAAGACGTCGGGCAGAATTTGTTGAGAGCAGCCAAATGGTACGAAAAATCTGCCAATCAGGGCAATATCGATGCGCAATATGCAGTTGGGGTGATGTATTTGAACGGTGATGGCGTGGATCGCGATGAGCAGAAGGCGCTGCATTGGTTAAAAAAGTCTGCAGATGCGGGGCATACGGGGGCCAATTTGCTGCTGCAGTCTCTGCAGTTGCCCAAAGATTAGGTCAATTCTGAAGATCGGAAGCAGCGAGCCGTATTGCCGCAGGCAATCGGCGAGCGCCCCGGAGGGGCGCTATATGCGTAGCCGTGGGCACCGCAGGTGCCCACGGTGGCGAGTGCCCCGGAGGGGCGTTATATGCGTAGCCGTGGGCACCGCAGGTGCCCACGGTGGCGAGTGCCCCGGAGGGGCG
>JAEEGL015103168.1_pt1 | contig 15888 bp, 18 predicted proteins | sample 9134231 | NCBI WGS metagenome assembly JAEEGL01 (sample SAMN16246548, study PRJNA631951) | gut metagenome | biome: gut microbiome; feature: rumen; material: fiber-attached | host: Bos | place: Iran: Karaj | collected 2018-10
ACGATGACGGACGGGAAGCCGCTCTTCTCGACGAACCACAGGAACCTCCTGACGGGCGCGAACTCGGCGCTCTCCGCCGACTCCCTCAAGAAGGCGATCAAGGCGTTCCTCGACCAGACGGACGCGGACGGACAGCCGGTGAACGTAGAGCCTTCGATCCTGCTCGTCCCGACCGCGCTCAAGTTCCTCGCCGTCGAGCTCACTCGCGGCGCGGCCCTGATGATGTCCGGCGGCGCGGAGCAGACGATCCGCCCGACGCTGAACGTCCTCGCGGAGGAGAACCTCTCCATCGTCTCCAGCCCGTACCTCTCCAACGCGAAGTACGCTGGCGCGAGCGAGACTGCGTGGTACCTCTTCGGCAAGCCGGGGACCGTGGACACCTTCGAGATCGGCTATCTCAAGGGCAAGCGCACGCCGACCGTGGAGCGCGGCGACCTGGACTTCAACGTCCTCGGGATCTGGTTCCGGGTGTACTTCGACGTGGGCATCCGCGAACAGGACCATCGCGGCATGCTCAAGGCGAACGGCGCGGCGGCCTAAGGCAATCTGCCGCAGGGCCGGGGCGGGGTTCTTTGTTTGTTTCTTCCCCCGCTCCGGCCTGCGGCCTTCTTCAACTTCAATCGAGAAAGGAATCCTAAAATGGATGCAAGGTATGTTCAGAGGGGCGACGCCATCGACTACACGCCAATGGCGGACGTCGCGGCGGGCGACGTGGTCGTTCTCGCCAACAAGCTCGTCGGCGTCGCGAAGCTCGACATCAAGGTGGCGGAGCTTGGCGCGCTGGCGTTGACCGGCGTGTACGAAGTCGCCAAGGCGAGCGGCGCAGCGTTTGCGGTCGGCATGGAGGTCGCGTGGGACGCGACCAACAGAAAGGCCGTCGCCGCCGGCGCGTCCGGCTCGGTCAAGATGGGCCACGCGGTCGCCCTTGCGGGCGCTTCCGACCCCACCGTGTTCGTCAGGCTCTGCCAGGGGCTGTCGTAAGCCATGATCAAGAGCGGAATCGAGACCCTCCGCGCAATCCAGATGGCAAGCGTCGCCTCCGACGTCGTGTACAAGCGGCTCGGAGGCGACGCGAAGACCGTCAAGGCGGTTGTCGGGCGGACCGTGTTCCGCTCTACGGACGTTGACGGAATCTGGACGCGGATCGAGACTCGGGACTTCATTGTCGGCAAGGCGCTGATCGACTTCGAGCCGCAGGTCGGCGACGAGATCGAGTTCCTTGGGAACACATACGAAGTCTTGAGTCCGAACGGCGAACCGGCATGGCGGTGGAGCGACGCGTTCCACACGGCGTATCGAATCCACGCCAAGCATACGGGAGGATAGGATTATGGCTGAGAAGGACGAACACAACCCCGGAATGCCGCCGGGCTTTCCCGAACTCTGGGAGGGTCTGACGCGGGCGAGAATGGACATTGCCGAACTCAAGGGCATGGTGAAGATGCACTTCGCCGACGGGGCGCACCATACGCCGCCCTGCGCGACGGCAACCGGCTTGCAGAAGACTCTCCACGCGGCGATGGGGGCGGCGATAATCTCGCTGCTTTCGGCGGTGGGAACGCTCGTCTTCGAGGTGGTCAAGGGAATGTCGCACTAGCGGCGGAACTGGAGGCGGAACATGGTTGACATCATCAGCCTTGCGCATGGCGTCGCCGAGCGGATTGGCGAGGCGGACGTCGAGCTTGCGCCCGAATACTCATTGAAGGACGTGAAGGAGCGGACGCGCATCGTGGTCGTTCCCGTAGGGATCAAGCACAAGATGCTTGCTCGCGGGTTCAGGGAGGACTTTCTCACCGTCCAGGTGGGCGTTCTCAGGAAGACTACGGAGGACGAACTCGTCGATCTCGTCAGCTACGTCCAGACACTTGCGCTCGACTTCCTGCACACGACCGTGCGTGGAGCCAAGTGCGTCGAGGCGAATCACGCCCCGCTGTACGTCCCCGACCACATGAGGGACCGCCGCCAGTTCACGGGGATAGTCGAACTCCTCTTCAAGGAGGTCAACGAACACCGCGTGGCGGAGGGCGCGGGATGAAGTCGGTGGTCGAGTTCGACGAGGACGGCCTTGTCGCTTGGATCGCGAGGGCGAGCCGAGAGTTCCTGAAGCGTGCGGGCGCATACGTGAGGACTGTCGCGCGGCGCAAGGTTCTCACAAGCCCCAAGCCGTCGCAGCCGGGGCAGCCGCCCCATTCGAGGCGGGGACTCCTGAAAAGAGGCATCCTCTTCGGCGTCGAGCGCGACGGCAAGTCTGTCCTCGTCGGACCCGGCTTCCGTTTTGTCGGCGAGTCGATGTCCGCACACGAATTCGGCGGCAAGTACCGAAAGGAACGCTATCCGAAGCGACCCCTCATGGGGCCGTCGCTCAAGGAATCTGCGCCCCGCCTCGCCAAGATGTGGGACGGAGCTGTGAAGTGATTTGAACACACAAAGGAGAAAACCAAATGGCATACAAACTTGGACTTGATGCAAAGCTCTTCCACGGCGCTGCCGGTTCGACGGCCAGCTCGGAGATGAAGAACTGCAAGGACGTCACGCTGAACCTCGAAACGGGCGAGGCGGACATCACGACCCGCGCCGCCGAGGGCTGGCGAATCACGGCGGCGACGCTGAAGGACGCGTCCCTTGAGTTCGAGATGGTCTGGGACACGGCGGACGCCGGTTTCAAGGCGATCAAGAACGCCTACTTCAACAACACGGCTATCGCCCTGTTCGCGTCCGACGGCGACGGAAACGGCCTCGACGCCGACTTCGTGGTGACGTCGTTCTCGCGTTCCGAACCGCTGGAGGAGGCGCTCACTGTGAGCGTCACGTGCAAGCCGACGCTCGTCTCTCGCGCGCCGACCTGGAAGGACGGAGGCGGCTCGTAACCGGGCCGCTTTCTTTGAAACCTTCAAAGGAAAGGAAACCGACACATGAAGACATTTACCGACAACAAGGGGCGGGTCTGGGAAGTCGAGCTGAACATCCGGCAGATGAAGCGCGTGAGGGACGTCCTCGGGATCGACCTCGTGAACGTCATTTCCGCTAACAAGGACGGGAGCGTTTCCACCGACACGCTGGAGCGCGTCGCAAACGACCCGATCCTGCTCGTCGACATTCTCTGGGTTCTCTGCGAGGGACAGGCGAAGCCGGCCGGGGTGACCGATGAAGACTTCGGATCGTCCCTCGCGGGGGAATCCATCGAGGAGGCGACGAGGGCGTTCCTCGACGAACTCGTCGATTTTTTCCCAGGGGCGAGGAGGCTGTATCTTCGGAAGGCGGTCGACCTCGCAAGGAAGTACGAGCGGGAGAGCGCGGAAGTCCTCCAGAAGGTGCTGGAAAGCCCCGAGTTCGAGGAGCGGCTGAAGACCTCCTTGAAACCGCCTGCCGCCTCGCGGGGATCTGCGGAGTAGACCCGAACCCGCTCACGCTGCGCGAACTCGCGCTGATGGCGGACGGACGCGCGAGGTTCGAGTGGGGAATAGCGTCCTCGCAGATGGCTCTCATGGCGAACCTCCAGCGCGACCCGAAAAGAGGACAGCCGTTCAAGCCAGCCGACTTCAACCCATTCGTCCCGAAGGAGAAGAAGATAGTCCTTCGAGGGGCTGACATGAAGGACGCGCTTGTGGCCGCGTTCGTGAGGAGGCGGCCATGACGGAACGGTACGACTGGGAGCGGCTGGTAGTCCTTGCGGAGCAAGTGGCAAAAGCCGCCGCAGAATATGCGGAAGCGCATGGCGCGAAGAGCGAGGTCTCGGACATCGCAAAGGCAGCGGGGAGATTCCTCGCTGCGAACAACACATCGGAACCCGAAAGGAGGTAGCGGATGGCTGCGACTGCCAACATCAAGGCGGGCAAGGCGTATGTCGAGGTGACCGCCGAGACCTCGCGTTTCCGCAAGAACCTCGCGGGGGCGCAGGCGGAGCTTCGCGCCTTCGGGAAGACCTGCACGGCGCTAGGTCGCGACATGCTCGCCTTCGGCGGTGCCCTGTCGCTTCCTTTCGCAATGGCGGAAAAGTCGTTCGCGGGTTTCGACGACAAGATGCGTCTCGTCCAGGCGGTGACGAACGCGACGGGAGAGGCTTTCGACAGCCTCACCAAGACGGCGCAGAGGCTGGGGCGGGAGACGTCCTTCACCGCGCAGCAAGTGGCTGACGCGATGATCGCGCTGGGTCGGATGGGATTCGACCGTGGGGAGATCGAAGCCTCGATCTCCTCAGTTTTGAATTTGAGCCGTGCGACCGGCACGGAGCTTTCGGAGTCGGCGGACATCGCGGCCAACTCGATGCGTATCTTCGGGCTTGAGGCGTCCAAGATGTCGAAGGTCTCGGACATCCTCACGGCGACCGCGAACGGGTCGGCGCAGACATTGACCGACCTCTTCGAGGGGCTGAAGATGGCGGGGCCGCAGGCGGCGGCTGCGGACGAGACGCTCGACGAGCTGTGTGCTGCCCTCGGTGTCATGGCGAACATGGGCGTCAAGGGTTCCCTTGCGGGAACCGCGCTCCGCAAGGCGTATGTCCAGTTCGCGGACGTGAAGGTACAGAAGACGCTCCGCGAAGTCGGGGTAGAGGCGACGGACGCCAACGGCAACCTCCGCAAGATGTCGGACGTGATGCGCGACATCGCCATCGCCACGAAGCAGCTCCCGACGGCGGAGCGGCTCGCGTTCATGAAGGACGTGTTCGACGTCCGGGGCATGATGTCCGGGATGTCGCTCACAAAGGACGTGAAGGAGCTGGACGCGTTCCTCGCGAAGCTGAAGGACGTCTCCGGCCAGGCGGACGCGACCGCCAAGGCGATGGACGCCGGTATCGGCGGGTCGTTCCGCCTCTTTCAGAGCGCTGTAGAGGGCGCGATGAACGCGACCGGCGAGGCATTGAACTCGACGATCAAGCCGATGGTCGAGCGGATAACGGCGGTCATCAACTCGTTCACGAAGTGGATCGAGGCGAACAAGGGGCTTGTCGCCTCGGTCGCCGTGACGGTAGGCTCGATAGCCGCCCTTGGCGCGTCATTGCTCGCTATCGGCACGGTGAGCCGTGTGCTTTCGGGCGGGATTGGAGCACTGTCGGGCGTGTTCTCCGCTTTCGCGGGAGTCCAGGCGGCACTTGCGGGCAAAGGAGTCCTCGTACAGGGGGCGTTTTCGTTGATGGCGCGGGCGTTTGCGGACTACCGCAACGCTGCAATCCCGGCTATGGTCGGTACGAGCCGCCTGTTGGCCGCCCTGAACCTGCCAATCGACAGCCGGGCGAAGCAGATAGCGGCGAGTCTGGTGCTGATGTCGAACGCGGAAGCGGCGGCAGCAGCGAAATCGGCGCTGGCATCGAGGTTCGCGGCGGTGACAGCCGCCTTGAGAAGCCTGAACGGTGCGACAATTGCGGCGACCGTGAGCGCAAAAGCCCACGCCGCCGCCGAGACAATCGGCACAATCGCGGCAAAGGCGGCTACGGCGGCGCACGTGGCGTTTGCGGCGGTCGGGCGGGCATTGACCCTATCCCACGCGAAAGCCGCTCTGACGGCGGGCGTGGCGGCTACGGCGAACGTCGCCCTTGCCGCGACCACAAAGGTGGTGGCGGCAGGCTACCTCGCGGCTTCAGCAGCGGCGACCGCGTTCTGCGCGATCCCGATCACGTGGGTGCTGATCGGCATAGTCGCCGCGCTGGGCGGCTTGTGTGCTTACATGGCCTCGGCCACCAAGCACACGGCACAGCTCTCGGACGAGATGGGCAAGCTCCGCGACAAGGGCGACCAGCTCCGTGCGACCGACCAGCTCCGCATGGAGCGGCTGACGCAGCTTGCTGAAAAGGAATCGCTCTCCAACGCCGAGATGCAGGAGGCGGAGAAGCTCGCAAACCAGCTCAAGGGGCGCTACGGCGACCTCGGGATCGCAATCGACCATGCGTCGAAGTCCATATCGATGGCCGCCGACGCGCAGAGCCGCTTCAACGAGGCGATGAAGGCGCAGGCGATCCACCAGATAGAGGCAGAGATCGACGAGGCGCGGAAGAACATCCGCGAACTCCACGACGAGAACGACTCCCTGACCGGCTTCTGGGTGAACGCCTGGAACACGGTGACGTTCAGGATGAGCAAGGCTGCGAACGACATCCACGCGAACGGCGAGAAGATACGCTCCGAGATGGACAAGATCTTCGAGGCGGAGAAGAGGCTTGAGGCCATCCGTGGCGGCGACAAGGACGCCCTGACGGGCGGCAAGACGGAACACGAGCAGCTGGAGGAGAAAGTAGAGACCGGGCGGAGCGAGAAGCACGCCTCGATGGACGAGGCCGACTCCGCCGCGAAGAAAGCCGCCGAGATCGAGAAGAAGCTCATCCGCGAGACGCGGAGCGAACTCGAGAACGAGGTCTCGGACATCCGGGAGCTGCGCGACGAGTACAAGGCTCTCATATCGACGATGCTCTCCTACGAGAAGTCCAAGAAGGACAAGGACCTGGAGAAGATCGCCGACCTTGAGGGACGGCTTGCCGAGGCGGACGCGACAGCCGAACGCCGAATAAAGACGGCGGAGGCCAAGGCGAAGCGGAAGTTCGACAAGGAGATAGCCGACCTCCAGGAAGGATTCGACCAGACGGCGGAGGACATCGCCCAGCGCCGGAGCGAGGGCGAGACGGACCGCAAGGTGGATGCCGCCCTCAAGGACGACGCGGCCAAGGGCATGAAGCTCCTCGCCGACCTCATCAACCAGTCGAAGCTAGCTGCGACGCAGGCAAAGGCGGAGTTCCAGAAGGCTCTCGCGGAGGCACAGGAGGATGGCGACGTTTCCGACGAGGAGACGGCTCGAATCCGAAAGGCGCAGGACGCCTATTCGCTCGCGGAAAGCCTCGTCGACAAGTACGAGTCGAAGCTCCGCTCCGCACAGGAGGCGACGGCGAAGCAGACGTCGGTCGCAAAGCCGCAGGGCACGTTCTACGCGAACGCCGCGCAGTCGCTTCGCGGCTCCCAGATGGAGCAGCGGATGCTCACGGCGACGCAGGAGATCGTGAAGCACACGAAGAAAACCGCTGAACTCCTGAAGGACGGGGCGGGAGGATCTGCGCTTACGTTCCAGTGATGTTCTGTGCCGCGACATTCATGTCGCGGGGAAAGGAGATTCTATGGCAGAGGTGAGGGTCGAGGAGGCGTACACCGAGCGCGACGAGACAATCGACGCCAAGGGAAACGTCACGGAGGTCGAGATACCGTACCTCGTGTTCAACGTCGCCGACGAGTCGGCTGCGCTCGCCGCCGCGAGGCCGAGGGTCAAGTCGGTCGCCGGCATGAGCCTCGAGTCCATCGAGGTCGTGGAGCGCATCAACGCCACCACGTGGAAGGTCAAGGCGGTCTACGAGGTGGACGACGGCGGCGAGCAGCCGGACGACGATGGTGGCGACGAGGATACGACAGTTTTCGCGTTTGACACGGGAGGCGGCACGAAGCACCTGAACCAGTCGCTCAAGACCGACGGGCGCTATCCGAACAATGCGCCCGACTTCGCGGGGGCGATTGAGGTGGACAACGAGGGGAACGTCAACGGCGTGGACGTGACGATGCCGGTCCTCAACTTCACCGAGACGCACACCCTGTCGGGCTCGCGCGTCTCGACCTCGTACAAGAAGACGCTCGCCTCCCTCACGGGGACGGTGAACCGCTCCGGCTTCAGGGGCTTCTCGGCGGGCGAGGTTCTCTTCCTCGGGGCGAGCGGCACCAAGCGGTCGAAGAAGTCGTCCGCCCCGTGGGAGATCACCTACCGGTTCGCGGTCTCGCCCAACAGGGCGGGCTTCAAGGTGGGCGACATACAGGTGACGCGCAAGTACGGCTGGGACTACCTCTGGGTGCGCTACGCCGACAAGGTGGCCGAGGGCGGCAAGAACGTGGTCAAGAAGCCCGTCGGGGTGTACGTCGAGATGGTGTACCCGGAGGGAGACTTCGGAAACCTCGGCATCGGGAACTGAAACAGGCTGAACACAGTTCAGCCATCAATGCTGAAAGGAGGCGGCTGTGGAGAAAGTGAGGCAGGGAGAGCAGGTCGTCATCAAGGCCTCGACCTGGAACGGCTTTGTCGACGCCGCCAACTTCGTGAAGGAAGCGAGGCAGAACAGCCTGGGGGCAGGAATCAGGTCTGGCGTCGGCGGCGGCATAGTCCCGCTGAAGAACATGGAGGACCGGGACTACCCGCGCTTCTCCGCGCTCGTCATAACGGGTGTGGCGGTATCCCCGAGCGCGAACGAGGACGAGTTCGTCTCGTGCCCCACGGTGTTCGAGGGGCAGAGGATGATCGCCGAGCGCGAGGACATGCCGTATGCGGTCCTCCTTGAGCCGATCGCGGCGCACGAAATCGGGCGGGCGATGCTCCTCGGCCTCACGCCCGCGAAGGTTCTGGTCCAGTCGGCCGACGACCAGTACGCGGTTCCGAAGGCGAATTCGGACGACGGCGCCCTCGAATCGTCCGAGACCGGCGTCGCCCGCATCCTGTGGAAGGCCGGCGGATCGGGGTTGCAGTGGTGCGTCCTCCAGCTCGGCGGGGCTGGCGGCGGCAAGGCCGACGAGAGGGTCGCCATGTGCAAGGTGACGGGCGGGAACGCGCAGTCGGGCTTTTCCGTCCAGGTCTATCCGAACGGGAGGTCGGACGGCGCGTCGTCGTTCTCGTCCGTCCTGTTCGTCCCCGACCTCGCGCTCGACTCCGACCTTCCGGCCGGGACGTGGATCATCGGACACAAGGCGCTTCTGCCCGCGACGGGAGGGAACGAGGAATGAGCTTCATGTACGTCCCCGCGCACCTGCGTATCCCCGACATCCCGAACTACTCGCCGCCGAACGGAATCTGGCGGGGCGTGGGGAGAGACGCCGGCCTCTTCGCGTTCGCCTCCGGGAGCTACGACTGGGGCAGCTACATCATGACGAACGGCGATTTCGTCTTTTCGCTCCTCGTGGACGGGCGCGAGCTGAGGCCGCAGTACTCGACGATCAACGGGTACATCTGGTGGTCCGGGGCCGGCCACGTGTACAACTCGCTTTCCTACGGCTGGGTCTACATGAGTGGCAAGTTCCCCGGCTACGAGCCCATCGAGGAGAACTACTCCTACGACCAAGACACCGGGGAGTACGGGGCGGAGGGCGACTCCTTCTGGACGTTCAACCGCCCGCCGAGCGGGCCGGACGACGAGGTGGAGCTTGTCGGGCGCGGCTCGAACTACGGCGGCGAGTCGCTGTCCATGACCGCCAAGTGGAAGCGGTGGAAGTCGAACAGGGAATGCGGGGTGTACGAGGCGCAGGACGGCGCGAGCGGCGAGAAGACGCTCGGCCTCCCGCGCTTCCGCTCGAACGGCTACGAATACTTCACGCGCTCATACGAGAAGACAAAGGGACACTACACCTACGGGCGGATCAAGTATTCCGAGACATACGGCAAGTGGGTTATCGGCGAGGTCGGCTCGGGAGCGGGCTGGCACGAGGGCGAGGAGCCGAAGGTCGGAGGGTCGGTCACGTTCAAGTTCTGCAGGAACGAGGACTCGGAGGCGACGGGGAGCGACATCACGGTCTCCTACGTCGACCACGTGATTGGCGACGAGACGACGAGGGCGTACCTCGGGGAGGTTGCGATATGGAGGTGATCAGCTACGAGGAGCCGCGCTCCTGGGACGACTTCGGGATGGACTGGAACGACCCCGACCCACGCTGCGCCCACTACATGATGGCGCTTCGCAACGCGTTCTTCGAGAGGATGGCGGCCGCTGCCGACGATGTGTACATGTACAGCTACAACGTCCAGCGGCTCTCGCCCTGGAAGACGGTGACGACCGACCAGCTGCGGAACGTGGTGTCGGAACTCGAGATGCTTTGCCGCGCCTACTACAACCTCGACCCCGAGGCGTACAAGGACGACCTCTCTGACTTCCCGAAGAGGATGCGGCTCTCGGACGTCCTTACGGAGGACGACTGCGACGCGTTCATGAACGCCTCGCGGGGCGCTATCCTCGAACACGGCGGGGAGTGGATGCGGAAGATAAGGAACGCAATCTGCCGTCTCCACGTCGTCGAGTGCCGCCGAGCATGGGGCACGACGCTCACGCGGTCCGGCGCGGAACACGACCCGCCGTTCGACGAGTCAATCGGAAAGGCGTTCGAGCACGCCTTCGGCGATGGGCAGCCGGCGGAGTCCGAGTTCAAGCAGACGGTTCCGAGGTCCATATACGCGTGGAGCGGGAACAACCACTGGAAATGCCCGCGCCCGGTCGAGGACGGGGAGGACTGGGAGGGGAACGTGGACGGGTACTGCGGCTACGCCTATTCCGTCGCCTACAGGTTCAGGCGGATAAGGCGGTGGCTCGCCGGGAGCGAGGTCGACCTCGTCCTCGCCGCCGTCCTCGACTCGCCTACGGGTCCGACCGGCTGGTCGAACGAGCTGGCGACGTCCGTGTTCGACACGGGCGACAGCGGCTTCCGGCGCGGGCTCAACTTCGCGCGGACGCACGTCGAGGACCCGACCGACATGGACTACACCTTCGGCGACCTCGACTCGATCCCGCGCAACGAGGTGGTGCCGCAGAGCGACTTCGACAGCGAGGGCAACGCGATCTGGCGGCGGAGCGCCAAGCGGGGGTACGAGGGCAAGGTGTACGCGTTCCTCGACTACGAATGCAACAACGGATTTCGCTTCCGCGCCCCTGCGGGCTCGGGAGCCTATGGAGGATAGCCAATGCAGACGATAACGATGTACCTTCGCGCGGCAAGCGTCAAGGGGACGCTCGTCGACGAGTGGAACCAGGCGGTCTCGTCGCTCCCCGCGCTAACGCGGGGGATGCGGGCGGAGCTTGTCCTCAAGCTCGTCGACGCGAACGGCGGGCCGCTCGACGGGCTTGGGTCATACGCCGCGTGGGACTTCGCCGTGGCGGACGACTGGGACACGACGACCGCGCCCCAGCTCCGCGTGACGGACGGGATAACGGTCAGCGGCAACGAAGTCCACGTCCCGCTCACCGAGACGAACACCGAGGAGCTGATAGCGGCCCTGGGGACGAGCGAGTCGGCGACCTTCGGGTGCGAACTCGCGGGGTTCGAGACGGGCGAGACGACGCCCGGCTTCCTTTTGCAGTTCGACATCGCGATCCGGAACAGGCGGTGCGACGCGGGGACGGGGACGCCCGCCCCCGTGTCCGACGCGAGCTATTCGGCCGCGCAGATTCGCGCCCTGTTCGCCGCGTCCTTCGAGATCGAGGTCTCGGCGGACGGGGAGGAGTGGCTGCCGCTCGACGAATACTACGACCGTGGCGAGGGCGAGGCGGAGGTGGACATCCCGCCGCCGGCCATGTTCCGCTTCCGCAACAGGGAGGTCGGGCATGACTGGAGCGACCCCGTGCCGATCCTTCAAGGCCCGAGGGGATATGCGGCGGAGATGCACGTGGACGGCGTGACGACCGGCGAGGCGGGGACGCAGGCGAGGGTCGTCAACTACGGAACCCCGAACGACGCCCGCCTCCACTTCACCATCCCGAAAGGCGACAGGGGCAGCGCGGCCACGGTCCGCGTCGGGACGGTCGAGTCCGTCGGGACGGACGAGGAGCCCGAGGTCACGAACTCCGGGACGGCGAGCGACGCCGTCCTCAACTTCAAGATACCGCGCGGTCCCGCAGGCGAGACCGGCCACGAGTCGTACCTCTACGTCGCATACGCGGAGAACACCGACGGGCGCGGCTTCTCGCTTCTGCCCGCCGCCTCGCGCAAGTACAGGGCGGAGATACAGACCGACGAGCCGCTGGAGACGCCGACGCTATCCGACTTCGCCGGGGCGTCGTGGGTCAAGTACCTCGGCGACGACTCGACCGTGTACGGCGACGTCCTCGTGGCGGACGCGGACACGTCGGTCGCGCAGGTCTCGCGCATCGTGTTCGAGAACGCGACTATAAGGCAGGGAATCGCCGGAGAGGTGATCGTCCGTTTTAAGGAGGCCGGGGTCACGGTCGACGAGATGAACCGCTACGCCACGATCAACGGGAGGACGTGCCTCTCGTCGTGGACGAACGGCGGCGGCTCGCCGAGCGCGATGCCCGGCCTCGAAGTGTGCGTTCCCAATGCGCTCGGCACGCTCGTGCCGATGCCGGACTACTCGTCGTTCGACATCTGACGAAAGGACTCCGACGATGGCAGAAGACTTCATTGAAGAGTGCGCGGCGTGGCGCGAGAAGGACTACGCCGAGAACAAGGCGAAATGCGCCAACTACGCGGAGAACTGCATCTTCCCGTGGTGCGACTACTGCTCGTTCTGGTGCGAAAGAAAGGAACCCGACAAATGCGATACGCAAACATAGACTTCAGCGTGGTGTACGTCGATCCCTCGAAGACCTCTTCGGGTGACGGGACGACTCCAGCCAAGGCGATGAACGCGCTGCCCTCTACGGCGGCGTCCTTCGCCGACAACACCTGCTACCTCATCCGCCGCACGGCTGAGACGAAGGCGGCGGTGATCCCGAACGGAACCAACAGCTCCATCAAGAACCTTCTCATCCTCGGAATGCCGAACGCCAGCGACGAGATGTACGAGCTGGTGCCCTCGGAGGCGAAGAGCGCGTGGGGCGGCGACTCGGCGGAGTACGCAAACGTCCAGTCGACGGCGGCAAGCGGCTCGTTCGCCATGCCGAACGCGAACGTGTTTCTGCTGCACCGCGTCTACCTCTTCCGGGACGGGATCAACGCCGACCAGTACATCCTGAAGTTCAACTACACGTCCTCGCCCGGCATCGGGTGCTTCGCGTTCCAGCACTGCAAGTTCGGATCGCGTGGCGTCAATGTCGACAAAAGCACGTACACGGGGGCGCTGTCGTCGAGCCGCCTCAAGTCGTATGTGTACATCTACTACGCGAGGATGCTGGACATCCGCGACTGCACGATCAACCATGCGGTTACCGGCAACACGCAGAACCCCTGCGGGTTCTACTGCTACTTCGCGGACATCCTGAACGTCCAGGACGTGAGGGTCTATTCGCCCGTGTGGACGGACTACACGTCGAACGCCTACCCGCTCTACCTCGCGGGGACCAACCAGAAAGGCGTGGAGTGCATCATACGTAACGTCGCGCAGACCGTGCGCATGAACGGTTCGTCGGGGACGCACGTCCCGACGCTCCTGTACTTGCAGGGCTACATCCACTGCGCGGTCGAGAACGTAGCCGTCGCTATGGGCGCGGTGCTGGACTCGACGAACCCGACGTCGCTCTCCATCGACTATTCGATGATGTACTTCGGCGGCGTGTACGAGATCGCGATGAAGACCGTGTCGGTCAACCTTCCGAAGGTGTGGTACGCGAAGGCTCCAGTCCTCGAGTTCAACCGCTGCTATTCCGGGAACTACGTCCCCGGCGTCGTGAAGCGGATCGAGGACGTGGACATACGCCTCGCATCGACCGCCGGCATCGGGGAAGTCTGCACATACGCGAACGCCACCTCGACCCGCGAGAACTACTCGGCTGTCGTGATGTCTTTCTCGACCTCGGACTGCACGATGTACGCGAAGGTCATGGAGGCGACGGACATCGTCGTGAAGGTCCCTCGCGGCAAGGCGCTCTATGCCGAGAACATACGCCTCACGGACGCGGAGTTCGAGGGGACGGTCGTTCTCTCCTACGTGGAGGCGGACATCAGGTCGATCAAGACATGGTTCCCCGGCAAGGCGCTCTACGCGCAGTACGGGACGCACGCCCGCGTGAGGCTCATGGAGGGGAACCTCTCCAACCCCGACTATCCCTACAACGAAGACCCGCTCGTGTTCTCGACATACGACAGCTACGGGAGCGTCTTCGTGGACGAGTCGAACGCAAGCCTCTCCCCGATGACGACGACGAGCAGCAAGGCGCAGCACATCTACCAGGGAATCGGATGCAACAGCGAAGGCGCGGACGGACACTTCGCTTTCCGCTGCGCGAACGGTCTCTGCGACACGTGGAGCGTCCGAAGGACTGGCGGCGGCACGGCGGCGCTGAAACTTTCCAACAACACCTGTTCTGGCGCGGAGATGATGGTGCTTGGGCGGCGTCCCTTCAACGGGATGCAGCTCACGCCCACGACCACGGGGCGGCACATGCTGCGCGCCCACGTCGCGTTCAAGGGCTTCGCCGTCGCGGCGGAGCTGTACAGGCAGTTCATCATCTCGGCGACCGTCGGGGGCAGGGTATGGTACTCGTCGGTGAACGGGCGCTGGTCGGACGATTCAGGCAGTACGTGGGTGAACGACTCCGACCTCACGCAGATGGTGCTGGAGATGCCGGTCGAGATCCCGGAGGTCTCGCCCGTGGACGTGCGGGTGTACTTCTCGTGGTACTCCTCCGGCGGGTTCGTGTACCTCGACCCGGCAATCGAGCTGACGGCGGTGTGAAAGGAGCGGCGCGATGATAGCGGAGATGAGACAGGCCTTCGGGACGGGGAAGCCGAGGGAGGAGACCGTGTTCGACGTCGAGTTCACGGAGGAGCACGTCATCGACGGCGTGTTCTGCCAGGTGCAGTTCGAGGTCAGGCCGCGCGCCGGCTTCGACGCCGTCGGCGTGGACTGGGGCGACGGCGAGAAAATGGACTGGCCGGCGACGTCGCGCCGCATGGCGCACAACTGGTCCGATCGCGGGCGCTTCCGCGTGAAGCTCGACGCCCGCCTCGGCTGGTTCAGGCTCACGACTGCATACGCCGTCGACGAGGCGACCGGCGCGGTGCGCGCAATCGTCCGCCCGTGGATCGAACCCGTGCAGTGGGGCGACTTCGTGGAGTCTGGCGAGGGGACGTACTGCGGCTGGCGCGGCCTCCGTGGGACGGTGCCCGCGTGGGGGCGTTCGATGAGGGACGCCCGTTGCTGCTACCAGCAGTGCTTCAACCTGACGGGCGGCTTCCCGAAGTGGGGTTCGTCCTTCACGGACTGCACGGCGGTGTACGACGGGTGCGCTGGTCTTTCAGGCCCGCTCCCGCCGTGGCCGAGGGAGGCCGCCGCGTGCGACCAGTGCTTCAGGGGAACGGGCGCGACGGGGACGATCCCCGCGTGGCCCGCGACGATGGCGAGCGCGAGGATGTGCTTCAAGGGCTGCGCCGGGCTGACGGGCGCGTGGACTGACGACCCCGCGCTCCTCATGCCCGACGCGATGAACGGATGGCAGGGAACGACCACGGCCCACGACGAGGCGGTGGCGGAGGCCGGCGACGGACTCCGCGCCCTCTTCTACGCCGACTGGGGCGGGACGCGGGCGAGGCCCGGCGAGTGAACGGAAGGAGTTTTTCCATGGCAGACGAAAACGAAATTGCAGACGGAAACGACGGCGGGGCGCAGGGCGAGAACTCGTACTTCGGCGCGTTCGCGGGGATCGTGGACGCGCTCGACGCAATCGCGCAGGCGGTCGCGCCCGGCGGGGCTGACGGCGGAGAGCCGCCGGCCGGGCCGCAGAGGCCGGACGGCGACAACTCGTACTTCTCGTCGTTCAGGTGCATACGCGACGCGCTCTCCCGCGTCAGGGACGCCGTTGACGCGAGGCTTGCGCTTCCGCCACGGACGGGGGCGTTCGCGCTCGTGTCCCCGCAGGCGGAGGGCGGGACAATCGCGCTCGCCGACAACGCCGTGAACGACGTGTCGCTCGGCGGCGGATCGGTCGCGTTCGCGTTCCCGGAGCGGACGGAGGGCTTCGCCCGCTCGTTCATCCTGCGGCTCACGATGGAGGCGCGGACGGAATGGACGCTGCCGGACGGCGTGTCCTTCGAGGGCGACGACTGCGACGCCCTCGGGGAGCTGGCGGAAGGCGAGACCGCCGCGCTCTTCTTCTCCGAGACGAGGGAGGACGTGTTTCTCGTGTCACGCAAGGCCGCGAGGGCGGTCGTGAAAGGATAGGCAAGATGAAGGTGCAGATTGACTGCTACGGGTTCGAGGCGGCGAGCGAGCACTTCC
>JAEEGL016191378.1_pt1 | contig 15888 bp, 11 predicted proteins | sample 9134231 | NCBI WGS metagenome assembly JAEEGL01 (sample SAMN16246548, study PRJNA631951) | gut metagenome | biome: gut microbiome; feature: rumen; material: fiber-attached | host: Bos | place: Iran: Karaj | collected 2018-10
ATCGTGTAGCGACGGCATCCGTATTTCTCGCGCGGTGAATTCGGCAAACGGGCGGGCGGCCCCGCGAGTTTTCACCATTGCTCGCATAGTTGGCACGGGGGTTGCTATAAAGGAAGCGCCGACGGTTGCGCCGTCGTTTGAAGAAAAAGAACTTCCGAAACAAGAAACTGAAACAAACAACCCCGGAAACAAAGTAAACACACCATGAAAAAGCGCCAGCAGGGCTGCACCCTGGTCGAAATCATGATCGTGGTCGCCATCATCGGCATCCTCGCCGCTATCGCGATCCCGAACTTCATCAAGAACCGCAACGACTCGCAGCGCCGCGCGTGCATCTCCAATATGCGCCAGATCGAGACCGCCGCGGAGAACTACCGCGTCGCCAATCCCAACGTGTCGGAAATCACCGTCGCCATGCTCGTCGGCTCCGACAACTACATCAAGACGACGCCGACCTGCCCGACGCACGGCTCTGCCTACTCCATCGGCATCGACAATGATGTCATCAGCGTGACGTGCACCGACTCCAAGGCGTCTGACTACAAGCACATCCTTTACGAAGGATCCAACTAATTCATATTGGCAAGATTGCGGATTGTCCGCAGTTTTCGCTCCGGGCGGCCCTTTTGGGTCGCCCGTTTTGTTATCAACCACGATTTCGAGCGCGGTGCTCCCGAGCCGGGTTTTGGCGGCACGCGACACCCGCCGATCCGAAAAGGCGGTTGCGACCATCCTTTCGTTCTGGTAGAATCTTCCGCATTCGTTTCGTTTCCCATGCCCGACAATTCCAAGTCCGGAAAACTTCTGCGGATTCTTCCGTTTCTCGCACCGCTCGTCTACGTGGCGACCTTGTTGTTTTCGCTTTCGAGCGAATGGTTTCCTTGCGACGATCTTGTCGAATTGGGATTCGTCCGGAACGCGGACTCGTTCCTGTCCCTGTGGGGAGCTGACATCTTCGGCTATTTCCGTCCAATCAAGAATGTCCTCTTCTTTGGTTTTTCCCGGATGGAACCCTTTATCGGAGCCGGGGGGTGTCGCGTGGCCGCAATCGCGGTCGGCGTTCTGTCGTTTTTCGCGGTGCTGGCGCTTTGTCGCCGGGTTTTCGGAAACGAACGGAAAGCACTCCTCGCCGCTTCGGTCTGGCTGCTCTCGCCGACGCTCGTTTCGTCGGTTGCGTGGCTCAGCTGCCTCAACATCCAAATTATGGTGCTTTGCGCTGCGTCAACAATCGTGCTCCACGATTCGGCATGGGACGGCGGAACATTCCGAGTTGGAAGAATCGCGATTGCGGCAGCACTCCTCTTTCTCGCCCTCGTTTCCTACGAATGCGCCATTGCCGTCGCCCCGATTTTGCTGGCGTTCGATTGGATTCTCCGTCCGGGACGGTTGCGGACGCGCGAAGCCCGATGGGCGCACGCGGCGTATTGGGCGGTCGTCGTGCTGTATCTCGCCATCCGGGCGGGATCGACCGCGAAATTCGTCGCGACCGGGAGCTGGGTGGAAGCCGAACGGTGGCAGATCTCGCTTTCCTCCCCCTGGTTCGCGACGCAGCATTTCACGACCTGGTTCTGGCCGTTCGGACGGTTCACGGTCCTCGGGAGCTACCGGTGGGGTGACGTATCGATGTGGACTCTCGCCGCTTGCGCCGTTCTGGGATGCTGCGTTCTTCTGTTTGCCATCCTGTCCCGGAAACGCTGGCCCGCCCTTTCGTTCTGCATTCTCTTCGCATTGTTCGGCTTTGCTCCGGTCAGCAACGTTCTCGGTTCCGGGAACGGTCCCTACGGAGACTACTATCTGACGCTCTCCTCGATCGGCCTCGCGGCAGGATGCGTCGAGCTCGCATTCCTGCTGGCCGGAACGAAAGGATTCTTGCGGTGGCCGGCCGTCGCGGTCATCGTTCTGTTCGGCGTATCGCGGATTGCGGCGATTGCCGAATCGGCGCGGTGGGCCCGTTTGTGGAACGGAGGAATGGAGGCCTACGAAGAAAGTCGCCGGAACTTTCCTTCTTTTCTTTCGAACCGGATGGTCATTCTCGAGAATCTCAGCAACGACGGCAAACACGAGGAGGCGCTCGCTCTCGCCCGGGAAATCGAAAAGGACGTTCTGCCCGGTTCGCGGAACATGCAAGTCGTCCACGTCGTGCGGGCCTTGCATGCGCTGAACGTCGAAAAGGATCCGGACAAGGCGCTGGAGCACCTGGAGCGTTTCGGACGACTCGCCACCGACACCTCGAGGCCCAAGTTTTCCGTCCGGTTCTACCACTACTACCGGGGATGCGTCTTCGAGGATCTCGAGGACGACGAAGCGGCGGCCCGGGCGGAATACGAAACGGCGCTTCAGGGAAATTGGGGCGTCGACCTCGTTCCCTGCGCGGACCGGCTCGCGCGGCTCAAGGCGATCCACGGCGAACGGAACGAAGCCATTTCGCTCTGGGAAAAGGCGGCGCGGCTCGATCCCAAGAACGTGACGGTTCTCTGGAACCTCGCGACGGCGTGTCGGCAATCGGGCGACATTCCGAAGGCGGACAAATTGAGAATACGACTAACAGAAATGCTGGGAGAATGCGATCCATGAACTTCTCCATTTTTGAATCGGCCGCTTGCAACTCCCGGAAAATCAGGAAGATTCTGCTTTTCTTGATCCCTTTCCTCTATGTGGCGGTTCTCTGCAATTCCGTCACGAACGAACTGTTTTGGTCGGATGATTCGGAAGAAATGTATTTTGTACGAACCATGTCGTTTTCGCGTCTTGTTTTCGGATTTGACGTCTTCGGGTATTTCCGTCCCATCAAGAACCTTTTGTGGATTTCGTTCTCTCGGACAGAACCTTTCGGAATCGAATGGTGCCACGTCATTGCCATCGCAATCGGAATCCTGTCCTTCTATCCCGTTCTCGCACTCTGCCGTCGCATTCTCGGGAACGAATGGAAGGCGTTGGCGGCGGCGGCGGTTTGGCTGTTTTCCCCGACGCTCGTTTCGTCGGTCGCATGGCTGAGCTGTCTCAATATCCGGATCATGGTCGCGTTCGCGGCCGCGGCAATCGTCTTCCACGACAAGGCCTGGGATGGAGATTCTTTTCATCGGTTGCAAGTGTTCCTCGCCGCAATTTTCCTTTTTCTGTCCCTGATTTCCTATGAGTGCGCCGTTGCCGTCGTGCCGATTCTGCTCGTATTCGACTGGTTTCTCCGACCAGGACGTCTGTGGACCCCGTGTGCGCGTTTCGCGCATCCCTTCTATTGGGCGACCGTTTTCCTGTATGTCGTCCTTCGGCGTTCGGCGGGCGCGGTTGCTTCATCCGGCGGGCGCTGGATCGAAGCCACGCGCGTGCAACTTTCTCTTTCGTCGCCCTTCTTCACGTTCCGGCATTTCGCGGATTGGTTCTGGCCGTTCGGACGATTTTCCGTCGGCGGCAGTTACGTCTGGGGCGACGTCTCTGCGGCGGTTCTTGCGGGATGTGCTTTCTTCGGAATCGCCGTGGTCGCATCCGCGGTTCTTTTCCGGAAACGTTTTCCGGCGCTCTGCTTCTGCGTGTTTTTCGCGCTTCTCGGATTCGCTCCGACGAGCAACATCCTTGGATTCGGAAACGGTCCGTTCTGTGACTATTATGTTTCCCTTGCTTCCGTCGGCCTTGCCGCAGGATGCGTCGAAGCGGTTTGCCTGCTCGCCGATGTTCGCGGGAAGTGGCGCGCGCCGGCAATCGCCCTCGCGATCGCGTTCGTCCTCGTCCGCGTGGCAGCGGTTCCCGAAGCCTCCCGGTGGGCTCGTCTCTGGTCCCGTTCCGAACTCGCATATGCGGAAGATGTCGCCAACAATCCTGAATCCATTCAAAGCCAACTCGGCGCGTTGCGCAACAAAATGGCGGAGGAAAACTGGGACGAAGCGTTGGAAATCGGACACCGGATCGAATCGAAGGTCGGATCCGATTCTCCGTTCATGAAGTTCGTCTATGCCGTGCGTGTTGCCCATGCCATCTTGATCGAGAGGGACAAGGCATCGGCCCTTGTCTCTCTTGGACATTACGCGAGCCTCGCCAACGACAGGGAGACGGAGAAGCAAGTCCTGTTCTACGAGGGAACGATTTGCGAAACGCTTGACGGTGACATCGACGCTGCGGAGCAAAAATTCGCCCAAGCTCTCGAAGGAAGCCAGGGCAAGGAACTTGTTGTCGGATGCTCCAAGGCCCTTGCCGGAATCAAGTCCAGACGAGGAAAATGGGACGAGGCCGTCGCCCTGCTAGAAGACGCTCGGCGCATCGATCCGGAAAACGTTTCACTGACATGGCTTTTGGCCATTGGTTACCAGCGAATCGGAAGGACGGAAACGTCGATGGAACTATTGAACGAAGTTCGGAGCCGCACCGGAAACCCGGCATTGCGAATACCGGACAATCCGGCGGACGGCTTAGTGACGACAGACGACCGGGGAGGAGTGAAATGACCAAATCTTTTTTCTGTTTTCGGATGCGGGCCGTTGCGTTCGCTCTTTTTCTCGTTGCCGTCATCCTCTACTCATGGAACAGCGACGATGCCTACCACTCCTATATTATGGCGAAGCATCTTGTCGAAGGCAAAGGGCTCGTCTACAACACGGGATGTCGGGTGACGGCATCGACGCATCCTCTTCTCACGCTTCTCGAGGCATTCGTCTTTCTGTTCACGGACAGCGCTGACATTTGCGGGCTCCTCCTTGGTCTTCTATTTTCCGGCGCGGCCGCTTGGATTCTGTTCTTCCGTTTTCGTCCGCTTCCGGCGATCGTATTCTGCTTGCTCGGACTTATTGTTTCCAGCCGTTGCTTCTTGAGCTATACCTCGTCGGGCCTTGAGAACCCGATGCTTTTCTTCTTTGGTGCATTGTTTCTCGACATCTATTTCCGAAACGACATTCTTTCGAAAAGACACCTCTTCGCGTTGGCCCTTTTGATGTCCCTTCTCGCTGTGACACGGACCGATTCCGTCCTGCTTTTCGTTCCGATGGCCGTCTGGGCGTATCTGCGGCGAACGGATGTTCCGTTCTTCCGCCGCATTCCAATCGGAATCGCGGGCCTTTTGCCATTTTTCGTGTGGACGGCGTTTTCGATTCTCTACTACGGGTTTCCTTTTCCGAACACCTACTATGCAAAACTGCACACGGGAATTCCGCTTTCGGAACACGTTGTCCACGGGCTCTGGTATCACGTGACCTCTTGGGCAATCGATCCCTTGCTTCTGCTCGTTCCGGGCTTGTTCGCCGCGTTGGCCATCAAAGCCAGAAGTCGAGAGATGGTTCCTCTTTTCGTCGGACTTGCAATCTACGAACTTTACGTCGTTTCCATCGGCGGGGATTTCATGGCCGGGCGACACCTCACGCAACAGTTCTTCCTGTCGGTATGCGGAATCGCGCTTCTTCTCGACCGGAACGAAGATGCTGCGAACGTAACGACCTCATCACGCCTCTCGATCCTTTCCTCGCGATCTGTGGATTATATTCTGGCCGGATTGTGCGCCGTCGGGTTTCTCTGGAACGGCGTTATCGCTCCCATCGTCAACGAACGGTTCGCCAACGTTTCCATTGCCGTTTCAACGAAACGATCAGCCGTGGACGAACGACATTTTTATCTTTCGGAAGGAAACGAAGAGCCTTTGCTTCAATCGGTTTTTCGCCATTTGAAAGAAGTTCCCCGTGAAAAGGTCCGGGATCCATTCCGGGTTCATTTGATTCTGTCCGGATTCGAAAAAGGCGCCCGCGGAGTATGTTTCGCGAACATTGTGATGTACGGAAGGGATGTCTTTGCTTGCTCCGAGTTGGATATGTATCTTGCGGATGCCATAGCCCTTCAAGATCCCCTTTTGGCACGTTTGAAAGTGAACACTTCCCGGCGTTGGCGCATCGGGCATGCCATGCGTGAAATACCCGCAGGATACCAAGAATCGCTTGCAAGCGGAGATAATCGTATTGAGAACCCGTATTTGCATGAATACTATGAGAAACTTCTGCTCGTAATGAAAGCCCCGCTTTTCGATCGAGAACGAATGCGGACGATTTTAGACTTGAACAGAGGACGGTTCGACGACCTGTTGGAACAGTATGAAAAGGCACCACGGCCCATGGACGATCTTGAACGGGCTTTTTATGCGTTGAATGTCGAGAAAGACGCGAATCATGCGTTGGAATTGTTGGACACGTGCCTCATTCGCGGATATCCGACGGAAATGGTTTTTTTCTGCCGAGGATGTGTTTTCGAAGATTTGGAAAACGATTCTGAAAAGGCAGAAAAGGAATACGAGAAAGCGCTTCGCGGAGGGTGGGATGCGAGCATGGTTCCTTGTGCAGATCGGCTAGCCCGCTTAAAGGCAATTCGCGGCGAACGGGACGATGCCATCGCCCTTTGGGAGAAAGCGTCGACACTTGCTCCGAACAATATGTCCGTTCTTTGGAATCTTGCGGTCGCCTACCATGCGGCAGGAAATATTGAAAAGGTCGAGGAGGCGAAAAAGAGAATGGAGAAGTTGTCGGGAAAATGATCAGTTGCTTTCTGCGAATTCCGGCATTCCGAACAAGAACGAAATTCCCGCAATAGGTTATGATAGTAAACCAACTTGCAATGCAACAATATTTCTGATAGACTTTGCATCCATTCTGCACACGCACGCCATGAAAACCCCGCACCGCCAGGGCTTCACGCTCGTCGAGATTATGATCGTCGTCGCGATCATCGGCGTTCTCGCCGCCATCGCGATTCCGAACTTCGTGAAGAACCGGCGCGAGTCGCAGCGGCGGGCATGCATCGAGAATATGCATCTCATTATGACCTCCGCGGAGAACTGGCGGACGGAGAATCATATGGCGATGATCGGCGACAACTGGAAGACGGAGCTCGTCGGCCCGGCCAACTACATCAAGGTCGAGCCGACGTGTCCGTGCGGCGGAACCTACACCGTGACCGTTTCCGACGAAGAGGGGCTGGAACAGGTGGTTGTGACCTGCTCGCATGCGGAAGACATGCAGCACGTGCTGCCGCCGGAGGATTAGCGACAGTTTGATGGCCGTGATTGATTACGAAGAATTAAGTAACTTGGTTTTGCGTAATCAAACGGGGGAAACCCGGCTACGCACGGCGTAGCCGAACGAAAAATCGTTCTTGACAATCAATATCAGTATGATATTATCCGTGCTATGCAACGCCAATCCACATCTCGGAAGGACGTCTTCTGGCTTTCCGGCGAGGTCAAATCCCCGCCGTTCTCGGATCTTTCCAGACAGGAAGCAGGCCGCCTGATCGGTTTGCTTCAAGACGGAGAGACCATTGGAATGCCCCACGCAAGACCGATGCCGGCAATTGGACGCCGGTGCCTGGAATTGCGCGTGGTCGACAAAACGCGACGTGGCGGATTGTTTGCCGAACGGATCCCGACGTCGTGGTCATCGCGGCGGTGTTCGAAAAGAAAACCCAAACGACGCCGAAACAGGAAATCGAAAACAGCAAAGCACGTCTCGCGGCGTTCGACCGCGTGCGCAACGGAGGAAAACGATAATGGACGCGAAAACGCTCAAACGCCTTGAAGAAGCCGGCTGGTCGCACGGAGACTACGGAGATTTTCTCGGCATGACGCCGGAGGAAAAGGAAATCGTCGAAATGCGGATCGCCGCGACGAAGGAAATCAACCGTCGTCGCCGGAAAGCGGCCGTCTCACAAGCCGAGATGGCCCGCCGCATGGGTACGAAGCAACCGAACGTCTCCCGATTCCTCAAGAATCCCGGCGCGGCGACGCTTGACACGCTCGTCCGTGCGCTTCTCGCCCTCGGTCTCGACCGCAGAGGCGTTGCCGCGACGCTCGCCCTGTAATCCGCCGCACGATGAGCGTGCCCCCGACAGGCGCTTCCGACGCGCAGTCGTCGCAAGCCGTCGCGGCCCCGCAGGACGCGAGGCCGCAACCGGCTTGCGCCGGAACTGCGCTCGAGACGTTCGAGCGGCAGGTCCTCGTCTTCCCCCTCCTTGTCGTCGTCCTCGCGTGCGCGTCGTTCCTCTTCGGCGGGACGTGCGCGGCGTGGCAGTGGTGGACGGCGGTCGCGGCGGTCGTCGCGGCGCCCTTTGTCCGGAAAGACCGACGGCGCGCGGCGCTCGGGGCGGTGGGGCTCTTCGCGTTTCTTCTGTTCGCTCTCCGGTTCCTACTTCCCCCTGTTTTTTGGGATGTGGCGGAATGCGATGATATGTCCAGCTGCCATCTGCCGATGGTGCAACTGCTGATCGAGGGATGGAATCCCGTGTCCGACCCGACGATGGCGAACATTCTGGCATCGTTGGACTTGGATGTTTGGGGCATGGCCCCTCTCCACATTGCGTTTATGCCAAAGACATTGGCCGTCTTTTCGGCCGTTGCCTACACTTTCATCGGCGATCCGCGCGCGTTGACCTTTCCGCTGCCTGCATTTCTCTGGATTGGTGTTCTGTTGTCCGCGATTCGGTTGTTCCGCAGCTTTCCGCGCTGGGCGCTCGTGGCGGCTCTCGTCGGCGTTCTTCCGATGGTGAGTTGGCAGATGCCCGTGGACCTAGGGTTGGCATATGCTTCGTGCGGCCTTTTGCTGACGTTGCAGGAATCGCTGAAACGGAAAGAATGCGAGTGGATTTCACTCGCGGTCTGGAGCGCGTGGATGGTCCTGCTCAAACCAAATGGAGCCATGGGCGCTTTGGTCTTTCTGTTCGTTTTTGCCATTGTCAAACTTTGGGAACAAAGCGTAGAAAGAAAACGTTTCATAGTTCGTTTCGCGGAATGCTTGGCAACTCTCGTCTTGTTGGCGGCATTGATCTTGTGGAATCCCATGGGTACTTCATGGAAAGAATTCGGCCACCCGTTATACCCTTTGCGCACGGTCGATGCAGTCCGACATCCTGCAAAAGACCTCACGTGGGACTTGAACGTCGGCAATGACGATTACAACAAAATGGGAAGAATCGGTCTTCTTGCCTATGCCTATCTTTCGCCGCGCACGACCACGGCGTTCTACCGATGGAAGTTGTGCGATCCCTCTTTCAAGCCGGAGGCCAGGCGGTGGACATTCCGTGAGTTTCCCGACAATTCCGTTCGAATGGGAATCTTGGCCACGTTCGCGATTCTTCTTTTGTTGAGAAAAGGAAGGCCCTGGGCTCTTGCCTGTCTCGTTCTTTTGCTTTCCGTTCCTCGTCAATACGCGGGATACACGCGGTACCAACCATGGTTGTCGGCATTGGGCTGTTTGGCAGTGGCGTTGGCCGTTGAGTGGGCGACAGGAAAATTGAATTTCCGTTTCGCGAACGGCATAAAGAACGTTTTCGCCGGAACCGTGTTCCTGACGGTTTTTGTATGGGCGTGGGGATATGCCCGTGAAGTGGAGTGTGCCGCGGCGGAAAACGCAATCGTCCGCAACTGGATTCGACCAAGATTTTCCGTCCCGCAAGAATCGGTTTTGAGAGGAAATCCATTCGGGGCAGACCCGTCGTTCCGGGTAATTCAATTAAACTATAGGGAAAACCAATGCCGCTTGTTTGTCAAGCAATCCGGACGGAATGGAACTACCAAAGTTCTTTCGGTCGCGGATTGGATTCCTCCGGAGGATTTAGCATTTCTCCGAGAAGAATGCAATGATGCCGAATCAATTGACGGAGCGATGAAAGCCCTGGCTCGCGCATGGGGAGACAGAACCCTGTGGAAGAACAACAGCCCAGAGGTCATGCTCATAAGAAGAAAACTTCTTTGGCGATGGACGAAGGGGTGGATTGAAACACCATTCGGATACTATGTCCCCGATGACGAAGAGGCCGAGTTCCTTCACGAGTACTATGACGAAATGGTTGAACGGTCAAACTTCTCGATTTGGCGAAAATACATTATGCGGGCTAAAATGGCGTTTCACGCTTGGTTCGTGACATATCCAAACGAAGTTTTTCGCAGATTGAGAATGGAAGGAAGAAAATGAAGACAAAAAGGAAAACGACATGGTTCGGGCTGGTTGCATTTGGTTTGTTTGCAATCGTTTCCACCGTGATTCTCCGATGGCTCTGGTCCGATGCCTTCATTTCGGAATTCCACTCCGACATGGCGGATACACTTTTCTGGACGGAGGCGGCTCGTGAAGCGAACAGTCTCGCCAGCCCAACCTTTCGCTACAACTACTTCATCCCTTTCGGCGAAGGGTTGTTTCTTCACGCGTCCCTGCCTTTGCTTGGCTTTGGAGTCACATCCATGCGATGCAGCATGACGTTATTTCTCCCCATCTTCGCGTTTGCCGTTTACCGAATGTTTCGATCCTTTCAATGGAACCGGCCTGTCTGTTGGCTTGTTGTCGCTTGTTTGTTTTCCATTGCTGCCTCAACACCGAAGATGCGGGAAATATACTTCGGTCATGTCCTGTATTACAGTTTGGGAACAGTATTTCTCTTTCTGTCCATTGCGTTGATGCCGAATCTGGAGGAAACGAATCCCGGCGACTTGTCACGTCGGGAACGCATTCTCCGCTCCGTTCCTTTTTTTCTGTGCATGACATGGGCCGCTTCCTGTGGAAGTCCGCTTTTGCTTTACGCAATTGTCCCCGCATTCGCGGCGTGGTTGCTTGTTCGAATGGGACATAGCGCACCTTTTTCTTTCGACCGGGATTTTTCCGCACTTCTTCCCGGTCTTGCCGGAACCGTTTTTGGCATGGCTTTGTTCTCGTTTGTTTCCCGACATGTCGTTCCGGCCGATTATGGATTCACGTATAGTCTTTTTTCCGCGACGGAACAATGGTGGAACCACTTGGAAGAGTTGCCCAAGCAATGGATTGCGCTTTTGTCGCCGTTCAATCCGGAAGGAGTTCCCGTTGCCAGTCTAGAGGGACTCCTCGTTTTAAGTCTAATTGCGTTTGTCTTGTTCTTGGCACTGACGCCACTAGTGGCTCTTGTCCGCATCTGTTCTTTTTCACCGCGGGAGAAAACCCTTGTGGTCGCTCATTGGATTCTCTCGGCGGAAATCCTCGTCTTTTGGATCTGCGGAAACATTTCAGATGGGAACTGGCGCCTGGCTCCGGTTGCCCTTTCTTCGGCGGCCGTTTCCGTGTGTTTTGTTCGGAACCTTCTGAAAAGCGGCACGCCGTTTCCTCGCAAAATTGCCGTCTTGGCAATGGTTTTTCTGATTGTTTCCTGTGTTTCCATGCTCGTCAAGACGGTGACGTTGCCCGGCAATCGCCTCGTCTGGTATGGGAAAGGGGCCTTGATTCCCTTGCTGGAACGAATCGGGATTCCAGACGGGTACTGTACTGAATATTGGTTCTCGAATGCAACAACAACCTTGTCCGGAGGGCGGTTCCGTATCCGTGAAGTAGTACGGCGCAAAAACGGAACATGGCAATTGCGTCCGTATCTCACGGACTCAAAATGGTACGAACCGTCTCCGGATAAAAACAAGACTGTTTTCGTATGTCATCCGGAACAAGAACCTTTTGCGCCGAAAGACGGACTTAAAGCCAGATACGAATGCGAACAGTTCGATTTTTGGAACGGTCAAACATGCAGACTTGTCGTCTTGGCGTATGATGGGGACTGTATGAATGCAGAATCCGAAACCGGACGGAGAACGGATGCCGTCGGAATTGCGGAAAGAGATTCCATCGACAATGTAGAGAAAGAGATGGTCGTTCATGGGAAATGACATGACGAAAACGGAGAAACCATGTGCGTTCGATTGGGGTATGCACAATCTGCGCGCGTTCGCCATAGTTTGCATCCTTTTTGAACACTTTGCGAATTTCACCGGGCTTCTGGAAGTTTCGCGGGCTTTTCTCACCGGATCCACTGTATTCTTTCTCTTCATTTCGGGATATCTCTGCCAACATTTGGCAACCCATCGTCCCGTGTCGGCGAAAACGTATTTCCGAAGAAAAGTCACAAACGTCATCTGCCCCTATCTTGTCTGGAGCATGTTGACCGTTTTCGCCGTTCGAATCACGGGAACGATTCGATACGGTGTCATTGCGCCAGATGAAATCTGCTGGAAGAGTTTACCAGAAATCTTTTTGTTCGGATGGGCACAGGGCCCGTATTGGTACATTCCGTTCGTTTGCGTTCTATTTCTTGTTTCGCCGTGGCTCACTCGAATCGGAAATCCCGATCTTGTTAGAGTTTCCTTTGTGGCCTTTGCCCTTGCTATATGTATCCCGGTCCGCTCGTCATCCCATTTAGACGGCAATCTCGTTCCGTTCGCGATGCAATACTCTTGTTTTGCATGGAGTTACCTGTTTGGATTTCTCTATTCCAGATTCAAATCGAGTATTGACCGGCAGTTGTCTGGATATGTGGGGCCTGCGTTGTTGCTCGGAATCCTTCTCGGGTTGCAATTTCTTCAACCAGAATGGTTCCTCTTCGCATATCGTTCGTTCGACGCACCGGTACCATACACTCGGAGTTTTGTTCTTGGTGGATCGCTTGCCCAGTCTCTTCAGAAGCTCTGTTTCCTTGTCCCGGCAGTTGTGTTGGCCAATCGGTTTTCAGAGAAACGAGTTGCTGTGTTGGACTGGTTGGCAACTCATTCCTTCACTCTGTATTTTACGCATCACTTCTTTGTACAGGATTTCAGCCGAATGCAGAACTGGCTTTTCATCGTGACCGCCCCCGGACCAATCGGCCGGATGGTTTTTCGACTCTTGCTGTTTGCTGTGTTCGTCGCATTCAATTTGATACTCGCAATGGGACTGAAGAAAGCGTTTGGTCGATATTCACGGTGTTTCATTGGGTCGTGAGTATTCAAACAATGGGGATTCTAAAACCAAAGACAAGATGGAATCAACCATGACACCGAGCAAATCGTCCGGCGAACGGAACCGAATCGTAGTGCGCAAGAGCGGAATCGAGCTTTTGCGTCTCGTTTCCATGTTTCTCGTCTTGTCGCTTCAGTCAACTTCCTCGCCTTTGGCCGTCCTTCAGAATCGGACTTCGGCAGCTTTCCTGCGACTTCTTTCCTCCGCGTCTTTCTGGAGAGCATTGCCATCGTCGGAGTCGACGTCTTCGTTTTGATTTCGGGATGGTTCGGAATCCGACCGAAGGCCAGGCGCCTTGCCTCCCTTTTGTTCCAAACAACGTTCTTCTGTTGCCTGGCATACGAAGTCGGTCTTTTGTTCGGAGTTCGGTATTCCTCTGGGGACATTCTCGGGTATCTCGTTTTCCTCGGACCTCAGAACTGGTTCTTAAGATCGTATCTCCTTCTGTTCGCCGTTTCTCCCGTGCTGGAGGCGTTCGTCTCGACGGCTTCGGAAATAACGTTCCGGTTGGTGCTGGCGCTATTCTTCGGGTTCCAAACGGTTTACGGCTGGCTGTTTCCCGGGGCGGAGTATTTCGAGGTTTTCCGGAACGGATACTCTCCCCTGTCGTTCGTCGGCCTCTACCTCTTGGCCCGATACATCCGTGTTTTCCGTCCTCGGTTCGCTTGCCGTTCTCGTTGCACAGACTTGGTTTCGTACTTCGTTCTTTCGATAGTCACGGCGATGGCGAGCGCGTCCCAGACCTTATGCCAATGGCCGAGCGTCGACTTTTTCGCCTACAATTCTCCACTCGTCGTGGCAGCGTCGGTGTTTCTGTTCCTTTTCTTTGCGAAATGGAACTTTGCTTCCCGGATTGTCAACTCTGTTGCCCAATCCAGTCTGGCCGTCTATCTTCTCCACATTCACCCTTCGGTTTGCAGGACGTGGTTCATTCCCGTTGCAATCAGCATTTTACGAAGCCCCGCGCTTGGGCCCATTCTGATTCTTCCTTTTCTGCTGTCGGTTTTTGCCGCCGCTGTCCTGCTGGACAGGATCCGTATCGTCCTTTGGACGTTTTTCGTGAAAGCGATTGACCATTCGCGGGCGTCGCCCAGACAAGTGACATGAGTCGTTGTCAGGGCGAAAACCGTTGATACGGAATCCCCGTTCTGATAATCTACCGGCAACGAGACTGATTCCATGTGTCCGTTCGACAATGATTCCGGCGCGCAGCCGCGCGAGGCCGGAGGAGACCGCGAAACGCGGTCTCCCGGCCTCGTGCGCGATGCGCTCGAGACGTTCGGGCGACAGGTTCTGGTCTTTCCGCTACTCGTGGTCGTCCTCGCGTGCGCGTCGTTCCTCTTCGGCGGGCGGTGCGCGACGTGGCAGTGGTGGACGGCGGTCACGGCGGTCGTCGCGGCACCGTTCGTCCGGAAGAACCGCCGGCGCGCGGCGGTCGGGGCGGCGGGACTCTTCGCGGTGGTGCTGTTCGCGCTCAAGTTCGTGGTGCCCCTCTTCGTCTGGGACTCGATGGAGCGGCCCGATCTGCCGACCTGCCACCTGCCGATGATCCAACTGCTGATCGAGGGGTGGAATCCCGTCTCGGATCCGACGGCGGAAGGGATCACGGCGTCGCTGGGACTCGACTTGTGGGGCATGGCGCCGCTGCACGTGGCGTTCTCGATGAAAACGCTCGCGGTTTTCTCGGCCGTGGCGTTTGCGTTCGTCGGCGACCCCCACGCACTCACGTTCCCCCTGCTCGTCTTCCTATGGCTCGGCGTCCTGCTTGCGGCGGTGCGAATGTTCCGCGGTTTCGCGCGGTGGGCGCTCGTCGCGGCGCTCGTGTTCGTCCTGCCGATGGTGGCATGGCGGATGCCCGTGGACCTCGCGATGGCGTTCGCGTCGTGCGGGCTTCTGCTGACGATGCTGGACGCATTGCGCCGGAAGGAGTGCGACTGGATCGCGCTGGCAGTCTGGGGCGCGTGGATGACGACGCTCAAGCTCAACGGGGCGCTCGGGCTCGCGATCTTCGCGGCGGCGTTCGCCGTCGCGAAGATCCGGAAGGAGCGCGGGGAGCGGAAACGGTGGGCGGCGCGTTTCGCGGCGTGGATCGCCGTCGTGGCCGTCGTGGCGGGGATCGTATCGTGGAACCCGCTCGGGACGTCGTGGCGGACGTTCGGGCATCCGCTCTATCCCTACCAGACGGTTGACGCAGAGCGGTTCCCGGTGCAGAATCTCGCGTGGGATCTGCAGAACGGCAACGACGATTTCCGAAGCATGGGAAGGGTGGCGCGGCTCGCGCACGCATATCTCTCGCCGCAGGCGACGGTCGCGCTCTACCGGACGTTCCTGCGCCGGCCCGACTTCGAACCGGAATGTGAATGGTGGAAACTGGAGGTCTTTCCCGACGGATACGTCCGGGCGGTGCTGTGGCTTATGTTCGGACTTCTGCTTTTCCTGCCGGCGGGGAGGCCGTTTGGAATCGGCGGACTGCTGCTGCTCGCGTTCGTCCCGGACGCGATGGTCGGCTACACGCGCTACCAGCCGTGGCTCTCGGCGCTGGGATGCCTCGCCGTCGCGCTCGCCGCAGAGCGGGCGGAGGCGAGGATCGACGCACGGCTCGTGCGCGGGCTGTCGGCGGCGATCGCCGCCCTGCTGTTTATCGCGGCGGCGTTCAAATGCCCCGACTGGGCGCGGAACGCCGCATGGAAGGCGAATGAAATCTCGACGGTCCGCGAACGGATCCGGCCGCCCTTCTGGGGCGACCCGAAGGCAAGGTACGAGGCGTCCTTCCGCGCGCGGGACTTCGCGGCGAGATACAACTACCTCACGTGCATGGAGAACCGAACGAAACTGCTCGTGAGGCAGCTCGGCCGCGAGGGGACGACCGTCGTGGAACCTGCGGAGAACTGGCGGCCGTTCCTCAAGATGAATGTCGACTGGGACGAGCGGAACTGGCACTGCGGCGATGCGGCGGAACCTCCGCCGTCCCCTCCGCCGCCCGAGAAGGAAGAGCGGTGGGAACAGACGCCGTTCGGCTACTGGGTGCCGACGGATGGTCCGGCCGGGGGAGATGGAGGGCTTCCCTGAATTCCGCGATGCGCCGCCCCGTTCGGCACGGCTCTGCGTTTTCGACAGGATTGCAGGATTTGCAGGATGGACAGGATTG
>JAEEGL010732403.1_pt1 | contig 15887 bp, 10 predicted proteins | sample 9134231 | NCBI WGS metagenome assembly JAEEGL01 (sample SAMN16246548, study PRJNA631951) | gut metagenome | biome: gut microbiome; feature: rumen; material: fiber-attached | host: Bos | place: Iran: Karaj | collected 2018-10
CGAACCTTCGGTTCTCCGTCCCTCCCACAGCCTGCGGCTGCGGGCCCCTCCCATTCATGTGGCCATGGGCGGCCACAGGTTTTCAAGGCAATACTCTCCTCCGCTCTGACAATTACTTTCAAGAAAAATGATTATATTTGTAAGATTGAAGATAACAACAGAACTATAAATACTATGATCCAGATTGATGTAAAAGGCTGCGCCTCCTTTGTAAATGACGCACAGGTCAAGAGTTATACCGAAAAGGCCCTCGAGGCATTCGACGTCCTCGCGTCGGAGCAGGGAGCCGGCAATGATTTCCTCGGGTGGAAACACCTTCCCTCCGAGACGCCGGAAGCCCTTGTGGATGAGATTCTCGCCATCCGGAAAGACTGGGCGGGCAGGGGTGTCGACCTCGTCGTCGCCATCGGCATCGGCGGATCCTACCTCGGTGCCAAATGCGTCATCGAGGCCCTCTCCCACAGCTTCGGGAAACAGCTCAAGGAGAAGAAAGCCGCCGAAGTCGTATTCGCCGGCAACAACCTCTCCGAGGAATACATCGCCGAGCTCCTCGACCTCCTCAAGGAGCGCAACGCCGCCTGCGTGGTGATCTCCAAATCGGGCACCACCACCGAGCCGGCCGTCGCCTTCCGCATTGTCAAGCAGTATCTCGAAGATACGTACGGCAAGGCTGAAGCCGCCGACCGCATCGTCGCCATTACGGATGCAAAGAAGGGTGCCCTCAAGACCCTTTCCACCCAGGAAGGATACCGCACCTTCGTCGTTCCCGACAACGTCGGCGGCCGTTTCTCCGTCCTCACGCCGGTGGGCCTTCTTCCCATCGCCCTCGCCGGATTCGACATCAAGGCCCTCCTCGAAGGTGCCGCCAAGGCGGAGAAAGAGCTTGCCGTTAAGGCAGAAGGCAATCCTGCCATCCAGTACGCCGCCATCCGCAACCTTCTTTATACGGAATTCGGCAAGAAGGTGGAGATCCTCGTCACCTACAACCCCAAACTCCAGTACCTGGCAGAATGGTGGAAGCAGCTCTACGGTGAGTCCGAGGGCAAGGACGGCAAGGGCATCTTCCCGGCCAGCGTCAACAATACTGCCGACCTTCACTCGATGGGTCAGTTCATTCAGGAGGGCGACAGGGTGATGTTCGAGACTGTTGTCGGCGTCGCTCAGTCGCAGCGTGAGGTTGTCATCGGCACCGATCCGCAGAACCTCGACGGCCTCAACTTCCTCGCCGGGAAGCGGGTCGAGCACTGCAACAAGATGGCCCAGCTCGGCACCCGCATCGCCCATATCGACGGCGGCGTTCCGCAGATGGCCGTCACCATCGACAAGATCGACGAGGCCAACCTCGGCGAACTCCTCTACTTCTTCGAATTCGCCTGCGGCGTCAGCGCCTACCTGCTCGGCGTCAATCCGTTCAACCAGCCCGGCGTGGAGGCCTACAAGAAAAATATGTTCGCCCTCCTCGACAAGCCTGGCTACGAAGAGGCCTCCAAGGCAATTCGCGCCCGTCTGTAATGCGAGGGTGGCTGAAATACGCCGCCTGTCTTACTCTGGCCGTTTGGGCCTGGCTTCCCGGCCGGGCCCAGATGGGCAATGACTACACCGGGGCGCTTGACGCCATCCTGGAGAAAGAATCCGTGCCCAACCGGGAAGTCGCTTCCTACACCAACATCATCACCATCGACGAGCCCTGTCGTCTGGAGGGGAATGTGCTGATCGCCGGGAGCGGCGAATGGGTCCGCGCCCTCGTCCCCTATGGGGGAAGCGCGGACAGCGGGGCCGCCTTCGCGGCCGTTGTCAACCGCTATGCCGACGCCCTGCCCCGGGTGCAGGTCTATTGTATGCCTATCCCGACCGCGTGCGAATTCTACACACCCTACGAAGGGGAAGACTATGTCCGGAGCCAGGCCGAAGTCATCGAAAGCATTTTCTCAAAACTCTCTGGCAAAGTCAAGGCCGTGGATGTCTATTCCATCCTGGCCGAACACGCGGGAGAGGATATTTACGCCCGGACGGACCACCGCTGGCTTCCCCTCGGCGCCTATTATGCCGCCCTGAAATTCGCGGCCGTCACCGGCCTGCCTTTCAAGGGCCTGGAAACGTACGACGAGAAGACCGTGCACCGCTTCATCGGCTCCCTGTACCTGTACTCCAAGGACGGGGACATCAAGGCGGCGCCGGAAGACTTCACCTATTACATTCCGCGGGAAGCCGACTGGAATACAACCTACGTCAACTTCAGCCTTGACGCCGACCGCACCCGGGTCGTCTCCGAGAGCAGACCCTACAAGGGCCGCTTCTTCTTCAATCAGCCCGACGGCAGCACCGGCGCCTACAAGACCTTTATGGGCAGCGACCTGCGCCTCACGTACGTCAAGATCCCGACGATGCCCAACGGGCGCAGACTCCTGCTCCTGAAAGACGGCTTCGGCGATCTCCTGCCCCCCTTCCTCTTCTACAGTTTCGAGGAGATCCATATCGTGGACTGCCGCTATTTCCCGGGATCGCTCAAAGCGTATGTCGAGCAGAACGGAATCACCGACCTGCTGATCTCCAACGACCTCTTCCATGCCGGAATGCCCAAAGTCATCAACCATTACAACGAAATCTTGAGCCGATGAGAAAATCCCTTCTTATCCTGATGCTGCTTTTGACACCCGTCCTCGTACGGGCGCAGAAAATCAACGACGTCGACGTCACGGTCCGGCTCCAGAAAGACGGCACCGCCTACATCAAGCAGGTCTGGGACGTCGAGATCGTCAAGGGCACAGAGTGGTACATCCCGATCGGCAACCTCGGGGAGATGCGGGTCGACAGTCTCCGCGTTTTCGAGGGGGAACGGGAATTCGCCTCCGACGGACGCAAGTGGAATTCCGACCGCAGCCGCGAGGCAAAGGCCTTCCGCTGCGGTATTATCGACAAGGGCTCCAAAGGGGTCGAACTCTGCTGGGGCCAGGGCGAATACGGGCCGCACGTCTGGACAGCCACCTTCATCGTACGGAACCTCGTGCAGTCGTACCAGGATGCCGACGGCTTCAATTTTATGTTCATCAATGACGAACTGATTGCCGGGCCGCAGCACGCCAAGGTCTCGATTCTCAACGAGACGGGCTCCGAGCCATGGAGCAAGGAGAACGGAGGAATCTGGGCCTTCGGATATGACGGATTCGTCTGGTATGAGGACGGCGTCATCTACGCTGAATCCGAGAATCCGCTCGAATACGACAATTCGGTCATCGTGATGTGCCGGTTCGACAAGGGGCTCTTCTCCCCCACCGTATCGTGCGACATTCCCTTCGAGCAAATCAGGGACAGGGCCTTCAGGGACAGCGAATATAAAGAAGAGGAAAAGAGTCCGGTCGAAGAATTTTTCGTCAATCTCCTCACTTGGCTCTTTATGGCGCTCTGCGCGCTGCTCTGCGCCGGTATTCCGCTTTACTTTCTCGGCAAAGTCATCTGGCAGGGGCTCCTCAAGGCCACCGGGCACATCTACAAGAAATCGGTCTACGGAGTCACCAAAATTGACGGCTGGTGGAGGGATATTCCACTGGGTGGCGACCTGACGGCTGCGTACAGCCTGCTCAAGGATGGCAACCGGTTCTACCTCAACAACGACGCCAACCTGATCGGTGCCTACTTCCTGCTTTGGATCCAGGAGGGACACATCAAGGTGGAGCCGGACCCAAAAGACGAGAGCCGGGTCAACCTGGCCTTTGACCCCTCCGACGACCTGATTCTTCCCGACAGCACCCAGGTCGAGTTGTACAATATGGCCCTTGAAGCCGCCGGGAAAAACCACCTCCTGGAGCCGAGAGAATTCGAGACCTGGGCAAAGAGCCATTACGGCCGCGCCGGCGCCTGGCCGGACAAGGCCCGTTCCCGTGGCGGCATCCTGTGGAAGCAGGCTTCCGAGGAGGAGCGCCGTCACCTGATTCAGTTCAAGAACTACCTCCAGGACTTCACTATCTCCGATGAGCGGCAGGCTGTCGAGGTCAAGCTGTGGCGCTCCTATCTCGTCTACGCCCAACTCTTCGGCATCGCCGACCGGGTAGCGGAGAACTTCTCCAAACTGTATCCGGACGAATTCCGGAAATATGTCGCCGATACCGGTTTCCGCAACGCCGCAACGATGTCGAGCGTCCTATCCTCCACGCAGCGGACGGCTAGCGCGATGCTCCTGAGCGCCTATTCCGCCAAAAAGGCGGCAAGCACGGTCTACTCCGGATCTTCCAGCAGCCGCAGCAGCTGGTCTTACAGCGGCGGTGGCGGAAGGTCTTCCCGCAGCGGCGGAGGCGGTTATTCCGGCGGCGGTCACGGCGGCGGCAGCCGGTAACTTATCAGAAAAAATTCTTATATTTGTGCCTATGAATAAATTAGGACTCGCTCAATCATACGTCGATACGGACCTGCACATCGGGTTCAGCCTCAACGAAGGTGCCTGGACGCTCCGCCTCAAGGACCGTCGCACCCTGCTGCATAAATTATCCCCCTTCCTCGGCACGGACTGCACGGAGAACGTCCTCAGCGCCATTTTCGGAACGGACGGCTGCGTTCTGAACATCTACAGCGCCAACCCCGAGGCCGGTGACGGCTATTTCGCAACCCACGTGTTCATTCCCTCCGGGCTGATCATCTCAGGAGATGAACTGGAGGATATCATCGAGGCCCTCAAGATCGGCGACGAAGCCAAGATCGGCCTGTATTTCAACAAGGAATACCCGGATGAGGGGCCCCGGTTCCACACCCGCTTCTCCGAAGTCTGCGCCGTGCGGTACTACGGCGGAGGACGTACCCTGAAGGACATCCTCTCCCATCTTTTCACGATGAAGAGCAGCGATTTCAGCGAAGTGTTCTTCCTCGACCGCAACGCCGGTATCAGCCCCGACGGCACCATCAAGGACATCACGGGCAGCGAAGAGGAAACCCGCATCCTGACCGACCTGGAGCCCGCCAAAGGCACCCTGACCCCGGACGAGATCTACGTGGACGGCATCCTCTGGGAAGGAACGCCCATTTATACGCTTACAAAGACGACCGTTACCCTCAAGAAGAAAGGCTACGGCGACGTCATCATCAAGGACACGCCGGTGGATGAGAAGGGCTTCGCTAAATTCACCCCGGACTGGAAACTGAAGCTCGACTTCAACACCTTCCGGATTGCCAATGCGGAAGGAGAGAACCTCGAGGGGTACAGCATCACCGTCAATTCCGAGCCCGTCACGCCCGACCGCTCGGTCAGTATGCCCTCCGCCAAGGCCAAGAAGGCCCTCGTGCGCGTGGAGCGTCCCGGCTGCCAGACTTTCGAGAAAGAAATGGATCTTACCACCGACGTCCGCTTCACCATCACCCTCTCGAAGGATGTCAAGACGCGCCAGTTCCTGATCAAGACCCTCCACGACGGCAAGCAGGCCTCCCTGGACCTGATCCTTCCCGATATGCTCACCGAGTCCCCGATCGAGGGATACCGCCTCAAGGACAGCGATGGCGAGAAGAAGGCGACCCTTGTCTATGACCCGTTCGCCTTCCTGCAGGACAGGAAATGGCAACTCATCATCGGTGGCGTCGCAGCCGGCATCCTGCTGCTCGGTCTTGTGATCGGCATCCTGATCGGCAGCGCCGGCAAGAAGGAAAAGAAAGTCCGCGCGGTCTCGGAGCCCGTCGCCACGGAAGCGGTCACGCCCGCGGTTTCGGCAGAATCTCCCAGCGTCAAGGCCTATCTGGACACCGTCAAAGTCATCGACCGCCAGTATATGGAAAGCCTCGGCATCGCCGCCCTGTATGATGCGCTCAACACGTACAACCCGGTCGCGGCCGACTCCATCCTCACCCAGTACGACATCAAGCGCGGCTACGTCAAGGAACTGACAGACAATATGCGCTTCTACACGGGCAAACTCCGCGAGCTGGGACGTCCTTCCGGCACGGTATGGAGTGAGGATAAAACCCCCATCAACTGCGAGCGATTCACCACCAACCTGGCCAACAAGATCGCCACGCTACAATGAGCGCCGCCGAAAGCCTGATTTCCGCCCACGGTATCCGCCCGACCCCCAACCGCATCCTCGTTGCGGACGCCCTGTCACGCGCCGGCCGGCCCGTGTCCCTGACGGAACTGGAAACCGCCCTCGACACGGTGGACAAATCGGGCATCTTCCGGACGCTTACCCTTTTCAAGGAGCATCATCTGGTACATACGATTGAGGATGGCGACGCTGTCCGCTACGAGCTCTGCCACAGCCACGACGCCGCCCACGACGATGACCTGCACCCCCACTTCTACTGCGAGAAGTGCCACCGCACCTTCTGCCTGGACGGCACTCCCATTCCCTCCATCCCTCTCCCGGACGGCTTCCGCCCCGCCACCGTCAACTACATTGTCAAAGGGCTCTGCCCCGAGTGCCGGTAGGTCTTTGGCCGCCACAACTATTGCATTCATTATGAGACTCAGCCTCCTCCTTTCCGCCGCCACCCTGGCCCTCGGGCTCTCTGCCGCCGCGCAGAGCATCCCCACCCCGAAAGTCACCCCGAACACGCTTCGCGTCGAAGTCCCGGAAAAGACCGATATCATCCTCGTCTCCGACGGGGTCGTCACCCTGCAGAACAAACAGGCGTACAAATACGGCTTCTTCTCGATGTACTACGGGCGGATGCTGGGCGGATTCGAGTATGGCGCCGCCTCCAACAAGCCCGCGTTCAGTGGAGGCGCCATCCTGGTCCACAAGGAAGAACAGACGGATCCCAACAACAAATGGGCTACCAAGAAGGTATTCCATATTCTTACGGCGGACGGCATTGAGGTCCGGCTTCCCGACGAAGTCAAGGACGGCAAGACCTATGTGGACGGGGTCGCCGCCCTCCGCTGGCAGCACAAGGGTGAGCGCAACAACACCCTCAACTATATTGACGCCAACCTCAACCCCGTCCTGACGGAGTTCGCCGATGGCTGGAAGGGCTTCGGCGACCTGCAGCCCCGGGCACTCCGGGAAGGGATGCGGGCCGTGTACGACCCCGAAGCCAAACTGTGGGGATACGCCGACGCCACGGGAACGAAGGTGCTGGCGGCGACTTTCAAGAAGGCCGGCGATTTCGGCGACGGCGTCGCCTTTGTCTCGACCGACGGGAAGAAATGGGGGCTCATCGACAAGAACGGGAAGGCGGTTCTTGACGAGACGATCGACCTGGGGTGGTCCGATCCGCTCCCCTTCTCCTCCGGCTGGGCCTGGATTTCCGGCAAGCAGGCTTTCATCGACAAGAAAGGCAATTATTCCCGCGAACTCGGCACGGCCAGCCCTTTCTTTGACGGCTACGCCTTCACCCGCAACAACGACTATCACTTCGTTTCCATCGACACCCGCTTTAACGAGCAGAAAGTCTTTGACTCGATGAATGCGCTCCCGGAATTCTCCTGTCCCCTCGCCATCGCCAAATTCGACGGCGGCAAGACGGCCCTGATCAATTCCAAAGGCGAAACGCTGATGCTCCCGGGCCAGTTCCAGACCCTGCTGGGGACCGATGGTACCTACGTTTGGCTGGCGATTGACAAGGATGAATACGGCGGTTACAATCACCCTTCGATGGCCGTCGCCACCCTTTCCGGCGAGATTCTCTACCTGTTCGACTGCGCCGAGACCGGACTCTTCAAGAACGGCCAGCTCAAAAACGCACCCGATCCTTACCGGCCTATCCCCTGGCCGGAACCGGGACAAGATCCGAATATCGACAAGCCCAAGCCTCCGCAGCCGATACCGCCGGTTGATCCCCGTACCGGGAAGAAAAAAACGCCCCTGGTGAAACCCACGGAGAAGTTCGGACAAGTGCTGGATCCTGAGAGAGTCATCGTGACGGTTGTCGCGGATCCCCCGCAGGGCGGGCGGATTGCCGGCGGCGGCACCTTCGAGATCGGTGCCAAAGTTCCCGTTGGGGCGCTCCCCGCTGACGGATGGGCTTTCGGCGGATTCGCCTGCAGCGACAAGGCGTACGAGAAGACGCTCAATTCCTCCGGCGCCGACCGCTGGACCTTCACGGCCACCCACGGCGGCAAAGTCACGGTAACGGCCACTTTCTATGAGCAGGGTGCCATTACGGAAAAACACCTTGGATCCGCCTACGTCGGGCACGCCACCCCAAAATTCACCGATACCGACATCCGCGACGGCTGGGCAGAGGATATGGCGTTCGACATTGTCCTCGACACCGACGACAAGGGCCTTCTCGCCTTCAAGTTCGACCCGGCCAAACGCTTCAAGGGCAACCTCATCACCTTCACCGGCAGCAAAGACCGTAGCAAAGACATCACGATGGAGGATATGTATGCCATCTTCTGGACACCGTATAAGATTGAAGGATTCGGTGAAGTCGGCGGCCAGAAGTATATGTATCTCCACGGCGGCCTCTATCTGAGTGGCAATATGCCGCTGGAGTTGAGGGCGATCATCTCTATGTTCCACAAATCCAAAGATCCGCAGAACAGCAAAACCGACGATGAGGGTTCCTACAGCCTCCAGTGCCGGATGTACGACTACCGGATCGGCTACGAGGAATTACCCGACGGGACCATCCGCCTGGGCCGGATGCAGGTCTGCTATCCCGGCGTCGGCTGGATCTACACCGACGAGGACGACAAGATGAAGTGGAAATTCACCTCCTACCTGATAGCGATGACATTGGAGCGGGACGAGCGTTATATGCCAAGTCGCATCGTCGACGGGACAATCCTGCACAAGCAGACGGGCTCCGTCAGCATTCCACTCTACCCCGACCGTTCCTGGTTCAGCGACGACGCCCATCACAAAGCCTGCAAAGACAGGCTGGACGCCTGGTACAACGGAACGATCTCTGCCGACGAGCCGAGGGGCTGGACCTCTCTGGACGAAGCCTGCCGCCAAATGAAAGCCCACGTAGACGCTTGGAGTCTGAAGTGGTTATAACCAGGCCACTATTCCGGCGATATCCGAAACCGGGAAGCGGCGCTGCTCGCCGGATGCGAGGTTCTTGATGTTGACTTCACGGGCGGCGATTTCCTCACTGCCGTTGATGGAGAGGAAGGGAATGGCGCGACGCTCGGCGTATTCGAATTGCTTGCGGAGTTTGGCGCTGTCGGGATAGATCTCGACGGCGATGCCTTCGCGGCGAAGGGCCGCGGCGACCGGGAGGACGTAGCGAAGCCCTTCCGCATCCATATTGGCGAAGAGAATCTGCGTGGAGGAGGCCAGCGAAGCCGGGAATTTTTCCAGACCGGTGAGGACATCATAGATGCGGTCGGCGCCGAAGGAAATACCGACGCCCGACATTCCCGGGAGGCCGAAGATTCCGGTCAAGTTATCGTAGCGACCGCCGCCACAGATACTTCCAATGACGTAGTCCTGGGCCTTTACTTCAAAGATGGCCCCCGTATAATAGTTAAGTCCGCGCGCGAGCGAGAGATCGAGTTCAACCGGGACGCAGACGCCCGCCGCAGCGATCAGCGCAAACAGTTCTTCAAGTTCCGCAACGCCCAGCAACCCCTCTTCAGACTTACCCTCGAACAGACCGCGCAGGAATGCAATCTTCTCCGCCGTCGGACCCTGCATTTCCAGCACGGGCTCCAGGACGGCGATGGCGTCAGCCGTCAGTCCCCTCTCCTGCAGTTCCGCCTTCACGGCATCCAGCCCGATCTTCTCCATCTTGTCGATGGCGACCGTAATGTCGACCACCTTTTCGGGGAAGCCGCAGATCTCGGCGAGGCCGGTAAGGACCTTCCGGTTGTTGATCTTCAGGAGCACCCGTACATCCAGTTTGGCGAATACCTGCTCCACCATCTGCACCAGTTCCAGCTCATTCAGCAGGGATTTGGAACCGATTACGTCCACGTCGCACTGGTAGAATTCGCGGTAGCGGCCCTTCTGGGGACGGTCTGCCCGCCAGACCGGCTGAATCTGGAAGCGTTTGAAAGGGAAACTGATCTCGCTCTGGTGCTGCACCACAAAACGCGCGAACGGCACGGTGAGGTCGTAGCGCAGCCCCTTCTCCGCCACCTGTGGGGTCAGCGGTTTCTGGAAATCGACGTCCGCGAAGGCGTCGCCCGAATTGAGGATCCGGTACAGGAGTTTGTCGCCCTCGTCGCCATATTTGCCGAGCAGCGTGGAGAGGTTCTCCATCGCCGGGGTCTCGATCTGCTGGTAGCCGAAGGTGCGGAACACGCCGCGAATCGCCTCGAAAATATAATTGCGCCGGGCCATTTCGGCCTGGGAGAAGTCACGGGTCCCTTTGGGGATGCTGGGTTTCTGCGCCATTTCTGAAAAATTTTTACAAATATAACGAATTATTGCTAATTTTGTGAGATTGAAAATTTACCAACACATTCCTAATAATGAAAGATTTCTTCAAAACCGTACTCGCCGTCATCGTCGGCTTCCTGATCCTCAACATCATTACATCCCTTCTCTTTATGATGATGTTCGGTGCCATGATGGCCCTGGGCAGCAGCAAGACCGTCCTTCCCCGCGAAGGCGTGCTGGATCTGGACATGAGCAAATTCATCCTCTCGGAGCAGACCAAGACCGACAACATCGATCTTTCCTCCCTGCAATCTCTCTCCACCGAAATGACCCCGGCCCTCGGTATCCTGGACGCGGCCAAAGCCCTGGAGATTGCCGCTGAGGATCCCGGCATCAAATATGTCCTCCTCCGCGCCGACCAGATGAGCGCCGGCCTGGCCGGACTCGAGGAATTCCGCAAGAGCCTTGTCGCATTCCGCGAGAGCGGCAAACCGATTGTCGCCTATACCAACAGCCTTTCCGCCGCCAGTCTATACCTGGCATCCGCGGCCGACAAGATCTATATGAACTCCGACTGCGGCTCGGGAGGTATGCTCCTCGGTATCAGCGGCCGTATGATGTTCCTCAAGGACCTGCTCGACAAATTCGGCGTCAACGTCCAGCTCATCCGCCACGGCAAATACAAATCCGCCGGTGAAATGTTTATCCGCAACTCCGCCAGCGAGGCCAATATGGAGCAGAATCAGGTGATGATCAACTCCATCTGGAGCAGCTACGCCTCTGAAATGGCCGCCGCCCGGGGAATGGACGCCGACAAACTCAACGCCCTCATCGACGACCTCACCCTCGTCCTGCCGAAAGACTTCTTGGAGGCCGGCATCGTGGATGAGCTCCTCAACCGCCAGCAGCTCATCGACAAACTCTGCGAACTGGCCGGGATCTCCGATGAGAAAGACCTTCACCTGGTCCCGATGATGGATTATGTCGATGCCAAGATTGTCCCGGCCCTCCCGACCGGAAAGAACCTTGTCGCCGTCATCTACGCCGAGGGCGACATCGTCGATGGCAACGAGAACAAAGGCATTGCCGGCGACCGCTTCGCCTGCATCATCGCCAAGGTCCGCAAGGACAAGAATGTCAAGGCCGTCGTCCTTAGGGTCAACTCCCCCGGCGGCAGCGTCCTCGCCTCCGCCAAAATCAAGGACGAACTCGATCTCCTCAAGGCCGAGAAGCCGCTGGTCGCCTCCTACGGTGACTACGCCGCTTCCGGCGGATACTGGATCTCCAACGGCTGCGAAAAGATTTACACCGACGCCACGACCCTTACCGGCTCCATCGGCGTTTTCGCGATGATTCCCGACCTGAGCAAGACCCTCAAGGATGTTGCCCACGTCAACATCACGCCCGTCAAATCCAACAAGCACAGCGATATGCTGTCGCTGATGCGTCCGTTCGACGCCGAGGAAACGGCCTTTATGCAGGCCGGCATTGAGGATGTTTACACCAACTTCGTCGGCATCGTCTCCGAAGGCCGCAGCCTGACCACGGAGCACGTGGACTCCATCGCCCAGGGTCGCGTCTGGACAGGCGCTGACGCCCTCGGCATCGGCCTCGTGGACGAGATCGGCACGCTGCAGGATGCCATCGGCTATGCCGCCTCCCTCGCCGGCTATGAGGCCTCCTCCGAGTACAAGGTCGTCGGCTACCCGAGACCGCTCACGATGATGGAGCAAATGATGGAAAGCATTAGCGGCAAAAAAGATGACGGCCTCACCGCCGCCCTCAAGGGCACGGCCTTCGAAGGCATCGCCTCCGCGATCCAGGAGCTAAAGGCCAACGAGCCCGCTAAGGCTTACGCCCTGATGCCGTATAGCATCGAGATCGTCAAATAAACTTCTGACGTCTGTAGAATGTAACAGGTCCTCCGTGCGAGCGGAGGACCTGTTACGTTTTAGTGTCTTTTCGTTACTAGTCCTCCATCACGACGGAGGACCTGTTACACTTATGCTTTTATGGAAATCCGAAGAATGCGGCTTGTAGAAGAGGTAACGCGGAAGGCGGTGTCGGGACGGATGCCGACGAGGGCCGCGATGCGGTCGCAGGTCGGGCTGCCCGGTTCGGGAGTGTCCGGAGCAGACGTGTCCGGGGCAGAGACAGCCACGCCGCGCTTCTCCCAGCCGGGCTTGAGGAGGGCGACCGCCCGCTCTTTCACGGCGGGCTCGGCGCCCGATAGCAGGTCGCTGACCTTCTTCCGGCCACGCATCCCGAGCGGGATCAGATAGTCCCCCGGGCGAACGGGACGGGCGACAAACGGGAACGGCAGGGCTGCGGCATCGAGGAGAGTCTCCCCCGGCGCCGTCTTGAAAGAAGAGAATTCCGCCGGGACGTGAAGCGACACCTCCAGAGACACGAGCCCCACCCGGTAAAGACCCGGAGCCCGGACAACGGCAAAGTCCTCCGCCGCAGAAATCCCATCCAAAGGGCCCTGCGACAGAGGTCTTACCTGCATCCGCCCGGAAGAGAATACAATCTCGCGATCCCCTTCCACGACCTTCCGGCCGCTCCGCGTGGCACTGTCGTGCAGGACGGATTTCACCTTTTCAATCGTATAGGAGGCAAATCCTTCTTCCTCCAACAGCCGGTACAGCACATAGTCGGGATGCTCCAGAGACAGCAGCGCCGCCAGATCGACGGAAACGCCGTCCCAGACTGCATCCCGGTGCGCCTGATAGTATTCCTCGGCGATGGCTTCAACTTCTCCGAGATGCTCCCGCCCCCGTTCCAGGGCGCCAAGTATCGACGGGTTGATCTCCCGGAGCACCGGAAAGACCTGATTGCGGAGTTTGTTGCGTTTGTAATCGCTTTCCGCGTTGGTGCGATCCTCGCGGTACGGGACGCCGTGCTCCGCGACGAAAGCGGCAATTTCGGCCCGGGACAGCCCCAGGATGGGCCGTAGCAGCGGAATGTCCGCGTACTCCGGCACAGGGAGCCGCCCCTCCGGACGCATTCCGAGCAATCCCTTCACGCCACTCCCCCGCACCAGATTCAGCAGCATCGTTTCAGCATTGTCATCGGCATTGTGAGCCACCGCAACGGCCTCATAGCCGAATTCCCGGCAAAGTTCTCCGAACCAGCGGTACCGGAGTTCCCGGGCCGCCATCTCGATGCTGACTCCACGCGAGGCCGCGTACGATGTCGTATCGAATCGCTTCACGTGGCAGGATATCCCATACCGGGCAGCCCATTCCCGTACCAGCGCCTCGTCGGCGTCGCTGTCCGCCCCGCGAAGGCCGAAGTTGCAATGCGCAATGGCAAAAGGCCCGCCATTGAGACGGACCTTTTCTGCCATACACATCGAATCGATGCCTCCGCTGACGGCCAGAAGCAGCATTACTTCTTGGAAGCGAAGGTGTAGGTAAAGCCGAGCTCGAGGAACGACTTGATCTGGATGCCCTTGCTGTCGGGGATGCCGTCCTTGTTCTTCTCTCCCTTCGCATACTTCTCGCCGGTCTCATCCAACTTGGCGTCCCGCACAAGCACGAGCGGATCGTAGATGAAGTTGGCGGAGAGCGAAAGGGCGAAGTACTTGGCCATCTTCCAGAAGATCTTGTGGTCCCAGTTGATACGGGGCTCGATCTTGGGGGTCAAGTAGTTGTAGAAGATAGCGAGCTGCGTGCTGTAGGAGAAATTGTCATTGACTTCCCACTTGGCGTCGAGCTTGAGCTGGGCACCAAATTCGGGACGGACCGGCATGAAATCGCCGTAAGCCTTAGCCTCATATGCTGCTTTGCGCTCAGCATCCGAAGCCCGCCCCTTGGGTGTAGTATCCCGGAAGGAACTGCTCTTGCGGAGATCCATACCGTAAATGTAACGGAGTTCGTCATCCATCACCACCACCACGCCGCCGGTAATCGGGGCGAAGTTCAGCGAGAACCACGGTTTCGGGGTCCACAGGAGACCGAGACCGAGATTCATATAGAGCGGAGAGAGGAAACCGGACTTCAGGACACGGGCATCCCTCCAGTCCTGTCTGGTAGGCTCTCCCTCCAAACCCGTCGGGGTCGGATAGTCATAGTTATTGTGGAACTGGGTGCGCAGATCGAAGAACGCCGACCAGCTCAGGTGAGGAGCCGGAGTCTCAAGGCCCCACTTGGATTCGAAGTAAATCCGGTCCTTGTGTTTCTGGAGAATCGGCTTGTCGGCCGACCACATCGCACCGTAATCAAGTTGGAGGCGGTTGTTCCAGATCATCTTGTCCTTGGCATAGTTGAAACTATAGTCAACGCCGGCCGCGAGGGTGACGTTGTTGAAACCGCCGGCAGACCACTGATACAGGGCTGTCAGGCCAAGGTTGATGTTGTGCTGGAGATTGATGGTCCAGTACTGGGGCTTCGGCTCAGGTTTCACTTCCTCGGGAGCGGCCTCGGCAGCAGCAGCGGCCTCGGCGGCCACGGCCTGCACGTCCGTATTCACGGCCTGCACCTCGGCGGCCACAGCCTCGGGATTCTTCACCTCAGGATCCTGGGCAAATGCGACGAACGAAAGCGCCGCGAGGGTAAGGGTAAATGCAATCTTTTTCATATTGTCAAAAAACTAAATTATCTGAAAAGATGGCCGATCCGGTCGGCCATGACGGGTTAGTAAGACCTTGCGAAAATGACCCGCTGATGGGAAGGCTTGCCGGAATAGACGCACGTGCCTTCCTCCTCGCAGAGGAAGCTGTCGACAGGGATGCAGCGGATCGTGGCCTTGGTCTCTTCCTGGATCTTTGCCTCGGTCTCGGCCGTGCCGTCCCAGTGGCAGAGGAGAAAGCCTCCCTTCTCGATCTCGGTCTTGAACTCTTCCCAGGTGTCGACCTTGCGGACAGAAGCCTCGCGGAAGGCAAAAGCCTTCTCATAGATATTCTTCTGAATGGCGTCCAGCAGCTCAGCGATCTTGCCGTCAAGGCCCTCAAGCGGCTCTACGACCTTCTCAAGGGTATCGCGACGGTGTACCTCGACGGTACCGTTCTCCAGGTCGCGCGGGCCGATGGCCAGCCGGACCGGAACGCCCTTAAGCTCCCATTCGGCAAACTTAAAGCCGGGACGGAGCGTGTCGCGGTCGTCGATCTCAACACTGTGGCCATTCGCCTCCAGCGCCTTCTTGATTTCATCCATCTTGTCGAGGATGGCTGTACGCTCTTCCGGGGTCTTGTAAATCGGGACCATCACCACCTGGATCGGGGCAAGGGCCGGAGGCAGCACGAGGCCGTTGTCGTCGCCGTGTGCCATAATGAGCGCGCCCATCAGGCGGGTCGAGACGCCCCAGGACGAGGCCCAGACGTACTCCTGCTTACCTTCCTTATTGGTAAATTGGACGTCGAAGGATTTGGCGAAATTCTGCCCGAGGAAGTGCGACGTACCGGCCTGCAGGGCCTTTCCGTCCTGCATCAGCGCCTCGATCGTGAGCGTATCGAGCGCACCGGCGAACCGCTCGCCCGGGCTCTTGTGGCCGATCACGACCGGCATCGCCATCACGTTGCGGGCAAAATCGGCATACACGTGCACCATCCGCTCGGCCTCCTGATAGGCCTCCTCAGCGGTCGCGTGGGCGGTATGGCCCTCCTGCCAGAGGAATTCGGCGGTACGGAGGAAA
>JAEEGL010995424.1_pt1 | contig 15887 bp, 13 predicted proteins | sample 9134231 | NCBI WGS metagenome assembly JAEEGL01 (sample SAMN16246548, study PRJNA631951) | gut metagenome | biome: gut microbiome; feature: rumen; material: fiber-attached | host: Bos | place: Iran: Karaj | collected 2018-10
ATCCGCTGGGTGAAGAACTCCATCGGCATGCGCAGGACCTTCCACATATAGCTGCTGTTCCCCACGACAGCCATCTTTCCGTTCAGACGGAGGGAATAGATCGCCTGGATCCACGCCGCGGCGAGCTGGATGAAGGTCAGGATGCCGAGCCCGATCAGGAACGGCACGAACCACGCCGGCTCGCTGCCTGTCAGCAGCTGATCCAGGAAAACGCGCGTGAACCCGGCGGTCAGGATGCCGATCAGCGACGCGATGACCGTCGTAACGATCACGAAAGCCAGGGCGGCTTTCGCGCCGCGGAGACGTTTTCTCGCGAAGTCCATGATGCTCTTCGGCTTGCCGCCCGGTTCGAAGGTCTCGCCGGGCTCGATCATCAGGCAGATGCCGGTGAAGGCTTCGTCGAAGCGCTCCATCGAGACCGAGTAGTTGCCCTTTGCCGGGTCGTTCAGATAGACCTTGTTCCCCTTGAATCCGTCGCATACCACGAAATGGTTGAACTCCCAGTGGATGATGCACGGGAACCGGCCCAACTTTCTCAACTGCTCAGGTTCGTAGCGGTAACCTTTCGCTTCGAAGCCGTAGGTGCGGGCAGCCTTCAGGATGTTGCTGGCCCGGCTGCCGTCGCGGGACACGCCGCAGTCCTTGCGCACCTGTTCCAGCGGCACCCATTTCTCATAGTAGGCCATCAGCATGCAGAGGGACGCCGCACCGCACTCCAGTGCCTCCATCTGCATGACCACCGGTACTTTGGCAGCGCCTTTCGTAACCGGCTTCTTGATTCTTCTGTCCGCCATATACGTCTCCTGTTTCAGTCGATTTTACGCGCGCGGTCCGGCCCGGACCGTCTCAGCGCGGCCGTTTTTCCCCGTCTCAGCGGATCTCCGCCGTCCCGGTGTCGTGGATCAGGCCGGACGCGCAGAGCGTTCCCCAGCTGAAGACCGTGCAGAGCTGTCCGCCGCCGCCCTCCAGATCGAGACCGCCCGCCGTCCACGGCGCGGTGACCCCGTAATAGCCGTACCTTCCGTCGACTTCGCGTCCCGCGCTCCTCGCGCCGTCGCCGATGTTGTCGGGACCGGACACCTCGTCGCGGGCCGGGAACGCGGCATAGTCGTCGAGGAAGCGCCGGGCCGTCTCGCCGTCGTAGCCCATCCCGGCCAGTTTTCCGAGACGGTCCGCCTCGCTCCCGCCGCCGGCTACGACATCCACAACCTCGAGATACCGGTCCACTTCAAGAATGCCGGTCCTCACGGAGGCGGACGACTTCGGCACGCTGCGCTGCGAATCGTTGGGGTAGCTGCCGTCCGGGTTCCTGCCGTAGGTCAGGGAATGCCCTCCGTCGCCGCCGTCGCGGCTGACCTCGAGCTGCCCGGACAGCTCGCCCATGGAAGCGATGCTTTCCGGCGTAAAGCCGCCGTAGCGGGGCCACGCCAGGTTGAAATGCAGATCCCCGTTGTTGTCGTAGAGGACGATCGTCTCCCTGGCGTTGTCCGGAGAGATCAGATCGTAGGAAGTGACAGGCCAGTTCTCGTCGCTCGACGCCACGAGATCGTAGATCTCCTGTCCGTCCAGCGCGGCGAACGTCTGCTTCTGCTCCTCGGGAGACAGGCTCTTGAACGTTTCGTAACTCATGGGAGCGGCGGACCGGTGGACGCCGAGGAAGATCCACGCCAGCAGGCCGGCCAGAAGGACCGCCAGGGCGATCACCACGATCCAGAACGACGGCGTGGTGGCCCTCAGATAGTCGTTTAGCGCCTCCGGGCTGGAGACGCGCTGAATGCTCTTCTCCCGGAAAATGCCGGCAGTCTTCCCGCCGTTCTCCGTGTCCTCTCTCGTCATGTTCTCCGCCAACTCATTATCCTCCGAAATCTGTTGCCCGTTGTATGTTTCAGGTGCGGTCCGACGGACCGGCCGCTCACGACTCGTCCGCGAAATACCGGTACAGGACGCTCGCGGCCTGCGCGCGGGTGCAGACGTCGTTCGGACGGATCTTCGAGCCGTAGCCCTGGAAGATCCCCTTTTCAGTCAGCCAGCCGAGCGCTTCCTCCGCGTATGCCGGAACGTCCGCCGCGTCGCGGTAGCCGTCCGGGAACGTCCACGGATCCGTGAAGCCGCCGCCCTTCAGTTTTTCGTAACGGTAGAGCATCGTCGCGACGTGCGCTCTGGTCGCTGCCGCGCCGGGCGCGAAGACGTCGTCCGCCACGCCGTTGACGATACCGTTCTCGGCCGCCCACAGCACTGCCTTACGGAAATAGTCTCCCTTCTGCACATCCCGGAACGGTGATTCCGCAGACTCGGGCTCCGGCATGCCGGCGGCATGCCACAGCCAGGTCACGGCCTGCGCCCTGCTGCATCCGCCCTCCGGAGAAAAACTGTCCGGAGAGGTCCCCGCCGCGCGGTTTTCCGCGATGAGCCAGCCGGCCGCGTCGTAGTAGTAGGCTGTCTGATCAAGATCCGCGTAGTCCGCCGCTTCATGCGGGACCTCTTCATCGTCCGGGACCGCCAGGAACGCCTTGATCGGGAAATTGTCGAAATCGTAGTACGGCGCGTACTCCCCCTCACAGGCCCCCAAGAGATCGGAGCCTATTTCGGACAGGTCGTCCCACACGGTGTCCGCGCCGACGAAACTCTCCCGGGGATTGACGATGCCGACGACACAGTTCATGAGCGAAGGCACCTGTTCCTCGGCATAACGTCTGTTATACGAATACTGCACGTTGACATAGTACAGCGTGCCGTATTCATCGTCCGGACCCGTCTGCGTGACAACGACCGAAAAGTACTGGTCCCTCAGAAGGACCACCGGCGTATCCAGCCTGATCTTATTGTATCCGCCGTGCTTGAACCAGGCGTCCGCCTGCGATACGAGCGTCCCGTCCGTCGGGTTTTCCCAGTCTTCGTCAAGCAGATATACGTCCACATGAACGTCCGTATTCCCCTTGATGGCCTCGCAGGTGACCATCTCGAGACGCGCCGCCTCCACGTCATCGCCAATACAGAAGACATTCGCGGTGGATACCGGTTCTTCGGGCGGCGAAGCCAGCCCCCTGAAGTACATGACCGGCATGTAGTCGTGTTCCGCGATGAAATACCCTTCCTCCGCCGTGATGTCGTCAAACTCCAGCGACTCCGCCGCATCTATGCTCTTGTCTTCGTATGAAAGCCAGAAGTAACCCGTGTGAACGGCGTCCTCCGTGGCGTTGTATTCATATTTTCCGGTTTCCTCATTGTAGACGCCGTGATCCTGCCCCGTGTAGAGGCCCCAGGCAAAACGGTTCGGAAACTCGACCGTTTCGGAGCCCCAGCTGTTTCTCACCAGCCAGGCGCCGTCGTGCTCCGGGATCGGCGCGTCCCCGCCGCCCTCGATCTTGTGCGCGAAGTTTTCTCTCGGATAGTTGTCGTCCCATCCGATGATCGTGACCGCGTGGTTGGCGGGAATGTCTTCATCGTAGGTGTAATGGGCCCAGTTCTCGCTGATAAACGCGGCGGGCTCATCCTCCTGGCCCGGCATGCTCGTATCCGCGCGAAAACCGATCTGGACGGCATGGCCGGAAATCAGAACGTCCTTGATCTCGTTGATGAAATCCCTGCGTTCCTCGAGGCTGTACCCCGCCGGGATCGGGATGATACAGGACGACTTCAGCACGTAGCTCTGCAGGAAGCGGTAATCGTCGTCGATGTTCCAGTCGTCATCGGGACTGTAGATATGGAACTCCTTCTGCTCTTTCTCTTTCACGACGGTCAGCCCCTCCCTGCCACGGTACTCGAGCTGTTCGTCGAGCGATTCGTGCACGGGCCCCGTGCCGGCCGCAAAAACGCTCGTCGCGAAAACCGAGGTCCCGCCCAGGTTGTAGATATCGGACGATCCTTCCTCTCCGAGGAAGAGGTATCCCTCCCCATACTGCGGATCTTCCGGGTCGTCCACCGTCTTCATCGTAAAATATGCCAGATGTTTCTCGGAAAGATTCAGTTCCTCGATCCCGTTCTCAGGGTCGGCGTACGGCCCGTAGCCCCCCTCCGCCGCCAGGCTGGAACTCAGGATGCTCGACTCCGCCGCAGCGATGGCGGCAAAACCCCAGCAGGTCCCGAAGGGATTCTGCAATTTGATCCCGGTGACCCAGCTGGTGTCGCCGATCCCGTCGCCGTCGGTGTCTACGTTCCGCATATCGAATACAGCGGGAAATCCCGTTTCGGCCTCTGCCGCAGTTGTGGGAGCCCGGAGCGCCGGGAACATGACCGCCGTCATCGCGAACACGACGGCAAGACACACGGCCTTTTTCAGAACATCTTTCCTCATGACTTTCTCTCCACCGCAGGATGCGGATTCCTTCGATCCCTGTTCGTTCTCTTTCGGTTGTTTCTTGTCTTTCATTCCCTGTTTTCCGATCTGTATGGCTGATTCGACGGTGTCCGTACGACATCCGTTAAGCGCGAACGAGCGGCGTGGCGGTCCGGCCTTACGCCTTTCCGCCCGCCGCCTGTTCCGGGTCCGCTTATTGCTTGCCGACTTCTCCGAACACCGCCGACTTCGCGGTGTTGGCGTTCTTCGACGCCGTGTTGATCCCGCTCTGGGTCTTCGAGACTGTCGTGGATTCCACCTTGCGGAGGAACCCTCCGTTCACCTCGTCCAGTTCGCTGTCCGTGAATTCCTTCACGTCCTGTTCGACCTTCTTCAGTTCTTCCTTGTTTGCCATTTTATGATCCTCCGATCTTTAGATTTTCGTGTTCATGCCCGCTTTCCGGTGCGGGCGGGTCCGCGGCGCGGCGGTCATGTCATACGCCCTTCCGCCCGCCGCCTGTTCCGGGACCCCTCAGTTCTTGCTGACTTCCCCGATGGACGCCGACTTCGCGGCGGCGTCGGCCTTGTTCAGTTCTTTTTCGCTTCTGGCGACCCTGGGTTCGATCTTGCGCAGGAACCCTCCGCTCACATCGTCCAGCTCGCCCTCCGTGAATTCCTTCACTTCCTGTTCGGTCTTCTTCAGTTCTTCCTTGTTTTCCATGTTCATGATCCTCCGTTATGTTTTTAAACGGTTTTTTGCCCGTTCACTGATTGATACGCACGAATCCGCCGCATGGCAGTCCGATCCGTGATTTTTTTTGCGCGCCTTTCAGTTCACGACGTAGGTGATGGGATGGATCTCCTCCGTGCCGCCGTCGCCGCCGTGCGTTTCCACCGTCCCGAAGATGCTCCACGCAAGCATTCCGAGCAGAAGAGCCACGAGCGCGGCAAGCACGATCCAGACCGACGGCGTGGTGACGCGGATATAGCCGTTGAGTTCCTCAGGGTCGGTAACGCGTTCGACGGTCTTCTCCCGGACCGCGTCCGCCGCCCTCGCCTCTGTCCTGACCTTCTCCATCTCAAATCCCTCCGTCACACCGCATCCAGTTTGTTTTTTATGAACGAATAGTACCGGTTTCTGATGTCCTTCGCGTGGTCGCGCCGCAGGAGATACGTCCTGCCGTCCCTCGTCGTGCAGTCCTTGTAGGTCATCCTTGAAATATAGTTCATGTTCAGGGTGACGCCCTTCTTGATCTGGATGAAAGTGTCATCCAGCAGTTCGTTGATCTCCCGGAACAGTTTGCGGATGGAGTATACGGTCTGGTTCGAGCAGACGACCTCCGTGTTGTGCCCGTGGCTCTCCACCCGGATGATATCGTCCTGGAACAGAACGTTGACGGCGCGGTCGATCCGGATCGTCAGCGTGTGCCTCGGCTCCACCTTGTTTTTCAGCCGCTCGAACACCTCGACGATACCGGACTGCGATACGGGCTTGACCAGATAATGCACCGCGTCGACGGAGAAAGCGTCCACCGCGTGCTCCCGGCTGCTCGTGATGAAGGCGACCGGCGTCTGAGGGGAGATCGATTTCAGTTTCTTCGCTACCGCGATACCGTTCTCGCCTTTCATATACACGTCGCACAGAAGCAGATCGTAGGCCTCTCCCCCGGTCACCGTTTCCAGGAGGCTCTCCCCGTCCAGAAACTGATCCACGCGGTAATCGCCGTTGATGTTGAAGACCATTTCCCGTATCCTGAGGATCTCTTCCTGATCGTCGTCCACGATGGCGATGCGCAAGATTCGCGCCTCCCTTCCTTCCGGCACATGCGATCCGGGCGTTCTCTGCCGTTCCCCGGCTGTACCCCGGTTCGACATATATAATTTCATATACAGTATATTATATTGATTGTGCCGTCCATTTCAAGATAGACGGCACGACTGGTGTTATAATCAGGCACAAGTGGTATGCCGCCCGCCGGTTCCGGCGGCAAAAAAAAGGCATATGCCAGGCAGGCCGAACAGGCCCGCCGCGGCATATGCCGGATCGGCAGCCGCGTCAGACGGTGACGGTCGCTCTGAACCGTCCGTCCTCACAGGAGATCTCCAGTTCGCCGAAATACTTCCCGACGATCCGGCGTACGGAGGAGATCCCGTAACCGTGGTTCTCCCCGTCCGGTTTGGAAGTGGAGAACGCCCCGTCCGGAGCAGGCGTCACCCGGGCGTCGGTGCTGTTTTCGCAGTCGATCAGGATATGTTCCCGGTCCGAGACGACGCGCAGAGACAGGAACCGGTCCCGCTTCTCCTTCATGGACCTGCACGCTTCCAGCGCGTTTTCGAGAAGGTTGGTCAGGAGGACGCAGATCTCCTCGTCCTTCAGAGGCAGGTCCTCCCCCGCCCGGATATCCTCCTCGACCCGGATGCCCTCGGTCTTCGCCGTGTTCAGGTAGTAGCCGGCGATCGCGTTGATCACCAGATTGTCGCTGTAATGCCCGGACGGGAGCGACTCGACCTGATCGAGCAGGGACCGGACATATTCGCCGGCGCGCCCGTTCTGCCCCTGCGACATCATTTCCCGAAGAAGCGTCAGGTGATGCTGCATCTCGTGGCGCTGACGCCGTGTTTCCTCCTGCGCGTACCGCATGATCTCCAGGCTGTCCGTCGCGTAGCGCTCCCGGAGCATCATCGACTGGATCTCCGCGTCCCGGCTCGCGACGCTGCTGATCAGTTCCAGGATCGCCTGGACGAGGCACAGGATGAGCAGCAGATCGCAGAGCAGCCCGCAAAGGTAATAGAGCGTGGGAGCGGGGCCGGTCAGACCGGAAACGGCGGTCTTCACCGATTCCGCCAGTTTTCCGCCCGCGAGCAGGGAGATGAGCCAGCAGAGCGCGGCGACCGGGACCGAGAAGGCCAGATACAGGAAAAACCGGCGCAGGAAACGGTTCCCCCTCACCGCGTCGGCCGCCGCGGCGGCCAGCATGACCAGAACGGCCGCCGGCACGATCCAGGCCGTCATCAGCTGCATCTGGTTCACCCAGTCCAGATTGTCAAAACCTGCGGCGAACAGAGCCAGCATGGCCGCGGACGTCAGTCCGATGACCGGCAGAAGGATCAGCCGCACTTTTCCCGAGAGACGGTACCAGAGGACCCAGCCCATCGCGACCATCGGAAAAACCGTACAGAACCAGGTGACCGTGGGGGTGCCCAGAAGCGCCATCACGCCGTAGCTGTAGGACGCGGTGTACCTGAACCCGATCGCCAGGAAGCAGAGCGCCAGGAGGATCAGTCCGAAGTCTCTTTTCCTTTTCCAGAGACCGAGCAGGAACAATCCCATCAGAAGGACGGCGGCGGCGAAGCATACGCCGGCCGGCAGCGCGTCCGCCGCGGCCGCGCCGGTGTGCTGCGAATAATAGTGGATGACGGAAGGATACAGCGTCAGTTTGGGCATGCGGCTCAGTCTGTTCTCCTCGCCCCGGAACTGGACGATCATGGTCAGCCGTCCTTCTTCGCCGAGACCGGGCAGGCCGAACTGGCCGGAAGCGGTCGAGAACGCGTCGTCCGAGAACGTCCCGTCCCGGTATCTTCCGGAGGGAGAGTAGATCAGCTGACCGTCGAGGAGAAAAACGCAGTCGGAGGACTTGGACGAGACGACGATCAGCGCCAGTTCCCCTTCATTGCCGGCAACGGTCGTTTCGCAGACGACGACGGCATCCGGACCGTCCACGGGAAGGCGTCCCTCTTCAGGCTGCAGCTTCGTGCCGTCGGGCAGCGTGAACTGCCAGCGCGACGGGTCGCCGGACGGTCCCATCTCATAGCGGTCCAGCGGCACGACCGTCCAGTGGATATACAGAACGGTGACCGTCAGAACGGCGAGGAACAGCATGATGCCGGCGATCAGCCAGACCCGTTCCCGGATCCAGCGGAACAGCGCGCGCCCTTTGTTTTCATTCTTCATGGACTTAGCCTCCGTCTACGACTGCTGTTATGGAATACAGAGGATATGACAGGCATTGCGGCGCCCGGCCGCTCAGCCGATCCGTCCCCATTCCCTGAGATACTGTTCCCTGGTCATGGGGGGACGGAAGTCGCGCCTGATCTCCCTGCCTTTTTCCGCGCCTCCGTACAGAAGGTCCGCGGACAGCATGAGCATGGCCTTCGCCGCGTTCAGGATGGCGTTTTCCCTGTCCTTCATCTCGAACGTCTCCCGGTGGAGCCCGCCGGTCGCTCCGGCAAAAAACGACTGGATGGAGGGAATGATGGAAGACAGGTCTCCCTGGTCGGACGAGCCGCCTCCGAAGCCCCTGCAGAAGAGGGACGCCCCGTCCCCGACCAGCTGCTTCAGGTTCCCGAACATCAGTTCGTTCAGACCTTCGCACTGGACGCACGGGAGGTCGCCCGGCAGCGTCAGGATATCGCATGCCGCGCCGACCGCTTCCGCCCCCGCCCGGAGGGCCCGGTCCGTTTTTTCGGAAGCCTCCAGGATCGCCCGCGGTTCGGCGCCGCGGACGTAGGTCTCCAGACGGACGTCCGACGGAACGACGTTGACGGTATCGCCGCCCTTCGTGATGATCGGGTGGATGCGGATGTGGTCCTCGTCCCGGAACGTCTCGCGCTGAAGCCCGATCCCCGTCAGCCCGAGGATCGCCGCGTTCAGGGCGTTGACGCCGTCCCAGGGCTCCGAACCCGCGTGGGCGGGTCTGCCGGTGTACCGGACCAGCTTGCCGACGAAACCGTTGTTGACCGAAGTCGCGCCTGCCGTGCAGCCGTCGCCGATGACCGACGTATGCTGCATGACGCTGATATCGATGTCGTCGAAGACGCCTTCCAGGATCATCTGGGCCTTGCCGCAGATGAATCCGATCCTGCCGTCCTCGCGGAGACGGTTCCGGTATTCGAGCTCGATATACGCCTCCGCCGGCGTGGCGAGAAGGGCGATATCCCCGTCCAGTTCGTCCATCACGCCGGTATCCGCCAGCGCGGCGGCCGCCGCCGCGACGGAAGCGAGCTGGGCCGCGTGGCCGCAGGCATGGACGGCGCCGGTCAACGGATCCGCGTCCCGGTGGCCAGGGACCGTCACGGCGTCCATCTCGCCCATCAGCGCGATCCTGAAGTCATGCCTTCTGCCCGGCAGATCGGCCCTCACGCCGGTTATGGCCAGACCGTCCCGGTGCCGGATCCCCAGTCCGTCCAGAAAAGCCCTGAACTTGGCGGAGGTCCTGACCTCCTTGTAGCCCAGTTCCGGTTCCCTGTAGACCGAATCGTAAAGCCTGAAAGCATCCTGTGCCCGGCGGTCGACGGCTTCGCACAGGACCCGCTTGATCTCCTCTCTGGTTCTCATGGACGATCCTCCCGTCGATGCGGTTTTAAACCGGAATTCATTCCGTGCTGAGTTCGGCGTTGTTCCTGATCAGTTCCCCGCAGCCGTCGAATCCCTCGATCGACTCGAGCGTCAGGTTCACGATCGGGCCGGCCAGTTCCACGGCGACCTCGGCGCGGGAAAGAACGTTCCTGACCGTGATGTTCCTCGTGTCGCCCTTCGCCGGCGGGACCTTTCCGTACAGCCAGCCGTCCCCGATCCGGACGGCGTGGACGCACCGGTCCACGCAGGGGCTCTCCGCGGACGCGTCCCGGACGCCGTCCACCGTGATATCGTACAGTTTCACGCCGTCCTGGTTCAGAAGCCGGATCATGGCGCAGTAGGAAGCGGTCCGGACGTCCCGGACGGTGACGTCATGGATGTCGTCCGGAAGGCCCGGGATGTCGAACATCCGTTCCACCTCGCCGTCGAGACCGGTCAGCGCCACGGAATCGTCTTCCGTGAAGCCGGTGATCCGCTCGATCAGGATGTCGTGGCATCCGGCCCTGAGGTCGATCCCGTCCGCGTTCCGGATGTATACCTGGCGCGTCACGTGGTCCAGTCCCCAGTGCCGGTTCCCGTCCCCGTCGAACCAGCTCCAGTCGGCGCAGAAATCGAGATCCCGGATCACGCCCCGCCAGCAGTGGAAGAACGCGAGCGCCCACCAGCGCTGGTTGACAACCGACAGGTTCTCCACGCGGAAACCCTCGACGCCTGAAAACAGGAGCAGGCTGTTCACCGAGATATGGGGCCGCCCATCCTTCAGCGAGTTCTTCTCGCTCAGTCCGTTGTAGACGCCTCCGTCGATCACGGCGCGCCCGCGCCCCAGAAGAGCGATATTGCGGTCGATCCCGCCCGTCCCCCTCGATCCGTTGGCGAACATGTTGCAGAACGTCCCTTCCGCCATCGTCAGGCGGCAGTCCTCCAGAATGAGGGTGAAGTCCGACGGAAGGCGGATCGTTTTCGCGATCTCGCAGTCCTCCCGGATGACGGCTTCGTTCCGACCGGCCGCGACGGCCTGGTCGATCCGCTCCTGGATGAGGAGCTCCCCGTTCCTGATCATCTTTTTTCCCGATCCTCTCCACCTTGTTTCCGATGCTAATCATACCATATCCGGCGGTCCTGCGTCAAGCGCGCACCCGCGCAGAAAAAGCCTCCGGAGAGGCTTTTTCAGACTTTCAGACTGTATGCGGAGGGATCAGAAGATCGGGACGACGGCGCCGCCGAAGGTCTCGGTGATGTAGGTGCGGATGGCTGGATCGGTGACGGCCTTCACCAGCGCCTGGATCTTGGCGTCGTTCTCATGGCCTTCCTTCACCACGATGACGTTGGCGAACGTCTGGGCGGCGGTGGAATCGGTCTTTTCGGCGGCCAGGGCGTTCGCGACGTTCAGACCGGCGCCGAGCGCGTAGTTGCCGTTGATGACGCAGAGCGCCGCCTCATCCAGAAGGCCGGGCAGAAGCGCGGCTTCCATCTCGCGGATGTCGAGGTTCTTCGGATTGGAGGTGATGTCGTTCTTCGTGGCGGTCAGACCCGCGCCTTCCTTCACTTCGATCAGTCCGTTGTCGGCGAGGAGCAGGAGCGCTCTCGCCTCGTTCGTCGCGTCGTTCGGAACGCAGATCACGGCGCCGTCCTCCAGCTCGTCCAGGGACTTGCAGGTGCCGGCGTAGATGCCGTAGGGCTCATAGTGGACCTTCACGACGGTGTTCAGCTTCGTGCCGTTCTCGGCGTTGAACTGATCCAGATAGGGCTGATGCTGGAAGTAGTTGGCGTCCACGTCGCCGCTGTCGGTCGCGGTGTTCGGCGTGATGTAGTCGTCCATGACCCGGATGTCGAGCGTGTAGCCCTGGGCCTTCAGCGGTTCCGCGCACTGCTTCAGGATCTCGGCGTGGGGCGTGGAGGAGGCGGCTACGACGATGGTCTTGTCCTCCGTCTTCCCGCAGGAGACGAGGAGCGTGCCGAGCAGAAGCGCGGCAAGAACGAGCGTGATGATCTTTTTCATGGGAAACCTTCCTTTCTTTTTCCTGTGTATGTGAATTTGCGTATCGGAAACGGGTTCAGGAGCGCGTCCGTCTTCCCCGGGCGCGGATGCGGCGGTCGCTCTTCCGGGAGACGGCGGAGAGCACTTCCTGGAAGATCTGCACGAGGATGATCAGAAGGATCGAGGACACGTACATGATGTCGCTGTTGAATCGGTAGAGGCCGTACTGGATCGCCATCTGTCCGAGACCGCCGCCGGCGATCAGGTAGGTCATCGGCGTATAGCCGAGGATCGTGGTGATGGCGATGGCGCAGCCCATGACGAGGGAGGGCTTCGCCTCCGGGAGCAGCACCTTCGTAATGAGCTGCCAGTTGTTCGATCCCATGGACTGGGCCGCCTCGATCACGCCGCGGTCCACCTCGCGGAGCGAAGACTCGATCATCCGCGCGACGAAGGGCGCGGCGGCGATCGTCAGATAGAAGATGAAGGCGGTGTCGCCGATCTTCGAGCCGACCACCAGTTTGGCGAGCGGCTGGAGCATGACCAGCGCGATGATGAAGGGCACGGACCGGATCACGTTGACGAGGAAACCGAGGATCCCGTTCACCGTCCGGTTCGGGAAGATCCCGTCTTTCGACGTCCCGTAGAGGATGACGCCCATCGGGATCCCCACCACGTAGGCCAGCGCCGTCCCGAGCAGGGTGATCTTCAGGGTGATGAGGATCTGTTCCCCGTAGGTGGCGAGCATCCCGCCGCCGAACAGCCGCGTCAGAAATTCCGTCATCTGTCCTTCACCTCCTCATAGCGCATGCCCCTCTCGTCCAGGTACCGGCGGATCCGGGCGACCGCGGTCCCGTCCGCGGGGAGCTGCAGCAGCATCTGGCCGTAGGCGCGGCCGTCGATCTCCTTCGTGTCCGCGCCCATGATGTTCACGGCGCAGCGGCATTCCAGGGAAAGGTTCGAGACGACCGGTTCGTAGGCGGATCGTCCGTCGAAGACCAGACGGATCATCGGTCCGCCGGTCATCTCCGTCGTCTGGGGCGTCCCCTTCGGCAGGATCAGGAAACGGGCCGTTTCCGACTTCGGCGAGAGGAACACGTCCCGCACGGGACCTTCCTCCACCACCGTGCCCTCGTCGAGCACGGCGACCCGGTTGCAGATCCGTTCCACCACCTTCATCTCGTGGGTGATGACCACCACGGTCACGCCCATCTTCTCGTTGATCTCCTTCAGGAGGGAGAGGATCGATTCGGTGGTGTTCGGGTCGAGCGCGCTCGTCGCCTCGTCGCAGAGCAGGACTTCCGGCTCCGTGGCCAGCGCCCGCGCGATGGCGACCCGCTGCTTCTGTCCGCCGGACAGCTGGGCCGGGTAGTTGTTTTCCCGGTCGGAAAGGCCGACCGTACCGAGCAGCTCCTTCGCGCGCCGGACGGCCTCCTTCCTCGGAACGCCGGAGATCTCGAGCGGATAGCACACGTTCCCGAGCGCCGTCCGCTGGGCGAGCAGGTTGAATCCCTGGAAGATCATGGCGATCTTCCTTCTGGCCAGAAGCAGTTCCTTCCGGCTGAGGGAGATCAGGCTGACGCCGTTCCATTTCACGTCGCCGGAGGTCGGCGTCTCAAGCAGGTTGATGCAGCGGACGAGCGTCGACTTGCCGGCGCCGGACAGACCGATGATGCCGTAGATGTCCCCGTCCCCGATGGTGAGCGAGACGTCCCGGACGGCCCTGACCTCGTCGTGGTCCGTCTGAAAGGTCTTCGTCACGTGACAAAGCTCGATCAAGGGCTTCGCCTCCTTGTCAGAAAATAAAGGTCCGGCGACCGAATCGGGTCCCGGACCGTAGTCTGTGTCATTCAGGCGTCGGATCAGACGGTTCCGGCGCAACGGCGAAAACACCCGACCAACGTCCGGGTGAAGAACATTCGAGTTGCCGCCTCGCGGCACGAACGGTTCGTCATGGCGCTTTCCTTTCCGTACGACTTGCAATGATTTGAACGGATTATATCACACGTTTCACGGGCGTGTCAAGTGGTGACCGGGATTTTACGGCGGATCGGCGCGGCGAATGAGCGTTTTTTTGTCCGTTTTCATTGACTAACGTCTCCGGAAGGAGTATGATGGTCATAGTAAAACGGGATGGTGGCTTATGGCGCTCAGATTCACCCTCAAACGGGACGAGATGGATATGACGTCGGGCGGGATCGCCCGGCTCGTCATCCGTTTCGCCTTTCCTCTGCTGGTGGGGAACCTCTTCCAGCAGCTCTATAATATGGTGGACTCCTGGGTCGTAGGCAACTACGTCAGCAACGAGGCCTTTTCGGCCGTCGGTTCCGTCGGCCCGGTCATCAACATGCTGATCGGCTTCTTCCTCGGTCTGTCTGCCGGAGCCGGCGTGGTCATTTCCCAGTTCTACGGGGCGGGCCGGCCCGACCGTGTCCGCGACGCCGTCCACACGTCGATCCTCCTGACGCTTCTGCTCGCCGTGGTCTTCACGGCGCTCGGTGTCACCATGACGCCCCTCATGCTCCGGCTGATGAATTCTCCGGCCGACGTGTTCCCGGAGGCCCGGACCTATCTGACCATCTACTTCTCCGGCGTGATCGGGCTCATGGTCTACAACATGGGCTCCGCGATCCTGCGGGCGGTGGGGGATTCCGTCAGGCCCTTCTACTACCTGGTGATCTGCGCTCTGCTCAACACGGGACTCGACCTTCTCTTCGTCCTGGTCTTCCAGATGGGCGTCGCCGGCGTGGCGCTCGCCACGATCATCTCCCAGTTCGTGTCGGCGGTCCTCGTCACGGTCGCCCTCCTCCGGAGCAGACTGCCCGTCCGGCTCGTTCCGAAAAAGCTGAGGATCGACCGCTCGATCCTCTTCATGATCGTAAAAGTGGGGTTCCCCGCCGCCATCCAGATGGCGCTCACCTCCTTCTCGAACGTCTTCGTCCAGTCCTATATCAACCATTTCGGCAGCAACGGCATGTCCGGATGGACGGCCTACGCGAAGATCGACGCCCTGCTGTTCCTGCCGGTGCAGTCCATCGCCCTCGCCGCGACCACCTTCGTCGGCCAGAACCTCGGCAAGGGTCAGATCCCCCGCGCGCGCCGGGGCGTGCGCGTCTGTCTCGGCCTGGCGCTCGTCTCGTCCCTGATCCTGATGGCCCCGGTGATGATCTTCGCGCCGGAACTCGTCGCGTTCTTCAACAGCCGTCCCGAGGTGGTGGCGTACGGCACGTCCCTCCTCCGCTATATCTCGCCCTTCTACGTCCTGCCCTGCGTCAATCAGATCCTGTCCGGCGGCCTGAGGGGAGCGGGCAACAGCACGGCGCCGATGATCATCATGCTCTCCACGTTCGTCCTGTTCCGCCAGATCTATCTGTTCGTCATGACCCACTACATCGCCAACGAGTTCATCCCGGTGGCGCTGAGCTATCCGGCCGGCTGGCTGGCCTGCAGCATCGTGCTGTTCCTCTACTACAGGCGCTTCGACTTCGCGAAAACGAAGCTCACCTGAACCGGACCGGACGCCGTCCCCGCGCGGGACGGCAAAAAAAGCAGTCGGCTTCGGCAGATGCTCATAAGAAAGTTTTTTAGATCAAAAACGATTTGGGCATCTGTCTGGCAAGGTTGGCAAACATAAACGGATTGTTGTTTTATTGCAACAATCCGTTTTTTCTGTCACGAATCCATCTATTTATTGACAGACCGCTTTTGGATGAATGGCGCTAAACAGCGCCAGGGACTTGTGATCCATGGTGCCATGTAATGGGAATGGATGTTATCGGATAAAGTCCGTGTTATGAAATGGCTTCCTGACCCACGGTATACGACCATTTCCCATCAGCATTCTTTTGAGCAGTACACTGACCAAAGAAATAAGCACCTAATCCACTGCGCCATTTTTGTGCATCAAACGCGGTACATTCCGGAGCTGAATCGCCACCTTCATTTGTCTTTATTGAGAAGAACAACCCATCTTCCCAATAGAGGTTATCCTTATCAATATAACCCCGTTCACAGAGTTCTTCCCATGTTCCTGTGATGTACGGAAGATTATGCTTTGATGCAAATTCATGCATTACTGTTTCTTTTTCCAATTCAGTCAGGTGAGAAAGCTCAGACAGATCGATACCAATCTGAGATATTCCGCTATTCAAACCTGAATCAACATTCCATAAATCTTCTAATACTTCCAGATATAACTCACATACATCTGTTCGAATACCTACGGTAATGCTTCCCGGATCGGTAACACCGCCATCTGTGGAATTGGAGGAACCATC
>JAEEGL011979690.1_pt1 | contig 15887 bp, 15 predicted proteins | sample 9134231 | NCBI WGS metagenome assembly JAEEGL01 (sample SAMN16246548, study PRJNA631951) | gut metagenome | biome: gut microbiome; feature: rumen; material: fiber-attached | host: Bos | place: Iran: Karaj | collected 2018-10
GGCATTCGCTTATCGCACAAAAAGCCGGCAGCAGGCTGCCGGCTTAAGTTTATTCAACAGATACAACGTAGTAATAAATGGGCTGTCCGCCGGCATGCACTTCAACATCACAGCCGGGGCATAGCTCTTCGATCTTACCCGCAAGAGCAATTGCATCATCTTCGGTAACATCTTCACCGTAATAGATGCTTACGAGCTCCGAATCTGCATCCACAAGCTTCATTATCGTCTCTGTGACCGCTTCCTCAACGCTCTTCTCAACAGCAAGGATGCCGTGATCGCCTATGCCCATGATATCGCCGTTCCTGATCTCAAAACCGTCGATAGATGTATCTCTTACGGAATATGTGATCTGGCCGGTCTTAACGGCCTTCATGGCTTCGATCATGTTGACCTCGTTCTGGGCGGGTTCAACCTCCGGAATATATCCGATGAGAGCAGCGATACCCTGAGGGATGTTCTTTGACGGGATAACGATGATGTTCTTATCCTTCGTCATGTTCTTCGCCTGGTCGGCAGCAAGGATTATATTCTTGTTGTTCGGCAGGATATAGATATTGTCGGCATTTATCATACGGATGGCCTTTAACATGTCGTCCGTGCTCGGGTTCATGGTCTGGCCGCCTTCGATTATCTGGTCTACGCCGAGTCCTTTAAATATCTCGTTGATACCGGAGCCCATGGAAACCGCGATAAATCCCGTATCCTTCCTGGGACCTGCGGGAGCCTCACTCTCCATCTCTTTTAAGAGCTTCTCGTTGTGCTCCTCACGCATATTGTCGATCTTTATCCTTGAAAGGCTTCCGAAGGTAAGCGCCTTCTGGAGCGCAAGGCCCGGATCGTTCGTATGTACGTGGACTTTTACCACGCTGTCAAGGGAAACGACAACAAGGGAATCGCCGATGGATTCAAGGAACGACTTGAACTTCTCTTCGATCATCTCGTTGTAGGGCTTCTCAAGATTTATGATAAATTCCGTACAGTAGCCGTATTTGATGTCGGATGTGGAGATATTGCCGGAGTTTACGCCCGAAGCGGCTGCTTCCCCGCTCTTTTCGGGAGTAAAGTCGATCTCTTTGCCAAGCAGCGCATCATAAGCGCCGGAAATAACATATACAAGGCCTGCTCCGCCTGAATCCACAACGCCTGCTTCCTTTAATACCGGAAGGAGTTCGGGTGTGTATTCGAGCACTTCCTTCATCTTCTTGAGCACTTCCGCTCCGAAGACTTCAAGGTCGTCTGTTTCGGTAACAAGCTCCGCTGCGCGCTCCGCGCCGCCCTTTGCGACGGTGAGGATCGTACCTTCCTTCGGTTTCATAACGGCTTTGTAAGCCGTCTCGACAGCCTTCTGGAAGGCGTTGGTCATAACGGTGACATCGATCTCTTCAACCTTTCCGATCTCCTTGCAGAAGCCTCTGAAGAGCTGTGAAAGGATAACGCCCGAGTTGCCTCTCGCACCGCAAAGGGAACCGTTGGAGATACTCTTAGCGAGCTGCGCCATTGAGGGATCTTTCAGTCTTGCGACATCATTTGCCGCAGACATTATCGTCATAGTCATGTTTGTGCCGGTATCCCCGTCGGGAACGGGGAAAACGTTCAGCTTGTTGATATATTCCTTCTGCGCCTCAAGGCTTTTTGCGGCAGTCAGGAAACATTTCTGAACCTGTGCGGCATTTATTGTTCTTATAGCCAATTTAGAAGTACCTCCTTTAGTCAATAGCGCGAACGCCCTCGACAAACACGTTTACAGCCTCAACTTCCATTCCCGTGAACTCGCTGACCCTGTATTTGACATTGCCGATCAAGTTTTCTGCCACTGCCGAAATACTTACGCCGTAAGAAACGATGATGTGCAGATTGATAGTGATTTTATTTTCGTTAACGACAACTTTAACTCCCTGTTGAAGGTTCTCGAGCTTGAGCAGCTTCGCGATGCCGTCCTTGACATTGATGGCGGCCATGCCCACAACGCCGAAGCACTCTACTGCAGCCGAGCCTGCGCATTTTGCGATAACATCAGTATTGACAAGAACTTCGCCAAGCTGTGTATCCATAGTCTTATTGATAGAAGCCATATGATCCTTCCTTTCCGCAAATCTTAAAAGCGCATTGCTTGTGATATTATACTACTGTTTTTTCGAAATAGCAAGAAAGAAAAAAGAGGGCGAAACCTCGCCCTCTTTATACCCAATCTTTTTATGCTTCTGCAGTCTTTCTTAAGTTTCTGAGGCATGCAGCACACAGATATAACTTCTTGGAGTTACCGTTTACGTTAACACGTACGCTGCGGATGTTCTGCTTCCACATCTTTGCGGATCTGCCCGATACGTGGCTTCTGGAGTGGCTGATAGCCTTTCCGAACTGGGGATCCTTGTCACACATTGCACATCTGGCCATGGTTGTTGCACCTCCTTATAATTGATTGGATCGTGCACAACACGGGCTCTTAAGCTTCCCGTTCCAAAGCACGACTCTCGCAAACGAATATATTCTATCAGATGAATATCAACTTTGCAAGTATTTTTTTATTTAAAATCCGAGGGCGTCATTCCGCCTTCTCTGTAGCTATCTTTTTCGCCTTTTCGTCGACTTCTTCTTCCTCTGCTTTTGTCTTCGGATCCTTCTTAAACTTGTCGATGACCTCGGGTACCATGTCAAGGATCTTTGTAACGGTATCCTGGTTCTTGATGTTTACAAGTCGTGCATGACCGTCCTGAAGAACGAGAACGGAGCTGGGAGATATCTTTCCGCCCATGCCGCCCGCAGAGTTGTCCTTCTTGTCACCCGCAAAGGCACCGGCAGCAACGCCGAAGCTTACCTCCACAAGAGGAAGGATGATGGTCTTCTCGTCGATCCTTACCGCGTCTCCGACCACCGTTTTGCTGGAGATAAAATTGCTCATCCCTTTGAAAAGGGAATCAACTGTTCCGATGAAGTTATTGTCTGCCATGACTGCCTCCGTTTATTTCTTGAGCTTGGTCTTAAGTCTCTCGAAGTTTTTCTTTGTTGCTTTGAAATCTTTGTTGAACCACACCTTGAGGAATATGTCCACCAGTGTGAAGAGGAATATCCTGCCTTTGATGTCTGCCTTTCCTTCGAAGATCTTGTTTTCGAAATCGGGCACCACCTTAAGCTTCTTTTTGCAGGGAACATACAGCAGGGCCGCTCCCGCAAGCAGTTCGCCGGTGGAGTAAGGGTCGCCGGTGCCAAATTTCACATCCGCCATGCCCTTTTTCGGAAGAATGGCCTTTAACAGCCTTATTACCTGTTTCTTAAGCAGCTTGACGGTTCTTTCGCTCTCCGGTCTCTCAATGAATTTTATGATATATCCCCTCTTTTTGTCAAGAGATTCTATGAACCTTCCCGGCTTTTCGAGGATCTCGAGTATCTTGTCGTTTATATCCTGAAGGATCTCGCCTATGCAGCGGCGCTCCTTTTTTTCTTCCTGTTCTTCGCCGGATGTGCCGTCCGTACCGTCCTTTGCGCCGTCCGGGTCCTTTTCGCCTCCGGTTTCTGAGCCTCCGCCGGCTTCCGGTTTTTCTCCGTTCTCCTCTTTTCCGCCTTCCGCGGGTTTATCTTCGTCTTCCGGTCTGTCGTCTTCCGGTGTTTTCTCTCCGGCCTCCGGCCTGCTGCCTTCCGCCGGTTTCTCTCCGGCTTCCGTTTTCTCTCCGGCTTCGGTTTTCCCGGGCTCTGCCGCAGTCTGCGTCCCGTGCTCTCCGTCTTCGGGTGCTCCTTCTTCCGGCGCTCCTTCTTCAGGTTCTCCGTTTACGGCAGTTTCGTCTTCTGCCTGATCTTCCGGGACATCGCCGGGCTCTTCGTCATCTTTTTCGAATTCTTCAAGCTCCTCGTCGCTGATATCATCCTCTTCGGCATCCGAGGTAAGATCCTTTACCGTGAACATAAGGACCTTGATCTTTGTCACAAGGGACTTTCCGCCTTCGTAGACCGCTTCAAGTCTGACGCTCCTAAGGAGCCAGGTCACTTTGCCCTCTGCGCATGCCTTATCATACTTCTCGCCCTTAAGTTCGTACCGGAACGGCACAAACAGGAGCAGAAGGATGATAAGCAGCACAAGGCCCACAAGCCCCGCAAGCACTATCCCGATCCATTTTAAGATTTGCAGCAGTATAAATAAAAAGCCCATGAAGCCCTACTCCGGATCAAAGAAAAAGCTCTTGGTATCAAAGCCCGCCGTCGCCGCATACATGGCCTCAACCATCTTTCCCGCAAGCTCACAGGCTTCATCCTTACCCTTCGCTATCCCCGCTATCTTAACCTCGTCATTTTCGTAAAAGCGCTTGAACAGCTCCTTAGACGGGATAATATCAAAGAGGGTCTCCGGATTTGTGGGGGATGTGATGCAGAAGATGTTTCCCTGTCCCTTACCTTTCTCCAGTTTACCCAGTATTCCCGCGCGTTTGCGTTCTTTAATATTTTCGCTGTAAAAGATTTTTTCAGTAAAAACGACCATAGTGTTATTCTACCACATTTGAGCAAAAAATCAAACGATTATTGATGTTGGTCCTGTTTTTAAGCCTTACTCGCTCTCGTACTCGTCAAGCGCGCTTTCAAGGAGCTCGACGCTCATGCGTTTTTCGGCCTCGTCGCTGCAGTTTCTGAGAGAATTGGTAACATAATCGAGCACAGCCTTCCTTGAAGAGAAGAATACGGGCAGCTCCCCGAGTACCGCTGCCATAACGGCGCGTTTATTCTTCTGCTCTTTCTTCGCAAAAAGATCTTTCAGGTCTTTTTCGAGCTTCAAAGCGGTTTCTTCAATATATGTCCCGTCCGCGACATCGAGGGATTCGTCCTCGTCAAGAGTTGCATAAATACTGTCGGATGCAAGGATCTGGCACTTTTCGATGGCATCTGTCTCTTTCGAAAGTCCCTGTTCCCCGATCACATCAACATTGCTGCTTACGGCAGCATCATAATCCGCCGCGTGCTTCTGAATTCCGAACGAAAGCTCCTCAAGCCTGCCCTCGCCTGTCTTGAACAGCGCCACAAGATTTTCGGGCACAGGTTCTTTCGAGTCCGCATTTTCAGCTATCCAACGTGTAAGCTCCTTTGTTGAGAACGCGGCCTCTCTGGCCTCTTCGCTTACAAACCCGTCAAGGATCACAAGGATCCCGAGCTGGTTTATCGCATTCTCGAGCATGCCGATGTATTCCGAAAGCCCGGTAAGCTCCGTTGTTACATTCCCAAGCGTATCCGAAAGCTCATCAAATTCCGTCTCCGTGATCTCTTTGAATTTCACGGCTTCAAACTGTTTTTCGGCTTCAAGAAGATCCGCAAAATAGTCCATGCCGTCCGGCGTAAACAGGCCCGACGCGCTCCTTATCATATAATCAAGCTTTTTCAATGAGGACTGCTGGCTGTTAATATAGAGTTCAAGACTCTTCTTTACTATGTCAAAGAAACGGTCGGTTGTGAGCCTTACGGGGAGCTGTGCAAGCATAGTCTTAAGCTTTAAGCTTATGGAATTGTTGTCCTGTTCCCTGAATATCCTTCCCACAAGCCTCTGCGCGGTGGCTTCGTCGTCCGAAACATCAATGTCTTTTTCGCTTTCGGTAAATCTTAATTCCGCCCTGTTCATGAGATACTCATAGACCGTGAACCTGTCGGTATAGGCGCTCACGACCTCCATTTTCGCGATCACGGCGTCACGAAGGGCCGTATACTTTGCAAGGAGCGTCTCATCCGCAGGACCGTCAAGGAATTCCTTTACCACTTCGCGGTATGCCCTTGTGTACTCCTTCACGGGGCTTCCCGTTTCCCTTGTGTTCTCGAAAAGCTCGTAATCGTAGATCCCAAACTGGATCCCGGCATATTTATACAGATCGTCTGCGTAACGTGATAGAAATTCCTTGAACTGTGCGGCATTCATCACGTTTTCCCTCTTCTTTTTGCTCATAAGTTTTCTCCGTTGTCGTTATCGTCAAAATGGAGCACATTCCCGTTGCCGGTTCCTGCCATATTTCCCACATGTACATGGGTGTACAGATGCTCCGTACAATATTCGTAATTTCCTACACACTTGGTGCAGAACCTGAATTCAAGCGTATCGTCATCAAGTTCGGTGCGGCCGCATATCGCGCATTTGTGCCTTGCAATATTGCCGTAGCCTCTTGCCTGCCCCGTTTCACGCTGCGCGCGTTCCATGTTCCTTCGGAACTCCGCCCGCTGTCTTGCCATTGCAGGGGACCCAAACCTTCGTTTTCGCATGATAAAGAAGTAGATCAGGAAATTGGCCATTGCAAGGACTATAGATACGGCAACGCCATAAAATGCAGGTTGGTGATACTTCACAGCATCCGAAATATTCTTTACGATATTGTATCCGATCAGCAGTGCGTCAAGTATGCCAAGCCACTTTATCTTTACGGGGATAAAGAAGAACAGCAGCAGCTGAACATCCGGATAAAGCGTCGCAAATGCAAGGAACAGCGACAGATTGATATATTCCAGCGAAACCTTGTAGCTAATGCCCATGCCGAATAAGTTCTTTGTAACTATATAGAAAAAGACTACCGAAAGGATATTGAAGATCACGCCTGACAGATAGTACAGATTGAACACGAAGCTGCCCCAGGCCGCTTCAAGTGCTTCACCTATCATGTAATACAGGTACAGGAAGAATACCAGGAAGATGATATTCGAATCCGCAGGCTGGATAAGGAACGTCACAAGCCTCCATACCTGTCCTTTTAAGAGCATATCGATATCAAGCATCAGATACCTGGAATAGATATCCACGTCGATCGCTATGCTCACATAATAGATGATATATCCTATGATGTACAGTGCGAGCACATACCTCATAAGATGTCTTATGGCGTATTTTCCGAGCTTTCGCTCAAGTTTTGCAAGAAATTTCATGTCTGACCTCGTTGTATGCCGGTATTCAAAGTTTCATCATTACCGGCTTTCTGTTTCTGTACACCGCGATATACTTTACTCCGCAGCTCTTAAGTATCTCTTCGCCGGTGTCGAACCTGTAGGCAAGTGCCTCCTTAAAGTGAGCGTCAGACCCTAAGGTCAGAAGCTCTCCCCCAAGTTCGATATAGCGTTTTATCACTTCGGGTCCGGGATTTGGCGCATTCAGGCCGTAATCCGGCTTAAGGCTCTTTGTATTCACCTCGAGCGCCTTACCGCGCTCTATCAGCTTTTTCAGTATCTCATCGGTAATATCCCTGTAATCGGACGGTACATAGAAACTCTTTTCACAGGGTGCGTACCGAATAATATAATCCAAATGGCCGAAAATGTCAAAGCAATCGTAATACCCTACGGCAAACAGGACCGCCTTGAAATAATTCTCCACACAGGCCCGTGGATCCTTGTCCTTCCAGTAATCGGCGTAGAAAAGGTCAATGTTGTCAAGCATATGCACCGAGCCTATCACCGCGTCATACTCACGCTCTCCGATAAGCCTGTTCAGGCGTTCCCGCATTTCTTCGCACTTACCTGCTTCGGTCCTTAAACCGATCTCAATGCCTTTACCTATATCGAAACTTCCCCTGTACTTTTCCTTAAGCGAGTCAAACTCGGCAAAAGCCTTATCGACATCAAACTCAAATATGCCTGCGGGTTCGTAGGGGTAGTCGTAATCCATGTGATCCGTGAAAGTCACGCCGGAAAGCCCAAGCTCCAGCCCGCGCTTTATGTAATTCTCCGGTTCCTCGCTCGAATCCCCGGAAAAATATGTGTGGGTATGCTGATCATACAAGACCATCTGCTTTCGAAACCTCCGCTATCATAGAATAATTGGTATAATAAACGACAAATCCCGGTCTTGCGCCGGAGGGCTTTTTAACATTCTTTCTTAAGGTGTAGTCAACGCTGACCTTTTCTGAGGAATTAGCCGAGGAGAACCTTGCCGCAAGTGCGGCAGCCTCTTCAAAGGCGCGGTCAGGGACCTCGCGTCCGTTAGTCTTTAATACCACATGTGAGCCCGGTACGCCCTTTGCGTGGAACCACCAGTCGTTTCCGTCTGAAAGCTTAAAGGTCAGTTCCTCGTTCTGGATATTGTTCTTTCCGACGTAGATGTCAAACCCGTCGCTCGACATAAAATGCATGGGTGCGGCATTTGTCCTGCCCTGCGCCTTCTGCTTCTTTGCACCGGCCTTTTTCTTAAGGTATCCGCTTTCCGTAAGCTCGTCCCTGATCTGTGTAAGATCCGCCATATCGTTTGCCACTTCAAGTGCATGCTTTACAGAATCAAGATAATCAAGCTCCGCCTTCGACTCCGGGATAAGCCTGTCAAGCATCTTTTCCGCGCGGCGCTGCCTTGCAAACCTGTCGTAGTAGCGTTTTGCGTTATCTATCGCCGAAAGCGAAGGATCAAGCGGGATATCTATATCGTTTCCGTCATAAAAATTGTTCAGGCGCACCGTTTTGGCATTCTTTTCAACTCCATAGCCGTAGGCCGACAAAAGATCGCCGTAAACCTTGTATATCTCTGCTTTTTTAGCGTCCTCAAGCTGTTTTTCCTGCAGCTCGAGTTTCCTGAAGACACGTTCCCTGTGGGTCGCAACGGTCTTTCTTAACTCCGTCGACCTGTTCTTGATGTTTGCGGCCGCGTTTTTCTTGGAATAATATTCAAAGAGCAGCTCAGAAACGGAGTCAAAGTCTTTACGGCTAAAGGTGTCATCCGTTTCTTTAAGGGGAAGTACGGAAAACTCCGTGGGAACACCCTTCTCTTCACAGATCGCGGGAGAAAACTCCCCGGCCTTTACCGCCTGCATCTCCTCCTCAAAAACACGCCCGATATGTATAAGAGCATCGCTTTCAAGTGCATCTGCAGGCCTGTCCGCATCGGCACCGGCCGCTTCGCAGAACCTTACTGCCATAAACGGACTTATGCCGGTATAAGAAGCGCATATTGCCTTTGCGAGCGGCAATGGCTGTTTTTTCACCCTTTCTGCGAAATCCTCTCTCGATGCTGTTAAGGGATCCGCCTTGTCTCCCTGTGCGGGAATAAAATATTCCCTCCCCGGCAGCACTTCGCGGACAGAGCTTACAAGTCCCGAAACCCTGCGTATGGAGTCGATGATGATATTGTTGTCGTCTATGAGGATGATGTTGCTGTGCTTTCCCATTATCTCGATAACAAGATACCTTATGCACATATCCCCCATTTCGTTGCAGTGTTCAAGCTTTATCTTCAGCACGCGCTCAAGCCCGGGCTGTTCGGCGCCGAGGATCTTTGCGTTCCCGATGTGCTTTCTTAAAAGCATGCAGAAGTTCGGTGCCGTAAGCGGCGACTGCTTGTTCTCCCCTGTAAGGTAAACAAGCGGAAGCCCCGCCCCGACAGACATAAACAGTCTGTATTGATCATAATTCTTTACGGTCAGGAGCAGCTCTTCCTGCTCCGGCTGGCAGATCTTTGTGATCCTGCCTCCCGCGAGCTTTTCGTTAAGTTCCTTAACAAGAGCAGCCACCGTAATGCCGTCGAATGCCATTTTTGTTTCCTTTCAGATCCGGTATTGTGATCCGGATAAAGGGCTTTTGTTCCTACAAAGCCCGTAATATTCCCATTTTCCTGTAGTTATCGGCGATCCTTGCAAGCTCGCCGATGCACTTCTTTGTTTCCTCTTCCGTTGTCTCATGCCCGAGAGTAAGGCGCAGCGCGCCGTTTATGACCTTGTCGTCAAGACCGAGGGCCGTAAGGACATGTGACTTCCTGCCCGAAATGCTGCTGCAGGCCGACCCGCCGGAAGCGCAGATCCCTGCTGCATCGAGCATTACAAGCAGTGTGGAGGAATCACACCCCGGGAAGCTTATGTTTATATTTCCCGGCAGCCTTTTATCCTTAGAACCGTTAAGGTGTGCCTCCGGAACCGCCTCAAGTATACCGTCAAGGAACCTGTCGCGAAGTCCCGCAAGCCTTGAAGCACCGCCGTTTTCAAGCCTTTCGGCCGCCTCCTCGCAGGCCTTCCCAAAGCCCACTATTCCGGGAACGTTCAGTGTTCCCGGGCGTATCCCCTTTTCCTGCCCGCCTCCGAACATCAAAGGCTCAACTATGGCAGGGTTCTTAAGATAAAGTGCTCCAACACCCTTTGGACCGTTCAGCTTGTGCGCGCTTAAGGAAACGGCGTCGGCCCCGGTTTCCTTAACCGAAAACGGAATGCTGCCCGCTGCCTGTACGGCATCGGTATGGAACAGGGCTCCGGCTTCACGGGCAAGCGCAGAAAGCCGTCCGACCGGTTCAATTGTGCCTGTTTCATTGTTTGCGGTCATTATAGAGACTAAAAGTGTTTTTTTGGTTAACAGTTTTTCGAAATCGTTTTCGTTGATCAGCCCCTCAGAGTCAACATCAGCGTAAACAACGTCAAAGCCTTCATTTTCAAGCTGTTTGGCTGCATTCAGCACGGCAGGATGTTCTATTGCCGATGTAACGATCCTGAAATCCTTTTTGTCAAGGCGCTTTCCGGCCTTTTTCTCCCTGTTTTCAAAGGCTTTGCGGGCAATCCCGAGAACGGCGAGGTTATCGCTCTCGGTGCCTCCGGAAGTAAAAAACACTCCCGAAGGTTCGCTTCCTATCAGCTCCGCAACCTGCTTTCTTGCCTTTTTTACGGCATCAAGCGCGTATCTTGCACTGTAACAGCTTCCGTGAGGGTTTGTCTGGAAATCCGTAAGAAACGGCAGCATAGCCTCGAGTACAGTTCCCGAAACGGGTGTCGAAGCAGCATGATCAAGGTATATGCAGTTTTTTCTCTTGTTTTCTTTCATGTTATCCTTTGCCCGGGCATTTCGCCGTGTATTGGTAAAAAGCGCCGTTTAATACGCCACTTTTTTTACAGTATGCAATTTTTTTAAGTTTATGTCAAATCTATTCTTGTTTTTTTGTAAAATATATGATATATTGATTAAGTAAACGATTAAGTAAGCATAAATCGGAAATGTATTGGGAGCTATACTATGGTTTCAATGAAACAGATTGCTGAAAGATGCGGTGTTTCCGTCGCAACCGTCAGCAAAGCCTTGAACAATCACAATGATATCAGTGTCGGCACGCGTGACAGGATCGCACAGATAGCCCAGGAAATGGGCTACTATCCCAATGTTGCCGCCAGGACCTTAAAGACAAACCGTTCATACAATATCGGCGTCCTCTTTTCAGATGCCGCGCACAGCGGTCTTACCCATGATTATTTCTCTGCTGTGCTTGAAAGCTTTAAGAATGAAGCGGAAAGCCACGGCTACGATATCACCTTTATCAATACAAACGATACCTCGATGTCATATCTCGAGCGCTGCAGGCAGCGCTGCTTTGACGGCGTTGTCATAGCCTGCATCGACTTTACAAAGCCGGGTGCGATCGAGCTCATGAATGCAGACATTCCCACCGTGACCATCGACTATAACTCAAATTTCTGTTCCTCCGTCACCTCCGACAACCAGAGCGGTATCGCCGCCCTTGTTGAGTATGTGATCCAGCAGGGACATAAGCGCATAGCATACGTACACGGCGATTCGGCTTCTGCCGTAACAAAGACGCGTCTTGCTGGCTTCTACAGGACTCTTGCGGACCATAACATCACCATTCCCAACGAATACGTCTGCGCTTCAAGATACCTTGATGTTCCTCTTGCAAGACACTTCACAGAGGTACTCCTTAAGCTCAAGATCCCGCCCACATGCATCCTCTATCCGGACGACACGGCACTCATCGGCGGTTCAAACTGCATCCGCGAGATGGGTCTTAAGATCCCGGATGATGTATCCATAGCAGGTTTTGACGGTCTTAAGGTTTCAAGATACCTCGATCCGAAGATCGCAACATACAGACAGAATACAACACAGATAGGCAGCCGTGCCGCAACGCAGCTCATCAGCCAGATAGAAAACCCGAAGACCACTCTGATCGAGCGCATTGTCATAAGCGGTTCCCTCATAACCGGCGAATCGGTAACACCTCCGAAAAAAATCCGTTGACATCAAAAATAGATGATGTTATTATAGTGTCGCTGTGAACGAATCACAGACATAAGTTTTTTTGGAGGAAACAAAATGAAAGGTACTGTTAAGTGGTTCAACGCTCAGAAGGGCTTCGGCTTCATCATCGGAGAAGACGGCAACGATATTTTCGTTCACTACTCCGGACTGAATCAGGAAGGTTTCAAGACTCTTGACGACGGTCAGCAGGTTGAATATGAAACCACACAGGGTCCTAAAGGACTTCAGGCGATTAACGTAACAAAAATCTGATCCGGACTAATCCAGTGTACCTTTTTCACATACCTGCTTTTCGCAAAGTTATGAAATAAGCTATATTGTATTAAAGAAACGGAATAAAAGGCCACGGGTAACCTGTGGCTTTTTATATTTTTCCGGGGTTTACCGGAGGTTTTCATCAAGGAAAACAAAAATATGGGAGGTAACTATGAAAACAACAACAGAGTCTTTTGGGGTCACAAAAGACGGTGCAAAAGCAACACTCTTCACTTTCACCAACGACAACGGCATGTCCGTTTCCGTTACCGATTTCGGTGCAAATGTGGTTAAGATCTGTGTTCCGGATAAGAACGGCAATATTGCGGATGTTGCTCTCGGCTTTGATGACGTCAAAGGCTACGAGACCAACGAAAACTATCTCGGTGCCCTTGTAGGCCGTTACGCAAACCGTATCGGCGGCGCTAAGTTCACGCTTAACGGAACAACGTACGAGGTCGACAAGACCAACGGCAACAACTGTCTTCACGGCGGTTTCAAGCCCTACGGCGCCATGATGCACGAATACGAGCTTAACGAGGACGAGGACTCTGCAGGCGTTACTTTCTCGAGGCTTTCTCCCGGCATGGAACAGGGCTTCCCCGGAAACCTTGATTACAGCGTAACATATACACTCACAAATGATAACGAGTTCATAATCGAATACTTTGCGGTTTCGGACAAGGACACGATCTTAAACCTTACAAACCACACCTACTTCAACCTTGCGGGTGAGGCTTCCGGCTCGGTTTACGACCATCTTGTATGGATCGATTCCGACAGCTACACTCCTACCGATGCAGAGCTTATCCCTACCGGCGTTGTAGCTCCCGTCGAAGGCACGCCCCTTGATTTCAGGACAGAGAAGCCCATCGGCCGCGATATAGATGCCGATCATATCGACCTTAAGAATGCCGGCGGCTTTGACCAGAACTATGCTCTTAAGACAACACCCGGGGATGCCACCCTTGTCGCAACCCTTAAGGATCCTGCATCAGGCAGGAAAATGGAGGTATATACGGACCTTCCCGGCATCCAGTTCTATGCGGGCAACTTCCTTGATACCAAGAACGGCAAGGGAGGACACGACTACGGCCGCCGCGAGGGAGTATGCTTCGAATCACAGTTTTTCCCGAATTCCTGCAATATTCCCGCATTCCCCTGGAAGCCCTTAAAGGCAGACGAAGAGTTCAACTCCATCACCGTTTATAAATTCATCAGCGAATGATCATTCTTCACCGGGCTTGTGCCCTGCGGAAAAGCTTTCGTCCGCGGAGCCGGCTCCTCCTTCAAAAAAGCCGTGAAAGCGCTGTTTTGGGCGTTTTCACGGCTTTTATATCTGTTTTTTCGTGATGTCTTTTCGTCCGGCTTATCTGCCGGGTTTTCGGATAGTTGTTCTTCCGTCCGGCTTATCTGCGGATTATCAGATCCTTGTTCTTTCGTTAAGTTTCTTGCCCTTGGGCCAGCATACGGTGTAAGCGACCTTCAGTTCTTCCGCCTCGCCCGGCTTTGCCGTGATGTTCCACTTGATGATACCGGTCTCTTCTTCCCTTTCTCCGTTTGAAAGCTCCGTGATATCAACATCGATACTCTTATCCGTCGAAACCGGAACACTGTCTTTGACAAGCACCTTAAGCTCGTTATCGGAGGTGTTGCGGAGTCTGATCTTATACTCGCACTGTTTCTTCTTCTGTCCCCTAAGAAGTACATCCGAGATCTTCACAGGGCTCTCTTTTCTTGATATGTTGATGCGTTCGTCGGCTCCGAGCGACAGCTCGAATTCATTCTCATCCGTCTCCGGGTCCACGAATACTTCGCCTGCGAAGGCGTCACGCACATAGATCTTCGCGTTTGCCGCAGGGAAAGGCCAGTCTTCTGTTTTTACAACGGCACTTAAGTATGCCTTGTCGTTTACCGAAGGCACCGTCAGAAGCCTGTATTCCGCAGGTATCTCAAAACGGCTGAGTTCTGCCATGTTGCCTTCGCTTCCGTGAAGGATGTCCTTTGTTCCCGGAAGCTCGAATACGGTCATGGTCTCTGAACTTTCAACCGTTGCCTGAGGCATGCAGGCACTGTACACCATAGCTTCTTCACAGACTTCATCCGGTGCAGCGCCGCATTCGGCATCCTCGAGCATATTCACGCTCATCTTGCCCCTTGCGGCTGCCAAGCGCGGTACCCTGATATTCTCCATGATGCCAAGTTCTTTCCGTCTTACCTTCGGAAGGTCGTTCGATACGGAAGGATTTCCGGTGTACAGCAGAGTGCTAACCCCGGCCCAGTCCTCGCGCGTTCCCTGGTTTATCCTTGCCTTCATGATGATGCAGAGCGGCTCCTTGTCGGTATTATAGCGAACCTCGTAAAGAGGGAACCAGTTTGCGGAAAATTCCACATATCGTACTTCAAAGGCATATTCTCCCGCAGTTTCCGCAATAAGCTCCGCCTTAATGACATTCTCGCGCTCTGCGGCCTGGTGCTTTGCAAGTTCCTCGCCTAAGAGCCGTTTTTCTTCCTCAAGATCGTTTATCTTGCCATAGAGCGCAAGAAGCTGTCCCGGCAGCTCCGTCATGCATCTTTCCTGAGCTTCAACACTTATATCCTTTCGGTTTTGGAAATTGGCGTTGCTCTTGCGGAGCGCCATCATCTCTTTTAAGGTCTGGAGCTTAAAATCGACTGTTGCGATCTTCTTTTCGACTTCCCGTGTCGCGCCTCTTTCCTCCTCCGATACGGAAGCAGCGCTTACATAATTGATGTCCGCCGTAACAACATTCCCGGAGAGCAGCAGCCTTATGCTGTTTAAGTCCGTCGTTTCCGTCAGCCCCGTAATATAGACGGTGTTGGTCCCGGCATTGAGCGAAACCGTTCCCCTGCGTGTAACAAGTGCGCTGTTCCTGTAGATCTGTACCTTTGTAGCTTTTGATGCTGCCATGTTTTGCCTCCCAATATACCTTATTTCGCGCATGTAACCCGATACCGCCTTCACCCGGCTTGGCACATGCGCCATGATCATATTATATCACTCATTGCCTGCCATCTTCAACTGTGCTTCGACAAGGCCGTAATATATTCCCTTCTTTTCAAGTAGCTCGTTATGCGTACCCATCTCGGCGATACCGTGTTTGTCAACAACGATCAGCCTGTCAGCGTTTCGAAGGGTCGAAAGCCTGTGGGCTATCGCAAAGGTCGTCCTTCCCTCAACAAGCCTCGAAAGAGCCTGTTGGATAAGGAATTCACTCTCCGTATCAAGTGCCGATGTTGCTTCGTCCATTATCAAAAGCTTTGGATCGTTAAGTATGGCTCTTGCGATGGATATCCTCTGCCGTTCTCCGCCCGAAAGGCTGTAGCCGTGCTCTCCCACGTATGTATTGTAGCCGTCCGGCGTCTTGCAGATGAAATCATGCGCGTTTGCCGCTTTCGAAGCCCTTATTATCTCTTCAAATGTTGCATCCGGCTTGGCATAACGGATATTGTCGAGGATCGTTCCGGAGAACAGAAAGGTCTCCTGAAGCACGACGCCTATCTGTGAATGGAGGCATTCCACATCGATATCCTTTATATCTATGCCGTCTATGGTTATCCTGCCCCTGTCAACATCATAAAGACGCATGATAAGGTTGATTATTGTTGATTTGCCGGCCCCCGACTCCCCGACAAACCCGATCATCTCACCC
>JAEEGL012010581.1_pt1 | contig 15887 bp, 14 predicted proteins | sample 9134231 | NCBI WGS metagenome assembly JAEEGL01 (sample SAMN16246548, study PRJNA631951) | gut metagenome | biome: gut microbiome; feature: rumen; material: fiber-attached | host: Bos | place: Iran: Karaj | collected 2018-10
CAGAATTTCGACGCAGACGGCATCAAGTTCCCGCCCCAGCTGGCGCCCTTCGACGTGCACATCCTCTGCCTCGACCCCTCAGACCCCGCCGTCTCGGCTAAATGTGATGAGATCGATGCCTTCCTCGCGGAACAGGGGCTGGAGACGCTCTATGATGACCGTGACGAACGCCCGGGCGTGAAATTCAAGGATGCGGACCTCCTGGGCATCCCTGCCCAGGTCACCGTAGGGGGGAAAGGGCTGGGCAAAGGCATCGTCGAAGTCAAGGACCGCCGCACAGGCGAAAAAGCAGCGCTTTCAGCCGAAGGCTTCCGCCATGAGTTCGCCGCATGGTACGATGGCGTGCTCGAAGGCTGGAAAAACCAGGCGGAGCGGCAGTAGAAGCATGAGCTCCGTGCTCACAGTGCGGCAGCTGACAGAGCAACTCGGCCGCACGCTGGAAAAAGGCTTTCCCTACGTATGGGTCCAGGGCGAGGTGACGAATCTTTCCCGCCCCGCCTCCGGCCATGTCTATTTCAGCCTCAAGGAAGACGAATGCCTGCTCAACTGCGTCTGGTTCAGGGGAAGGCAGAAAGACGAACGTTTCGACCCCCTGACAGGTGAAGTCTGGGATGACGGCCCGCGTTCCTGCCTTGCGTCTGTCATGGAGACGGGGCAGACCCTGCTTTGCGCCGGCTCGCTGCGTGCCTACTCCGCACGCAGCCAGTACCAGCTCATCGTGGAGCACGCCATCCCCTACGGCATGGGCGCATGGCACAGGGAATTTGAAGCGCTCAAGAAAAAGCTTTCCGCCGAAGGGCTGTTCGATGCCGCGGCCAAGCGCCCCATCCCTTCAAACCCGAAACGCGTTGCCGTTGTCACCGCGCCCGCGGGGGCGGCGGTACGCGACTTCCTCCGCATCGCCGGAGAACGCGGCACAGGGAGTGCGGAGATCCGCATCTTTCCCACGCCCGTGCAGGGCGACGACGCCCCTCCGCTCATAGTGGATGCGCTGCGCCGCGCCGCACGTGGGATCCAGGATGCGGATGGATCCTGGACCCCCGACGTCATCGTGCTCATCCGCGGCGGAGGCTCGATGCAGGATCTCTGGGCCTTCAATGATGAACGCGTTGCCAGGGCCGCACGCTCCTCTCCCATACCGGTGCTCACCGGCATCGGCCATGAGATCGACCTGAGCATCACCGATATGGCAGCAGATCTCTCCGCTGCGACGCCCAGCCACACGGCCCAGCTGCTCTGGCCGGACCGCACGCAGTTCTTCATGCAGGCAGAACGTCTGGAGCAGGCTCTGTTCCAGGCCATGGACCATGCCCTGGACGAATATCAGCGTGCGGTATCGCACAGGGAACATATGCTCAGGCTGCTTTCTCCTGCGGTGCGGCTGGAAGAAAAGAGGCTCGCCCACGAGAACGCCGTGCGCCGCATGGATGCGGCGTTCAAGGCGAGATTCTCACAGAGCGCCCAGGCGCTGGACCGGGTGTGGACATCCCTTGCACACGCAGGGAGCATCGTGACAGAACGGCGCTTCCCCGCCCTTCAGGACATGGGATACCGCCTTTGCCGCGCGGGAGATTCCATCCTGGATGGCGCCGGACAGGAAAGCGGACAGGCTGAGCACGCGCTGGCCGCGCTGGGCCGGCACATCGGTGATCTTCAGGACAGGCAGTGCGAGACCCTTGCTGCCCGCCTTTTCGCCCTGGACCCCTTCGCCCCCCTGAAGCGCGGCTATGCCCTCGCCCTCACCGGAGACGGTTCCTGCCTGCGTTCCCTTTCCCAGGTCCGTGCAGGAGACCGGATCTCGGTCCAGGTCGGCGACGGACGCATCCACGCCAGGGTCGAGACCATGGAGCCCAAAGCATGACGGCACGGAAACTCCTCACCTCCGCCCTTATCGTCCTTCTGGCAGCCCTGGCTTCTCCTGCATGGGCAGATCCGCTTCGCTGGAACGTTCCGGAACGGGTCAGCCAGGGACACGCATTCCCCGTATCTGCCGAAAGCAGCGCACCGTTCGCTGCCGTCTTCTCCTGGCTGGATGGCGAACTGGCTGTCAACGCCGAACCTGCCGCGGCAAAAGACGGAAAGCCGTCATGGAAAGCCGAGATCCTCCTGGCTGTCCCGCTGGACGCCAAAGGAGATCTGCCCCTCGCGGTGCGCGTCGGCGGCGAAACAGAAAACTTCAGCATACGCACATTGCGCGTCGCATGGCCGCAAAGCATCCTCAAGGTCCCGCCCCGCTATGTGCAGCCGCCCGAAGATGTGCAGGAAAAGATCGCGCGCGACAGGGAGCATAGCCGCAAAGCCCTGGCCCTGCGCACCGACAGGCGCTGGACCCTGCCTTTGCACCGGCCGGTCCCGGGCGGGATAACAAGTCCGTTCGGAGGCCGGCGCGTGTTCAACGGCCAGCCGCGCGCCCCGCATAAGGGAACGGACCTGCGCAGCCCGGAAGGCGCACCCGTGCGTGCCGCCGCAGACGGAACCGCCGTCCTTGTTGAGGACCAGTATTATGGCGGCAACACCATCTACCTGGATCACGGGCAGGGGGTCTTCAGCGTGTACTGCCATCTCCTCCAGGCGTCTGTCGCCATGGGTGAGCATGTCGCGCGCGGGCAGGTCATCGCACGATCCGGTTCCACGGGACGCGTCACCGGCGCCCATCTGCATTTCGGATTCATCGTGCAGGGCGTATCTGTTGATGCCATGCCCCTGCTTTCCTTTCCTCCTGCCGTCACCGGCGGTCCATCCCGCAGCATCGCTGAAAAAGGCAGGACGCCCCAGAAAACATCGAGGAGAAAAAAATGAAAAAGGCGAAGGGCCCGACCTTTGAGGAGCGCATCGAACGCCTTCAGGAGATCGTCAAGATCCTTGAAAGCGGAAGCAGCCCCCTTGAGGAAAGCGTTTCCCTGTACAAGGAAGGGCTTGAGCATGCTGCAGCGTGCCGCAGGCAGCTGGAACAGACCAGGCACGACATCAAGATCTGCACGGAGGCAGGGCTGCTCCCCTTCGAGGAAGGGGATGCAGGAGCTTCAGCAGAGGATGCCGGCGGCCCGGAAGAAGAAAAACCGGACTTTTAATCCTGCGCGGACAGGAGGATGACATGGCAGATCTCCTGCGTGACCAGATCAATGCATACCTTGAGCAAACCTTCCTTGACGGCGGCATCCCCCCCCGCCTTTCCGAGGCCATGCGCTACAGCCTCCTGGCCGGCGGGAAACGCCTGCGCCCCGCGCTGTTCCTCCGCTTTGCCCGTGCATGCGCACCGGAAAAGGCTGAAAAGGTCACCGGGGACCTCATGCCCTTTGCCGCCGGGATCGAGATGGTCCACACCTATTCGCTGATCCACGATGACCTGCCCGCCATGGACGATGACGACCTGCGCCGCGGACGCCCCACCTGCCACAGGGCCTTTGGCGAAGCGACGGCCATCCTCGCCGGCGATGCCCTTCTTACGGACGCCTTCGGCTTCATGGCGCGGGCCGCAGCCCCGGCAGAGGATCTTCTGCGCGCGCTGCATAGCTTCGCTGACGCCGCCGGATCCGCAGGGATGGCTGGCGGGCAGGAACTTGACCTGGAAGCAGAGGGGAAACGGATCCCGCTCGAAGAGCTTATCGTGCTCAATGCCAAAAAGACAGGCGCCCTGCTCCGCTGCTCCTGCGAATGCGGCGTGCTTCTTGGCGGCGGCACGTCCGCACAGAGAGAGGCCTCGCGGATTTTCGGCAGCGAATTTGGCATTGCCTTTCAAATCACTGATGATATACTGGACGTCACTGGAGATGCAGAGACCGTAGGCAAGGAAGTCCGCCATGACGCCGAAAGCGGCAAGGCGACATGGCCTTCGCTCCTCGGGCTGGAAGAAGCGCGCAGGCTGGCGATAGCGCACTGCAGCAATGCTGCCGCTGCGCTCGACGGCGCATTTCCTCCGGGCCGGGACGCGGACCTCCTCCGTGCAGCTGCGCAAAGCCTGGCCGACCGCACGCACTAAGGCATCACATGAAAGCACCCATACTGTCTTCCCTTGACCTCCCAGGCGGCATCCGCACCCTCCCGCTGCAGCAAAAGCATGAACTCGCCCAGGAACTGCGCGATGCCATCATCAGTGTTTCACTGAACAACGGGGGGCATCTGGCAGCGTCACTGGGTGTCGTTGAGCTGACCATCGCGCTCCTTTCCTGTTTCGATCCGCCGCGGGACAGCATCATCTGGGATGTCGGGCACCAGTGCTACCCATGGAAGATCCTCACCGGCAGGCGTGACGGATTCGGCACGCTGCGCCGTTACGGCGGCATATCCGGATTCCCCAACCGCGCTGAGAGCCCCTTTGACTGCTTTGGCGTAGGGCATGCGTCAACATCCATTTCCGCGGCCCTGGGCATGGCCATGGCCCGCGACGTCGAAGGAAGCTCCGGACACATCGTGGCTGTCATCGGCGACGGCGCCCTTGGCGGAGGCATGGCGCTCGAAGCGCTGAACCAGGCCGGCGGCCTGGGGCGGCGGCTCATCGTCATCCTCAACGACAACAAGATGTCCATCTCGGAAAATACGGGCGCCCTCTCCCGCTTTTTGAGCCGCAGCCTTTCCCATCAGACCCTGATGCACTTCAAGCAGCATGTTTCACGGGTGCTCTCGCGCCTGCCCAAGGGCGATTCCATCGTGGACATCCTCCGCAAGGGAGAGATCAGCTTCAAATCCTTCTTCACCCCCGGCGTCCTCTTCGAAGCGTTCCAGTTCAACTATATCGGCCCGATCAACGGGCACGACATCCAGCAGCTGGAACGGCACATCGAGGCCGCCAAGCTCCTGGACACTCCCGTGCTGCTGCATGTGCGCACGCGGAAAGGCAAAGGATACGTGCCGGCCGAAGACAACCCTTCACAGTTCCATGGCGTTGCGGCTGCCGTTCCCGATGAGATAGAGATCCCTTCGCCCCTCGGCCAGGGGACCGCCACCGGGAACGGTTTCAGCCGAGCCTTTGGCGAAGCACTGTGCCAGATCGCAGAGCGCGACCCGAAAGTCTTCGCCATCACCGCGGCCATGCCTGACGGCACCGGGCTTCAGCCCTTCCACGAACGTTTTCCAGAGCGCTTTGCCGACGTAGGCATCTGTGAGGAGCACGCCGTCACCTTTGCTGCGGGCCTGGCGGCCAGGGGGTTCCACCCTGTCGTCGCCATATACTCCACCTTCCTTCAGCGTTCTTTCGACCAGATCATCCACGATGTCTGCCTCCAGGACCTCCCCGTCGTCTTCTGCCTGGACAGGGCCGGCCTCGTTGGCGAAGACGGTCCGACCCATCATGGCGCCTTTGACCTTTCCTGGCTGCGCGCCGTCCCCAACATCTCCATCCTGGCCCCGCGCGACGAAGCCACGCTGAAGCAGGATCTCGAAACCGCATTCACCCTTTCCGGACCTGTTGCCCTGCGCTACCCCCGCGGTTCCGGCCGCAGGCTCGACATGGAACGCTTCCAGGCGTTCGCCCCCCGGATCAGTCCGGCTGCACTGGAGCCAGGCCGGCCTGTCCTCCAGCATGGGGACATGCTGCTCCGCGGCGACTCCCGCATCCTGGTCCTTGCTGCAGGACAGCGCGTCTTCCCCTGCGTCGAAGCCGCCCTGCTCGTTGCGGAAAAAACAGGATCCATGCCATCTGTCTTCGATGTGCGCTGGGTCAAACCGCTTCCTTCCGGAGAGATCCTGGACCTTGCGCGCAGCCACAGCGCCATCCTCATGGTGGAAGACAATGCCCTTGCCGGCGGATTCTCTTCGGCCGTCCTCGAACTCCTTGCCGACAACGATGCCCTTGCCGGCCTGACCATCCGGCGCCTCGGCATCCCCGACCGCTTCATCACGCACGGCCCCGTACGGCGCCTGCGCGCCGACGTAGGCATCAACATCACTGGCATCGCCAGGGCGCTTGAAGAGCTCGCCGCACATACAGAAACAAAAGGAACGGAAGCATGAAAAAACGGGCGAAAGCCAAGAAGCGCCTGGGCAGCGGCTGGTACTGGCTGGAGATCCTCGCCCTCTGCGCCCTTCTCGCCGTGGCGGTCTCGGCATGGCACAGCGGCTCCGGGCAGACGCAGCGCTCCGCATCGGCACCGGCCAAAAAAGCGGAACAGCGCAAAGCGCCTGCGCCCCGTCAGGAATCCCGCCTTGCCACGACCGTCCAGCCCAAAAACGCAAAACCGGATCAGGCAGCGGCGGCGCGGCGGAAGGATGCTCCGGAGAAAAAGGAAGCTGCCCCCTCCCCGGCCACGGCTGCAGCACCTGTTTCCCGCGAAGAATATACCGTTTCCCGCGTTGCCGACGGCGACACCCTTGAACTGCGTGATCCCCGGGGCGGGACGCTGCGCGTCAGGCTGTACGGCATAGACGCGCCCGAAGGCCGGCAATCCTTCGGGAACGAATCGCGCGCCAACATGCAGCGCATCGCAAAGGGCAGGAAGGTCAGGATCAAGCGCCTCTATACGGATAATTTCCAGCGTGCCGTCGCCATCGTCTACCTTTGCGACAACAACAGGATAGATGCGCTCTCTCTCAACGAGCGGCAGATCCAGGACGGCATGGCATGGGTGTACGATTTCTTCTGCACGAGCCAGGAATGCAACACGTGGAAATTCGAGGAAGCCATGGCCAAGACACGCAGGATCGGGCTCTGGAAAAATCCGGCGCCGGTCCCGCCCTGGCAATGGCGCGCCCTTCAGGAGAACTAGCATCCTCCGTGCCATGGCCCCGGCGCACGCATCCTGCAGGCCTGCTTGACTATATCGGGATCCATTAATATAGTTCCGGGGCTGGGTGCGGCTGCCGCAAAAGGCATATGCCGCCTGCTCAGCCTGGACGGAAAGCAGGAAGCAGCGCGGCCCTGCTTCCCGGAGGTCCCGGCCGGACAGACGCCGGGGCGCACCATGCCAGGAAGCAGCACCGCATCATCCGTCAACTGCCCAGCGTGATCCCACCGCACAAAGGAAAGAATATGCCAGCAAAAGACCTTGACCTTTCACTCAGCCATAAAGTGGCCGACATCGGGCTTGCCGATTTCGGCAAAAAAGAAATGCAGCTTTCCGAACGGGAGATGCCGGGGCTCATGGAGCTCATCCGGCGCTATGGCGGCAGCAAGCCCCTGCAGGGCATGAAGATCAGCGGCTCCCTGCACATGACCATACAGACCGCGATGCTCATCCGTACGCTGCATGCTCTGGGCGCCGACCTGCGCTGGGCCTCATGCAACATTTTCTCCACGCAGGACCATGCCGCCGCAGCCATTGCCGCCCAGGGGATGGCCAGCGTCTTCGCCTGGAAGGGCGAAAGCCTGGAGGATTACTGGTGGTGCACGGAAATGGCGCTCACCTGGCCGGACGGCTCCGGTCCGGACCTGATCGTCGACGACGGCGGCGACGCCACGCTGCTCATCCACCGGGGCGTTGAAGCCGAACGGGACCCCTCCAGCCTGAAGCGTCCCCCTTCCTGCAGGGAAGAGGCGATCATCATGGAGCGCATAGCCCTTTCCCTGGAAAAGCGTCCCGGGCGCTGGTCCAGGATCGCGTCCAAGGTGCGCGGCGTTTCCGAAGAGACCACGACCGGCGTGCACCGCCTCTATCAGATGGAGCGCGACGGCAAGCTGCTCTTCCCTGCCATCAACGTCAATGACTCGGTCACCAAGTCCAAATTCGACAATCTCTATGGCTGCAGGGAATCCCTGGCAGACGGCATCAAGCGCGCCACCGACGTCATGGTCGCGGGCAAGACCGTGGTCATCTGCGGATTCGGCGACGTAGGCAAGGGCTGCGCGGCATCCATGCGGGGGTTCGGCGCGCGCGTGCTCATCACCGAGATAGACCCCATCTGCGCATTGCAGGCCGCCATGGAAGGCTACCAGGTCGTCACCATGGAGGATGCCCTTCCCGAAGGCGATATCTACGTCACCTGCACGGGGAACTGCGACGTGATAACCGGGCAGCACATGATGGGCATGAAAGACGAAGCCATCGTCTGCAACATCGGTCATTTCGACAGCGAGATCCAGATGTCCTGGCTGGAATCCACTGCCGGCTGCGTCAAAATGGAGATCAAGCCTCAGGTGGACAAATGGACCCTGCCTTCCGGGCGGTCCATCATCGTGCTGGCCGAAGGCCGCCTGGTCAACCTGGGATGCGCCACCGGCCACGCCAGCTTCGTCATGTCCAATTCCTTCACCAACCAGGTGCTGGCGCAGATCGAACTGGCAGGCAACCCGCATGAGCCCAAGGTCTACACGCTCCCCAAAAAGCTCGACGAAGAAGTCGCACGCCTCCACCTCGGACGCCTCGGCGCCAGGCTCACCAGGCTGACCCAAAAGCAGGCCGACTACATCGGCGTCCCTGTCGAAGGCCCCTACAAGAATGAGATGTACCGCTATTGAGCGCCACAGGAGGTGACGGCATGGGCGATCTCGCACGCTTCGGGGTGTCCCTCGAACAGGATCTTCTGGAAGCTTTTGACTCCCTTTGCGCACGCCGCGGGGTAAAGCGCTCGGAAGCGCTCCGCCAGTGCATACGCCGGGAACTTTCCTGGGAAATGCTTGCAGACCCGAAGGTCCCCGTGGCAGGCGTCCTCACGCTGATGTTCGACCACCACGACAGCGATCTGCCCGGCCGCCTGACGTCGCTCCAGCATGAGGCGCACGACATGGTCATTGCCACCATGCACGTGCATCTCGATGAGCACCGGTGCCTTGAGACCATGGCCCTGCGGGGCACGGCAGAGGAAGTATCGCAGCTCGCCGACAGGCTGCGCTCGTCCCGGGGCGTGCTGCAAAGCTCCTGCTCGCTCACCACGATCGATTCCGTGGAGTCGCATGGCCATGCCCACCATCATTCCCACAAGGGACAGGATTGATGGAAGAAGCGCTGAAAGACGTACAGAGCGGGCCTTCCGAAGTCGCCCTGGACATCGACCACGTCGGCGTGAAGAACATCCGCCTCCCCCTTGTGGTGAAGGACAGGGCCCAGGGGCGCCAGCATACCGTCGCCACTGTGGACATGGCCGTGGACCTTCCCTCGCGATTCAAGGGGACGCACATGAGCCGCTTCGTCGAATCCCTGGAAAGTTGGAGGGAAAGGAGCGGGGAAGAGCTCGATTACGCTTCCATGAAGAGGCTCCTCTCGGACGTGCTCTCTCGCCTGCACGCCCGGAAAGCCCGGGCGCGTTTCAGCTTTCCCTACTTCATCACGCGCCCGGCGCCTGCCACGCACCTTCCGGCACCCGTATGCTACCAGTGCAGGCTGACCGGAGAGATGGAGGAAGGAAGCCCGTCCCCACGATTCCTGCTGGAGATCGACGTCCCCGTGACCACCGTCTGCCCGTGCTCGAAAGCCATCAGCGTTTCGGGAGCGCACGGACAGCGGGCTGCCATACGCATCGCCGTGAGGATGAAGCGCTTTGAATGGCTCGAAGGATTCATCGAGATCGCCGAACGTTCAGGTTCTTCCCCCATCTATACGCTCCTTAAGCGGCCTGATGAAAAATTCGTCACGGAACACGCCTACGAAAACGCCGTTTTCGTGGAGGATGCCGTGCGGCGCGCAGCGGAAAAGCTGGAAGCCTGCGGCAATGTCACCTGGTACCGGGTCGAGGTGGAAAGCGAAGAATCCATCCATGGGCACAATGCGTTCGCCAGCATTGAAAAAAGCGTATCGAAGCCGTGATGCGCTGGATGCGCCTGCCACCCTATCATGGTAAAAAATTCTCAAACTGCAGTTTATTGTTTCTTTTTTTTCACTGGCAGCTAAAATCAACAGGCAGGCGCCTATGCGTACTGACGACTGGAGCATCCCATGAAACCATCTTCCGCCCATACAGCCACCGCTGGTCTGTTCCCGCCATGGCGGGAGGACCGCTGCTGCTGACGCCCCGGCCCGCACGGGCTCCCCTTCCCATCCCCTCATCATGACCCTTTCAGAGAGACCCTCATGGATACAAATCAGGCTTTCGTTTACTTTGCCATCATCGCCTACATGGCGCTGGTCCTGTACATAGGCTATTACTGCTCCAAGCAGAATGAGAACGCCGGCGACTTCTACCTTGGCGGACGCCGCCTCGGCCCCGTCGTGGCGGCCATGAGCGCCGAGGCGTCCGACATGTCGTCCTGGCTGCTCCTGGGCATCCCCGGGCTCACGCTGTTCACGGGCATCGCCGACACGTTCTGGACCGCCTTCGGGCTCGCCATCGGCACCTACCTCAACTGGCTCTTCGTCGCCGGCCGCCTGCGCCGCTACAGCGAGAACATCGGCGCCATCACCATTCCCGACTTCTTTGCCCGCCGCTTCCACGACAAAAGCAACGCCCTCCTCGGGATCGCCGCGCTGGTCATCATCATCTTCTTCATCCCCTACACCGCTTCGGGATTTGCCGCGTGCGGCAAGCTGTTCTCCTCGCTCTTCGGCATCAGCTACATCACGGGCATGATGATCGGTTCGGTGGTCATCGTGGCCTACACCGCCATGGGCGGCTTCCTTGCGGCATCGACGAGCGACCTCATCCAGTCCATCATCATGAGCCTGGCGCTGGTCATCATCGTCTTCTTCGGCATCGAGCTCGCAGGCGGCTGGGGGGCCGTGGAATCCGCCGCCAGCATCGACGGCTACATCAGCCTGACCAGCATGACGGACATCAGCACGCTCAAGGTCAGCGACTACGGATTCATCACCGTCGTTTCCACCATGGCCTGGGGCTTGGGCTACTTCGGCATGCCGCACATCCTGCTGCGCTTCATGGCCATCGAAGAACCCAGGCGCATCGCCTTCTCGCGGCGCATCGCCACCATTTGGGTGGTCATCGCCATGGGCACGGCCATCCTCATCGGCGTCATCGGCTACGCCATCGTCAAGGCCGGCGTCCTGCCCATGTTCTCATCCTCTTCCGACGCCGAGTACCTGATCATCAAGCTGAGCGGCCTGCTCAGCCAGTACAACGTGGTCGCCGCCTTCATCGCCGGCCTCGTGCTCGCGGGCATCCTCGCCTGCACCATGTCCACCGCGGACTCCCAGCTCCTCGCCGCCGCGTCCAGCGTCTCCGAAAACATCATGAAGGGCGTGTTCGGCATCCGGCTCTCCGAAAAGATGACCCTGCTCACCGCCCGCATCACCGTGCTCGGCATCGCCATCATCGGCGTGTTCATCGCACGCGATCCCGCGAGCTCCGTGTTCCGCATCGTTTCCTTCGCCTGGGCGGGATTCGGCGCCGCGTTCGGCCCCGTGATGCTGTTTGCCCTGTTCTGGAAGCGCTGCAACAAATGGGGCGCCCTTGCCGGCATGTTCAGCGGCGGCGTCATGATCTTCGTGTGGAAATTCCTTGTGCGCCCGCTGGGCGGCGCCTGGAACATCTATGAGCTGCTCCCCGGGTTCCTCGTGGCCAGCGCGGCCATCGTCGTCGTCAGCCTGCTGACGCCCGCGCCGGAAAAGGAGATCATCGACGAATTTGACGCTGCCAGCCGCGGTGAATGACCCTTGCTTGACAGCATGTTGACAATCTTCTAAAGACAAAGCGCACGGGCGGTTAGCTCAGCTGGTAGAGTATCGGTCTTACACACCGACTGTCAGGGGTTCGAGTCCCTTACCGCCCACCATTTTATAATTTCAGAAAGTCCCACAACGTAACATAATTCGTTGTGGGACTTAGATTTTCAATGATTTCTTCTGTCCATAACGTATCAGGACGTATCTAGACATAACACCAATTTGGGGGTATAAAATGGGGGTATTCGAGAATACCCCACAGTTCAATTAAGGAAAATACCCCCATGAAGTACGAATACCGGCTGACTGCGAAGACAATCGAGAATTTGAAAGAGCCAGGAAGATATTTTGATGGCGGTGGCCTTTATATTGAAGTCACCAAAAGAGGAACAAAGCTATGGAGGATGAAATACCGGTTTGAAGGAAAGGAAAAGCTGGCCTCCTTTGGAGCATGGCCGGGGGTATCTCTGAAAGAAGCACGCCAGAAGGCAGAAGAGGCGCGGGAAAAGATAAATGCCGGCATTGACCCAGTTGCAGAAAAAAAAGCGCATAAGGCTGCAGCTAAGGCGGAAACACAGCATAAGGCATTAACGTTTAGGAAGGTTGCACTTGAATGGCACTCGGTCAAAACGGTGGACTATCAACCTAAATACCGCAAGCAATTACTGGCCAGAATAGAGAAGCTGCTCCTGCCCTATATAGGAGATATGTCCATCACTGACATTACGCCGGGGGATATAATCCAAGCTTGCAAACATACGGAACAACGCGGATGCATAGATCAAGCGCATAGGCTGCTTCAGCTGACGGGCCAGATATTCCGCTATGCCAGGGCCTGTGGATATGCGGAATATAACACAGCAAGCGATTTGACAGAGGCCTTGGCCCCTATACCAAAAGATAAGCCAAGGGCGGCCCTGACTGACCCAAAGGAAGTCATGCATCTCTTGCAGGCCATAGATGAATATCCGGGATATGCGTCTATCCTCTATGCGCTGCGGATATTGCCCTATGTAGGAGTACGTTCGCAGGAAATTCGAGGCGCCAAATGGGAAGAAATAGACTTTGACAAGGCTCTTTGGATTATCCCGGCAGAACGTATGAAGATGAATAGCCCCCATATTGTTCCACTGGCAAAGCAAGTGATCGGGCTCTTCAAAGAGTTGCGGGCTTGGACAGGCGATGGCATGTTATGCTTCCCTTCCGCACAGGGTCGGGGCAAGATGATAACACCGGAAGGTTTATTGCAGGGGCTGCGGCGTATGGGATACAGTAAAGAGGAAATGTCCATACACGGGTTTAGAAGCATAGCAAGCACCATGCTTAATGAGGCTGGATACAGGCCAGACGTGATAGAGGCGGCGCTTGCGCATGCTGAAAGGAATAAAGTCCGGGCTGCCTATAACCGAACTGACTATTTGGATGAGCGCCGAACCATGATGCAGGACTGGGCGGACTATCTTGATTCATTGCGGGCAGGGAACGTCTGCACCATGCGGGAGTGACAGCATATTTTGCAGAGCATGGCGAGGTCATGCCGCTAACATTGATTCAGCGCACGGCAGGCGGCGGAGGCTATCATTTTCTTTTCAACGCCCCGGATGGGGTGGACATAAAAACTGGGACAAATATTTTGCCGGGTGTAGACATACGGGGCGGAGGAAAAGGCTATATTGTTATTCCTCCAAGTATCAACCCCTATACAAACCGAGCGTATGAATGGCTTGATGAAAACGCCCCCATAGCTGACCCTCCCCGCTGCCTTGTGGACCTTGTTTTAACCAAAGGCAAAGAAAAGCACGTTCAGAATGTAAAAGCCCCTCAGACAGCCCCACAGAGCGTTTATACCGGCACTGACGGCGGAACCCCTTACGGGCTGGCTGCAAAGCGGGAGGAAGTGGCCAAACTGCGAAACGCCACAGAGGGAACGAGAAACGATACACTGAACCGCGTCGCTTTTAGTCTGTATAGCTTGTGCGCGGGCGGCGAACTGGACGAGGCTTCAGTAACGGCGGAACTTGAGGCTTCAGCCGATTCCATTGGTCTTGATTCTCGTGAAGTGATGGCGACATTGAAAAGCGCGCGTGATGCGGGCTATGCTTCTCCAAGGCAGGCACCGAAAGCGGACATGCACGGGGCGGAGGGCAAGATGGAATCCACGATTCCAGACGAACCGATGCCACTGCGCAGGCCGCCACAGGAACAGGCGCCATATCCAGTCAAAAGTTTTTTGGAATTTGCCCCGACGCTGCAAGACATTGCGACATCCACAGATACGCACCCTTCCATGGTAGGTGGGGCAATGCTTGCCACAATGTCATTGCTGGCGCAAAGGCTGGTAAACGTAAAAACACCAAAGCATGTTACCCCCCTTTCTCTGTATTCGCTTATCGTTGCCGAAAGCGGAGATGGCAAAAGCATGGTGGAAGGGATTTTGACCAAGCGATTAAGGGAAAAAGAAAAAGGCTTGCTCCAGAAATATCGTAATGATTTGGAACGGTACGAACTGGAGCAAAGAGCCTATAACCACGAAGTCACTCAGCTGGAAAGGAAAAAGGTTCCGCGAGAAGCAAGACAGGAAGAGATGATTGAGCTTCTGAAAACAAAGCCTCGTGCACCAGTATACCCCGTGTTTATGATAGGCGACCTTAATATCGAGGGGCTTTTCAAGAATTTTAAAGAAGGTCTGCCATACATAGGCGTTTTCAGCGACGAGGCCGGGCGGCTTTTCGGCGGCACAGCATTTTCAAAGGAAAACAGGCTTAAAACCATTGCCAATCTAGCCTCTATCTGGAGCGGCGGTCCGCTGGATAAAATGCGCAGCGGCGAGGGCGTAAGCAAGCTTTATGACCGACGCTTGTGTGCAAACCTTATGATTCAGCCGGAAGTGGCGAAACAACTTTTTGTTGACAATCTTTTGGAGGGGCAAGGCTTCCTTTACAGACAGCTTATAGCCTGGCCTTCCTCTATGACTAAACGACCTGAGCAAATAGATACTGAACACCTGCCGTCAGTTCAGTTTTTTTACCGAAAGTGCGAGGCATTACTTGAGTTGCCTGATAGAAGGGATGATAACGGCGGTCTTATCTTTGATGATCTGGAACTGTCTCCTGAGTCGCTGGAAGCTTACAAGACATTTTATACTCATATTGAAGAACACCGCACAAATGACGGGATATATGTCCCGGTCAACGGTTATGCCAAGCGGGCGGCAGAGCAGGCATTGAGAATCGCGGGATGCCTTTCCATGATGCGGGAGCCCGCTTGCCGTGTTATCCCGCTGGAAGTCATGGAGGCCGGGATCAAGTTGGCGGAATGGTATCTTGACGAGGTGCTGCGGATCACGCTTGACGACATGGCAAGTCCGGAAGTTTTGCAGGCAGAAAAGCTTTTGGATTGGCTCCATAGAAATGGATACCGCATTACGGCAGTAAAGCAGATTCTGCAATACGGACCGAACAAGTTACGGGAAAAGAAGAAAATCATGCAAATAATAGCGCTACTGCAAGATCATGGCTGGCTTGTTCCTATCCCCGGCGGCGGCGTTGTCCAGATGGGAAACAGGGAAAGTCATGCGAAGGAAGCATGGAGCGTGGTGTATGACGTTCCGAACGAAAAACCGATTCAGCAATGATCCCTTTTGCTCCAAAGACCATGGGGCGGTTTTGGACGGGGGGACCGCCTTTATGTAATGGGTCTTAACGTTTGCGGTATGTGAGACAGACAGGACGTATTAACATTGTAGAAATCAAGAGGTTATCTATATGCCCTTTCAGCCAGGACAATCCGGGAATCCGGCAGGGAGACCCAAGGGAAGTGTGAACAAGCAGCTTGCCATGCTGCGTGAAGCGGTCGAACAGGTTCTGCCGCTCGTCGTCGAGCGTGCCTGCAATGGTGACGCCGAGGCACAGAAACTCATACTGGAACGTGGTCTGCCCAGACTCAAGCCTATAGACGCCCCTATGGAGTTTGAACTGCCGGACAGCGGAAATGCCGAACCGGCGACGCTATTGCTGCAACAGGCCGCAGCGGGCGAGATACCGCTATCCGTCGCGGAAAAAGTTGCTATAGAGGGTATAGCCTTGATGAAGGCTGAGGCAGCGAGAAAAGCCCTGCAGGCGCGACCGTGCAACAATGCCTACCTGTACTCGCTTCAGCATACCTAGCAGGAACAGTAGCCAGTGCTAAGAGTATGCTCCTAACCGGGCTGCGCACCGACTTCCGCCTGTGCGCTGACTGTGTCAACGGGCTGGTCAACGCCATGATACAGGGCAGCGTGCTGAGCATGTGCCGGAGTGCGGACGAGGTTTTGAGCGTGCTGGGAACGCTGTGGAAGGGCATGGGATAAGCGCAAAAACCCTTGCAATCGTAGGCGCCACAGGCTATGATGACGGCAAGGCAAAC
>JAEEGL014048181.1_pt1 | contig 15887 bp, 5 predicted proteins | sample 9134231 | NCBI WGS metagenome assembly JAEEGL01 (sample SAMN16246548, study PRJNA631951) | gut metagenome | biome: gut microbiome; feature: rumen; material: fiber-attached | host: Bos | place: Iran: Karaj | collected 2018-10
GAGGGATGCCTCTCGCGTGGAATCAGAACGTTGTTCAAAGAGCAGTCCGTCATCGACTTCGGCAGGGATGCGGGCACCCTCGTCGCCGAGACGCCGGCGCTTCCTACGGGAGGGTCGCGCTCCTGCGCGACCGATCCGGTTGAGGGCATGATCAGTGGTAGGGCGGCTTGTCCTCAAGCCGCCGTTCCCCGAATCTACGACATCGGCTATCTGAAGAACCGCACCATGCAATGGGATTCGTTCACGACGCTGAACGGGCATGGAAAAGAGCAGCGACTGGTTCCCGATGCGTCGAACGAATCGGATGAATCGCGAATCCCCGGCGTACGGGCGAAGACGCTCCTTCCGCGCACAAACGTGTCCGGCACTGCCTTCCACGAAATCATGGAGACGCTGTGCGGGAACGACGACGCTGCCGGCGGAATCGGATTCGCCATCGGGAAGCGTACGCTGGACGAGGCGTTGTCCGACGAGTCCTTCGCCGAGATCGTGCGCCGCGCGATGCGCAAGAACGCGATCGGCAACCAGATGGCCGACGGCGACTCGACGGAACGGACGCTGATGCGGATGGCGTGGAACGCGCTGAACACGGCGCTCACGATCGGCGGGCGGACGTTCTTCCTGAAAGACATTCCGCCGGCAGATCGCCGCGCGGAGATTGGATTCGTGCTGGACGAAGCAGTGGTTCTGGGCGCGGATCTGCCGCCGCTGGACGGCAGGCCGAGGGACGGCGTGTTCAACGGCTCCATCGACCTCCTGGTTCGCCCCGACGGCACGGGAGGACGGGTGTACATCATCGACTGGAAGACGAACACGCTGGACGACTATGGCGAGAAGAGCGTGGCGGCGGCGATGGAGGCTGCGGGCTATCCGCTGCAGTTCAGGCTGTATTCGCTCGCCGCAAGCCGGTGGCTTGGCGAAGACGCGCTTGCCGGAGTGGCCTACTTGTTCGTTCGCGGCGGCGAATGCAGGGACGGCCGGGGCGGCGTCTATGCGCACGCCGCGGACGCGGCGTTCATGGCTGATTGCCGCACGGCCGTGCGGACGGCGCTTCCTAATTCGGCAACGACCGGAAAATAAGGAGACGACACGTATGGATTCATCGGTGAACATTCACAGATTGAACCTGTTCGGAATTCCGGACGGCAAGATGGCGGGCGACGTGGCCCGTGTGCGGAAGATTTTGGCGCGCCTCGTCGAGGCGGAGTCCCTGTCGCTTGCCGAGCTGCAGACGGCGCGGGACATCGCGAAGATGTCGGGTGACGTTCGCGCGGAGGCCTATCTCTTCCTTGCGGCGATGTTTCTTTCCCTGCATGGCGGCAACACGTTCCTGCGCCCGGAAAAGGGTCCGGCGCTTCTGGAGGCGTGCGGGTATCTCGATCCGCCGGAGGAAGGGGAGTACGCCAACGCGGATTATTGTGCGGATGTGCAGGGGTGCTGGCCGGACGCCGTCCAGGCGGCGGAGTCGTTCCAGGGAGGAGAAATCGTGCTGAAGCGTTCGGACGCCGCCGGCGCGTGCTGGTTCTTCCAGCGGAACGCCGTCGCCGTGGATGCCGTCTCCGCCGGACTGTCCGCGCGTGCAGATGGGCATGTCGGTTCTCCTGGGCTTTCGCCCAGTGAGCTGGAAGATGCGATCGCGTTCAAGGACTTCGAGCTAAACGACGAGCAGGTCACGGCCGTGAAGACCGCGGCGTCGCGGATGTTCACGGTCGTGACGGGCGGACCGGGGACAGGCAAGACGACGATCGTGTGCGCCATCCTGCGCGCCCTTTTGAAGCGCGGGCTTGCGCCGGAGGACATCGCGCTTGCGGCGCCCACAGGGCGCGCCGCGCAGCGGATGGGCGAGGCGCTGCGCAACCAATGCGTGAACGCCAAAGGCCTCGATGAGGAGACCCGCACGCAGATGGAGGCACTGAACGGGTGCACGATCCACTCGCTTCTGGGCGGGTTCCCGCCGAACTGGAAGTACACGGCCGACAACAAGCTGCCGCTCAAGTTGGTGGTGGTGGATGAGTCGTCGATGGTCGATATCCACCTGATGCAGGCGCTGGTGGCAGCGTTGCCGCCCGACTGCCGTCTCGTGCTGTTGGGCGACAAGGACCAGCTGCCGTCGGTCGAGGCGGGGGCTGTGCTGGGCGACATCGTGGGCGGAGAAGGCGTGTCGTGCGTTGTGCGGCTTGAGAAGTCCAACCGTTTCACGGGCGCGTTGGCGGATTGCGCGGCGGCGATCAAGGACGGGAATGCACGGAAGTTTGTGGCCTCTTCACAGGAAATTCCGCCGAACGCGGCGTCGTGGATGGATGCACTTGACGGGAAAGAGACCGAGAACACATGCTTCAGATATCTGCTTGGGGGGACGGACCGGCGAACTGTCTGCCACGAGACTCTGGTCCAATGGGCGGAGCGTTATGGGCTTCTGTCGGGAGGCGAGTTGGTACGGCTGGCGTCGGATCGTTCCCTGAAGGACGACCCGGCGTTGACGGAAGGCGTCAATTCGCCGAAGGCGCGTGCGCTGTTCGCGGCACTGGACCGTTCTCGCATCTTGACGGTTGTGCGGCAGGGACCGTTCGGCGTGCAGGGTGTCAACGACCTGCTTGTCCTGAAGCGTTTTGGCGGACGGATGACGGTCAATCCCCTGGAGAAGTCGGGCGTGCCGGTGATCGTCACGCGCAACACGCCCGCGCGCAATCTCTGGAACGGCGACGTTGGCGTGACCGTGGAAGGAAGGTCGGGCATGGTGGTGCTGTTTCCGCGCGGAGACAAGGTGGTGAGCTGTCCGGCGGGGCTCCTCCCCGAACACGAGCTGGCGTATGCCATGACGGTTCACAAGAGCCAGGGGTCGGAGTTCGGGAACGTGATGGTGGTGCTGCCGGACGACGAGAACCATCCGCTTCTCAATCGCCAGATTGTTTATACCGGCATCACGCGCGCGAAGAAGCGGGCGGTTGTCGTTGGAACGGAAGGCGCGTTGAATGCGGCGCTTGCCAAGAAACTGGAGCGTGACACCGGAATCGTCCTCGCGGCAGAGATTAAAGGAGAAGGAACGAAATGACAACAGCGGAAAAACTGGTCAAAGTCTTGACGGAGAAAAAGATGACGTGTGCGACGGCAGAGTCGTGTACGGGCGGCGGCGTGGGCTACACGATCACGCGTGTCTCAGGGGCGAGCGCCGTATTCTGGGGCGGTATCATCAGCTATGACAATTCGGTGAAGCATCGAGTTCTGGGCGTTCCTGAAGAAGTTCTGGCGACGAAGGGCGCAGTTTCGCCCGAATGCGCAACGGCGATGGCGGAAGGTGCGAGGCGGCTCTTGAAGACGGACCTTGCGGTGTCGCTTACGGGCATTGCAGGCCCGGGCGGCGGCAGCGCGGAGAAGCCAGTCGGTCTCGTCTGGTTTGGGCTTGCGTCGGGAGGGTCGCGCTCCCGCGTGACCGTCATCACCGAAAAGAAGGTGTTCCCCGGCGACCGCGAGGCCGTCCGAGCGGCGGCGATCGAGCATGCGCTGCATCTTCTCCTTGCGGCGGCAGAGGACAATGAGAATATTTGACATCTGAAGCATCGACGGCGGCGAAGCTTCCGTTTTGGACGGAGATGTGAAATGTCCTTGACAATTTACTATGGCAGCAAGATCGAGACCCTGGCGGAGAAACTGAAGAAGTTTCTGCTGGCGGACCGGCGGGATGCGGATCCGTTTGAGTACACCAGGATCGTGGTGCCGAATCCAAACATGGCGAAATGGTTGCAGATCAAGAAGTTCGCCACCGAGCCGTGTCTGTGCGCGGGCATTGAATTCCCGTTCATGGAGAAGTTGTTGACGGAACTGATGACGGCGGGTCTGCCAAAGGATGTTGAGCTTTTGCCAGACCACGCATACGCGAAGGCCATAGTTGCTGTCCTGCTGGCTACTCCCGGGGAACAGGAGGAGTTTGACAAGCTGGCGCCGTTCCGCAGCTACATCATGAATACGGACTCCGCTGCTGATCCGGTTGCAATCTCTGAACAGAAGCAATCGGCGATGACCTGGCAGCTGGCGGAGAAGCTGGCGGATCTGATGGACGACTACGAAGTGCACCGTCCGGAGATCGTCGAGTGGTGGCTGGGTGCCGGCCCATGCCCTTGCAATAACCTGTTGAAGGGCGAGGCCTCTGAAGCGGAGGCCGTTCTGGCTCGCGCATTGTGGGGCGAGAACGGGATGTTCAAGCTGAGCGGAAACAGATTGTCGTTAAGGCAGCTCTATAACCGCGTCAAGGACGCCACGCCAGCCGGAAAGCCGCAAAAGATATACTTCTTCGGGCAATCCACGCTTTCGTTGCTTCAGACGCAGATCATGGCATGGTTGGCGAGAACGCACGAGGTCGTGGTGTTCCATTACAACCCCTGCCGGGAATACTGGGGCGACATTACCACCAAGAAGGAGGACCGCAAGGCCCTGTGCGGACCTAATATAAACGATTTCGATGCCGAAAACGAGTTGCTCAAGAGCCTCGGCATTGCGGGCCGAGAGACAATGCAGATGCTGGTGGACATTGAAGATGGGACCGGAAGCGAAGTGGATCCCGCCAAGCGAATCGAATTCAAATGGGATCCGGCTGATGGAGAAGAACCAACGGCGGAGACGGTTCTCGAGAAGATGCAAGATGCCGTCCGGCGGCGGACTGGCGAGATCGCACGTTGCCGGCAGGACGCTTCAGTCCAGGTCATCGGCGCGCCCGGGGTGCGCCGCGAAGTGGAGATGGTGTACAATTCCATCCTTGGCAGCGTGGCCAGTCCGAAGGGCGTGACGGGGAAACCGCCATGGCCTCCATGCTCGTTCTCCGACATCGCCGTGATTGTGCCGGACATGCAGGCGTACCGTCCGGCGATCGAGGCCGTATTCGAGGCGCGCGGCGAGGTTCCTTATGGTCTGCTCGACACGACCGCCAGCGAAGACAGCCATTACCTTCAGGGATTTCTTTCGCTGATCGAACTTGGACGCAGGGGGCTTAACCGCGAGCGGCTCTTCAACGTCCTGGAGAACCCCTGCGTGCAGCGGGCGATGGGATTCGAGCGCGAGGATGTCGTCGGATGGCGCGAACTCACCGGGAAGATCGGCGCATTCGACGGATTCGAGCATGATGACCAGAAGGGTTATTTCGACTGGTCGTCGGCTCTGAAGCGCCTGCGTCTTGCACGGGTTGCCAACAAGGTCTGCGAGGGCGGGGAAGAGATACCGCTCGTCAAGGCCGGTGGAGACGGAGCGCTGAAGTTTTCTGAAGTCGTGGAACTTCTGCATCGAGACCTTGTCGACACCCTGTTCGACGAGGCGGGGAAACCTCGTGCCCTGCCGTTGGTTGCGGCGCGGAGGGAAGACGGTTCGCGCGGGGACTGCTGGGCGGAACGGCTTGCACGCCTTGCGAAGACATACCTTGCGCTCGAAAAGGACGACAAGCTCGAGACCAAGGTGTGCAGTTCCCTGCTTGGAACGCTCTATTCGCTCGGAGACATTCCGCATAAGCAGAGTTTTGAACTCGCGGTGGCCGCTGTGGAGCATTTCGTCGGTGGTATTCCCTGCCGCCATGGCGGGTATCTGACGAGTGGGGTCACGATAGGCGGATTCGCTTCGCTGGCGACGCTTCCATTCAAACAAGTCTATATGATTGGCATGGGGGCCGGAGGCTTCCCGGGGCGCACGAGTTCATCCACCCTTGACATTCGCGGAACGGGCTGGCGGCTGGGCGACGTTTCGGCACCGAACCGCAACCGCTTCCTGTTCCTCGAATCCATCATGTCGGTTTCCGACCGGCTGGTTTTCAGCTACCCCAACAGGGACATCGAGAAAGACGCGGAGATGTTCCCGTCCGGCATCGTGCGGGAGGTGGAGAGATTCATCGGCGAACGCGTGCTGGAATACGATGAGCGGACAAAAGACGAAGACAGGAGATTCCAGGAGTTCAAGGGGTACCCGCTTCTGGAGCGCGGGGAGACAGGTCCTCGCAAGGAGGGCGAGAAGCGTCCGACAGATGACATTGTCTGGATGCCAGACGATCCTTTCGCGGGGCTTCTGCCGACGTATTCCAAGGCGGCGCGGGAACTGGCGCGTGCGTGTGCCGATGGAAATGGGAAGAAGCCCGAGGTCAAGGCGGTCGATCCGGGGAAGACGAGCCCCAGGGTTGAGATCTCGGCGAAAGTCCTGGCGGAGTTCTTGAAGAATCCTGTCCGTGCCGTGATGCGTCATCGCTTTGGCATCAGCGTGGCGGGCCGTCTTGAAACCGACCTTGAGACGGATAGTCCGCTTGGCTCTTTGGATGGGCCCGACAAGTGGAACCTGCAGGAGAAGTGGCTTGGCCGGGATGCCGAGAAGGCGGTGGACGAAGAGATCCGCAGGTTGCAATTGTCGGGGAAGATGCCGACCGGTTTTCTCGGCGAATTCGCCAAGCTGGGAATAAAGGAGGACGCGAAGGCGCGCCTTGCCCGGATACAGGAGTTCGTGAAGGATTTCGCGCTCTCCGATGGAGAGGACAACACGCTGCACCTCGATTTTCCGGCAGAACTCGAGATTGAAGAACCGGAAAACGGGAAGGGAGGATCGGGAAGGCTGAAGGTGCGCTTGCATGCCGAGATCCCGAACTGGAAGGTGACGGGCGACGAGGTGTCGGTGCTGGTGACGGGACGGCTGGATGACAAGGCATCATCCGGCAAGGGGCCGGCCAGAATACAGGCGTTGCCAGGGGAATGCTGTCTTGGGCCGTTCATTGCCTGTTTGATGCATGTGACACAGACTTCCGGCGAGTCGCAGGAATTGCGTATCGGAGTGGTTGATCCTGACAGTGGCAATGCCGGATCGTGGAAATGGAAGATAGGAAAAACCACAGCCGCAGAATACCTCACGTCTCTGGTGCGGTCGTATCTGAAATACGAGAAGGGCGGCAATGGCGGCAAGATGATAGATTTTACCTGCAAGAACTTGCTCAAGGCCCTGAATGAAGTCAAGCAGCAGAACGCGTGGGAAGAGATACATGAGAAAATGACTTCCGGGGAGAGCGACAGCCCAAGCAGATTCTTCGACAACGACCTCGTTCTGGAGAAGAATCTGGAGAGGTTCACGCGCGAACCCACGCAGGAGGAATTGAAAGACATCTTTGAAAGTCGCTATCGACTGCCACTGGGTGGAATCAGACAGGCGGGGACTGTTGGGGAGGTGTGCCATGACTGAAGAGAATAAAACCGTCAGAGACCGTCTGGGCGATTCCAAGTCCATCTGCAACAACATTGATTATGCGAAGGATGCCATCATCGAAGCGTCTGCGGGTACCGGCAAAACCTACACGCTCCAGAGCATCGTCCTCAAGCTGCTGGTGGAAAAGACGATAGAGAGCGTGAAAAACCTGCTGCTCGTGACGTACACGGAGAAGGCGGCCGGCGAGCTCAAGGACCGCATCCGCGACATCCTCGAGAAGGCCAAATTGCTGCCGCCTGACTTCGATGAGGTCACGATCTGCACGATCCATTCGTTCTGCCGCGAGCTCCTCGCGGAATACGCCTTCGAGAACCATGTCCCGATGGAGACGGAAATCTGTGCCTCTGACAAGACGCCGATCCATCAGGCAGTGCAGGAAGCGCTGCATTCGCCGCAGTACCAGAAGGATCGGGGTTCGGATTTCAGCGTGCTGATGACCACGGCCGGACTCACGGCCGAAAAATTGACGGATGAGGCGGAGAGGCGGTTTAAGCAAACGCAAGACCTGTGCGAAGATGCTGGCGGCAGCAGGGACAGGAGAAGATTGGCGGCCGCGGCAAAGGGCAAGCTGGTGAACCATCTCGTGCGGCTCGCCAACGAAGTGTTCAAGGTGAACAAGTCTCGCTCGTCTGCGATGACATTTGACGATCTTGTGGAACGTGCCCACGAGGTCGTCGTCAGAGAGGCAGAGTCGGAACGGTCTGGCAAGCCGAGCGATTTGCTCACATCAATACGCCGTAAATATCGCATCGCGCTTGTGGACGAATTCCAGGATACCGACAAAGCGCAGTGGGACATCTTCAGGTACATCTTCTCGCACGAGGTGAATAAAATCGAGGATGGACCAGGGCCGAAGCAGGGATCGCTGCTCGTGGTCGGCGACCCCAAGCAGGCGATCTACTCCTTCAGGGGGGCGGATATCGCGACGTATCTCGAGGCGAAACATGCGATCACGGGCGGCGACGAGGAGGCGGCCTTTACGCTGGATACCACCTACCGGTCCTCTCCGGCGCTCGTTGGCGCTTTCAACAGGATATTCGGAGATAAGGTCGGTGACGATTGTTCCTGGTTCGAGGGCATGAAGGAGGGCGAGGGGAGCATCGGCTACAAGGATGTGAAGCCGCCGGACAAGTCGGAGAGGTTCGGCGGAATAGTCTATCATCCTGATTTCGGTGAACCCGTGGAACTGCTGGAATCTCTGTCCTGTGAACAGAAAACGCCGAAGCATCCCTTGTCGGGATATGGCAATAGAGACCGTTGTTTGCCGGTGTTCCTGGAAAACGCCGCGAGGGAGATGAAACGGCTGGCGGATCTCGGAAAAGACCAGACTCTGGATTATGCGTATGCAACCGTGAACCTCGATACGGGTGAAACGGAAAAGCATGTGCTTTCATACCGCGACATGTGCATCCTCGTGCGCGGGCATGCCGACGCGGAGAAGGCGCGGGAGATTCTGGCAGAGGCCAAGATCCCGTTTTCGGTCTACAAGGAACAGGGCATCTATGCTTCTGCCGAGGCGGAGTCGCTTCTGGCGCTCTTTGATTTTCTCTCCGTCCCAAGCCGGCGCGGACGGCTGGAGGCGCTGTTGCTGACGCCGCTCTTCGGGTATCGCCCAGACCAGATAGAGGCTCGCCTAAAGCAGGAAGATCATGGTTTCGCCAGGCGTCTGGCCGTATGGCAGGAACTTGTCGCCAAGAAGAAATGGTGCCAGTTCTTCGAGCGCATAATGAACGACACGCTACTCGCCCATCCGTGCAAGGACGATTCCGACTTTGATCGCCGTTGGTCCGCAACGCGCCAGATACTCGACAAGCTGCTGGAGCAGGCCGGACGCAAGGCGCAGACCATTGACGAGTTTGCGGATATCCTCCGTGCCTGGCGGCAGGACGACCAGCGCGCCGGCGAGGACGGGGCGCTGCGGCGCAAAGAGTCCGAGGCCGACTGCGTCCAGATAATGACGATGCACGTGTCCAAGGGGCTGGAGTTTCCGGTTGTTTTTGTAGCATGGGGCTTCGGCCCACTGGCGAACAAAGTCGAGTCTGGCAAGGAGAAGGCGATTCGCGAGGAGAAGCGCTTGCTGTATGTGGCCATTACGCGGGCGGAACATAAAATCTACCTTCCTTGGTCCCAATGGGCCCAGCACGAACGGAGCAAAGCCATCACGGACAAGAAGACAAAAGAGAAGATGTCGGCAACCGAACGCGAGACAGGTATCGGCAGCGTTGGCTCTGCGTTGCTTATCCCAAACGATGTGTCGAAACATGACATCGGTTTCCTCGCCCGCGGCATCCGCGCGTGTTTCGGCAGTGACGACGCGGCCAAAGCCGCCGTGATGAAAGTGTCTGAACGCCTGCATAAGTCCGAAAGCGCACCGGCTGCCGAGCCCGAGATGGATACGGCGGCAGAGGGTAGAACTGCGACGCCCGACATTACTGTTTATGAGCTCGACGCCAAGGCGCTTGCAAGTCAACATGTCGAGAACGATTCGTACTCGTCTGTCCATCGAAAGGCGAAAGAAACCGTACCGGACGAAAACTCCGGCAAGGACGACGAGAACCACAACGAGGTGGAGTCGCGGAAGAAGGAGCCGACTCTTCTGCCTCGCACCAATGTCTCTGGCGATGTTTTCCACGAGATCATGGAGACTCTCTGCAACACCGACGATTCCGACGGCAAGACGCTGGGATTCCGCACGGCAGGCGCCTTGACGTTCGATGCCCTGGCGCAGGATCCGGATCTGCTGGCGCTGATCGGCAAAGTCATGCGCAAGCATCAACTTTCCTCCAGGAAGGACGAGAATGGCGAAAACACGGAGCATGTGCTGGCCCGCATGGTGTGGCGCGCGTTGAACGTTCCAATTGACATCGGCGGCAGGAGAATCGCTCTCAAGGACATTGACGCATCCAACCGGCGTGCAGAACTGGAGTTCGTGGCGAACCGCGCGCTGATGCTGGGGGACGGGACGCCGCCAGACGGGGATCCGCGGCGAGACAGCGCGTTCAACGGGAAAATCGACTTGCTGATTCGTCCCGGCGGAAAGGGAGAGGCGGTTTACATTATCGACTGGAAGACGAACTCGCTGCCAGGCTATGGCCCCAAGGACATGGAACGCGCGATGACGGCGTCGGACTACCACCTCCAGTACAGATTCTACTCGCAGGCTGTACGGTACTGGTTGCGCGGAGCCGGACTTGGAGGGGTGGCCTACATGTTCGTCCGCGCGGGCGAGCATTCGGTGGCCGTGGATGGGGGCGCGGGCGTCTTTGTCGCCAAGGCGGAGGATATATCGCAAGAGGTCTGTTGCGCGGCAATCAAAGAAGCATTGAGGCGGGAGAATAACGGTTATGACAATTGAAGAATCGAACCGCCGGTTGCGCCTATTCGGGATTCCGCCGGAGGGCGACGGCGCGGATGACATTCGGAAGTTGCTGGCGCGAATCCTCGCGGGAGGTTCGTTGTCGCTTTCGGACGTGCAGTCCGCCCGCGACGTCGCAGAGCATCTGCATGTGCAATATCCGGGGCTATACCTGTTTCTCGCCGCGATGCAGCTTTCGCTGCAGGACGGCAATACGTTCCTCCGGATCGAGAAGGGCGCTGACCTGTTGAAGAAGGCAGTACGCATGGAGGATGGACATGACGCCGCGTACAACAGTTCTGTCGACAAGTGCTGGGCCGAACATGCGCAGAAGGCGGGCAAGGCGCTGGCTAAGGGGGATGGCCAGCTTGTAGTCTGCCATGAAGTCTCCGGCGGCGGGAATGGATGGTTCTTTGCAAGGGTCTGGGATTCGGCAAAAGCGGTATTGGACATGCTGACGGCGATGTCAAAAGCGGGCGACATGGAGGCGCTGTCGGAAGACGCCGTCCGGCGGGCCGTCTGTTTCAACGGCAAGGACGGGCCGTATGAATTGGAGCCTGAACAGCAAAATGCCGTGCGTGCTGCGGCAAGACGCCGGTTCGCCGTAGTCACGGGAGGGCCGGGTACGGGCAAGACGACCATTGTCTGCGCGATCCTGCGCGCCTTGATGGAACGCGGGGACGTGGCCGGGGAGGATGTCGCCCTGATTGCACCAACCGGGCGCGCCGCTCAGCGAATGGGAGAGGCGATACATTTCCAGTGCGCGGCGGCGGTCGGGATGCACAAGGAAATCGCACGCCAGATCAAAGAGCTTTCCGGCGCTACCATCCATTCGACGCTGGGCGGATTCCCGCCGAACTGGAAGTACACGAAGGACAACCGCCTTCCGTACAAGCTTGTGATAGTTGACGAGTCGTCGATGGTCGATGTGCATCTGATGCGGGCACTTCTCGAGGCGCTGCCCGACAAATGCCGCCTCGTGCTGCTGGGCGACAAGGACCAGCTGCCATCCGTCGACGCAGGCGCGGTACTGGGCGATGCCGTGGCGAGCTTTGACGAGCGGACGGTCGTCATGCTGACGAAGTCGAAACGGTTTACAGGGAATCTGGCCAGATGCGCCCGGGCGGTCAATGCGGGAGACGCGAAACTTTTCGCGGAATCTGTCAAGCGTCTGCCCGTCGGCGGCGAAATCTGGACGGAAACTTTGTCCAAGGACAACGAAGACAACGTCAATCGCGCGTTTCTCTACAATCTTGAGGAACCGGTCAGGCCGGGTGCCTGCCACAAGCTTGTTCTTGAATGGGTGCGCAGCTACGGAGTGCTCAATGTTCCGGTGCAGGCTGACGGACTGCTTGTCAGCGCCGCGAAGTCGGTCAGACCGGACGATGACGTTTTCAAAGACGGCAAGATGACGAAGGATGTCGAGGCATTGTTTGCGCAACTTGACCGTTCCCGCATTCTGACCCTGGTGCGCGAGGGGCCGTTCGGGGCTGCTGGCATCAATGACCTTGTCGTCACTGCGAGATTTGGCGGGCGTCGTCCCGCGAATCCGCTGTCGGAGGCCGGTGTGCCAGTGATCGTTGCCCGCAATACGCGCGAGCGAAACCTCTGGAACGGCGACATTGGCGTGACCGTTAAAGGTCCCGACGGGATGACGGTCTTGTTCCCTCGCGGCGGGGAGGTGGTTGTTTGCCCCGTGGCGCTCCTTCCCGAACACGAGCTGGCCTATGCGATGACGGTACACAAGAGCCAGGGGTCTGAGTTCGAGAACGTGATGCTGGTGCTGCCGGACGACGAGAACCACCCGCTTCTCAACCGGCAGATCGTCTATACCGGCATCACGCGCGCGAAGAAGCGGGCGGTGATCGTCGGCACGAAAGCCGCGTTGACGACCGCGCTTTCCCGCAAGTTGGAGCGCGACACCGGACATCCCCGGCAACCATAGCCCGACCGGCAAGTATGAGAAACATGGACGCCCCGGTTGATCGCCGGTTGACAGGAGCGGCGACTTCGGGTGCCGCGTTCTCATCCGTTTTCGCGAATGAACGCTTGCCCGCGGCGCATGATATTTGCTATCATCGCCGCCATGAAAAACCCGCTCAAGTGGTCCTTCCTGTCGATGGGCCGTTCGTTGTTCGTGTTCTGCTCGATCCTCTGCACGGTGTCTCATGCGGCGGACGAGCTTGTCGATTTCTCGCGCGCCGGCCATGGCTGGAAGGCGCTCAACCATGTGGCGAACGCGCACCAGACGGCCACCGGCTACGCGTTCGACCTGACGGACGAGGACCCATGGTGCATCTCGCGCCCAATCCTCGTGCTGCCATCCGTGCCAAAGGGCGCGGCGTACGCGAGAATCGAGCTGGAGACGGCCCCTGTCGCCGTTCCATGCTCGTTCCAGCTCTTCTGGAGCAAGCGCAAAGAGCCGTTCTCGGAATTGAACTCGACGCGCCTCGAGCCCGTGGGGCCTGCGCCGTGTTCGAGGTTCTCCGCCAAGCTCCCCGTGGAGACGGTAGGAGGAACGCCCCTCGCGTTCCGCATTGATCCCCCTGGCCGCAGCGATGCGTTCACCCATGTGGAATTCCGCCGCCTGCGCGTGGAATGCATCTTCCCCGAATGGACGCCGTCTTTTTCCGCGCCGCCGCCGTTGACGTTCGGCGGCGAGCCGCTCGTCTTGAAGGGCGACGGCTGGGAACTGCGCCACGACCGCGCGCGCATGGGCGCTTTCGCCTTCGTGGCAGGGGGCAAGACGTGGGCGGAGTGCTGCCCGAACGAGCCATTCGTCGTCCAGGACGCGCAGGGCAGGCCGGAGACGCTGGACTGGTCCAGGGGAGAAACGCGAGTGGAGGCTAACGGCGCGCAGATGGAGGCGTGCGCCGCCGTCAAGGATTCCGCCGGGCGCAAGTGGATCTGGCGGCGCACCTTCACCTCGCGCGGCGGAGAGCTGCACGTGGATACGTCCTTGTCCGCCGACAGCCCCGCGAAGGTGTACCATGTTCCGTACCTGACGCTGTTCGTCGACCGGGCTTCCGGCGGGCGCAAGAAGCAGGCGCTGCTGCCTGGCATCGAATACCTCGCCGACGAGCCGTCATCCAACGAGAAGGAGGTGCGTGGCCGGCAGGCCAACCGGCTGATCCCCGCCGCGCACAAGCTCTGCTACCCGATGATGGCGTTGGCCGACTCGTCGCGCTGGTTCGCCCTGGAATGGAAGCGTCCATCGGGTGCGGCGCAACCTTTTGCGCCCGTGTTCGACACGCCGGACCGCCAGTTCAGGTCTGGCGGGCACCTGTTCGCGCTGTGGGCGCCTGCGGTAGGCGGCGCGCGGGACGAAAGCGACGTGCGCATCTTCGCCGCCGTGCCTTTCACGTCTGGGCGCGTGGAGGCCGTGCTGTCCGCAGGGCCGGGCGGCGACGTGGCGTGCGCCCTGGCGTCGCGCCTGCCGCTCGGCAGGCTGCCGCCCACTCCTGCGCTGGATGCGGCAAGGAGCTGCGACGTGCTGGCGCGCGGATGGCTCGATTCCGGAATCCGCGACGGGAACGAATGCCGCCATGCCCTTGGATGGCGCTGGAAGCCGCGCAGAACGTCGGACGTGCCGGCCCTAATGCTCTGGCTGGCGTCCGCGACGCCGGACGACGCGGCTGCGGCCCGCCTGACGGCGGCGGCGAAGGCGGCCATAGCGTCCTTGCCCGAGGGGACCGCAGAGCGGCGCGGATGGGGCGGCAGCGTGTCGCACGTGCACCGTCCGGTTGCGCCGCTGGTGTTTGGCGACCCGGTGGCCTACGCCGTGTCTGTCGGCGGCTCGGCCAAGCAACTTGCGCGCCAGCTCGCTGACGGCAAGCGCATCTGGAAGGCGCCAGCCGGCGCGAAGCACGACTATGGCGAGACGCTGGGGGCGGACCACTGCAACGGCTACACGGCGATGGCCGTGGAGGACATGCTCTCCGGGGCGATGTGGACTGGCGACGAGGGCTTGATTGCCGAGGCGCTGAAGGTGCTGGACCGGTTCACGGAGGTCTACGGAAACGACGTGCCGCGCGGCGCGCAGCCATGGGAGATGCCGCTCCACACGCCTGACATCCTCGCTTCGGGGCGGCTCGTAGGCTGCTACGTGAAGGGGTATCTGCTTTCCGGGAATCCGCGCTGCCTGGAGCGGGCGCGCTACTGGGCCCGCACCGGCATGGCCATGGTGTATCTCGTGGATCCGCCCATCGACAAGCCTGACGCCATCGGCCGCTACGCCACGATAGGCGTGATCGGCGCGACGAACTGGGCGTCGCCCAACTGGATCGGACTGCCGGTGCAGTGGTGCGGGCTCGTGTATTCCGCCGCGCTGGCCGATCTGGCGGAGATAGAGACCGATGCCGGGCTGGCGGCGCTCTGGCGGCATCTGGCCAGGGGCATCACCGCCAGCGGCGTGGACCAGAGCTACCTCCAGGACGACGGCGAAAAGGTTGGGCTGCTGCCGGACTCCTTCCAGCTCGTCAAGCAGGAGCGCCGCGCTCCGCCGATAAACCCCGGCACGGTGCAGGAGAACGTGAGCAACTTCGTCGGGCTGCCGTACTATCGTGTCGTCCGCGCGGCGCCGGGAGGCAGGACGCTCGTCCACGTGCCTGGCCGCGCCAGGGCCCTGCAGCCCAAGTCTGGCGAGCTTGCGCGCGTGGAGGTGGCCGCGTGGCCGAAGGCGCCTTTCAAGGTGTTCTTCTCCCGCGTGACGAGACCGGCCGCTGTCAAGGCAGACGGCGCGGAGGTGCCGTTCGAGTTCCGCGGCAACGTGATGGCCGTCACTCTACAGCCGAGCGTCGGTCCTGTGACTATTGCGCTCGAGACCGGGAAAGCCGCCGATCTGCCGACGGTGGAGGCTGACGACACGTGGGGGGCGCGCAAGGCCCATCCCGCGGTGGTCAACCCAGTGGCTGGGAACGGGCAGGGGTGCATCCTCTCCCTGCGCGGCGAGTGGATATTCTCGCCGCAGCGGATGAGCGCGCCGTGGCGCAACGGTATCTTCATGCACATGATCCGCCGCCGCCCGTGGCCGGCCGAACGCGCCGTCAGCGTGCCTGGATGCTGGGAGGCGCAGGGCGTGGGAGAGCCGGGCATGTGCGAAAGCTGGGATCCGTTCTGGGACAACAACCCTAAGCCGATCCGCCACAAGCACATGGGCGACGGCTGGTACCGCAAGACTGTGAAGATTCCCGCCGAGTGGGCCGGGAAGCGCGTGTGGCTGAAGATCGGCGGAGTGAAGTCGCGGGGATGGTTCTGGGTGAACGACCGGCAGGTGGCCCTGGTGGACAACTACTGCGGCACGTACAAGTACGAGATC